>Ga0302326_10007274_pt1 | contig 24720 bp, 20 predicted proteins | sample Palsa_T0_3_FD_202264 | JGI IMG/M metagenome (GOLD analysis project Ga0302326, IMG submission 202264) | Peat permafrost microbial communities from Stordalen Mire near Abisko, Sweden - Palsa_T0_3 | ecosystem: Environmental > Terrestrial > Soil > Palsa > Peat permafrost | place: Sweden: Abisko... | reverse complement strand
GTAGCGCGAGCGCGGCGGGACTATCACCACAAGCAGGCTTCGGCGTTGATACGCGAAAACCAAGTGATCCACGTCGAAGACCTCAACATAGCGGGGATGGTTGCTAATCGCCGACTCGCGCGCGCCATATCCGATGCGGCGTGGGGACAGTTCGTCCGGATCATCACCGAAAAAGCCGACCGCTACGGGCGCACCGTGCACACGGTGTCGCGCTGGCTGGCCTCCAGCAAGACATGCTCTGCCTGTGGACACCGCCTCGACAATCTACCGCTGCAGGTTCGACAGTGGACGTGCCCGGCTTGCCGGGCTATCCACGATCGCGACCACAACGCCGCTCAAGTCATTCTCGCTGCCGGGCGGGCAGAGAGACGAAACGCCTGTGGAGCCCACATAAGACCGCAACCTGTTGCGGCAACGGGTGCCGAAACAGGAAGCAAACCCACAGCGGGATAAGCCGCCGCGGGAATCCTCGCCATTAATGGCGGCGAGCACGTCAACACATATGATCGGCTCTGCGCGTCACGCGGTGCCGCGCGTTCGCCAGATGACCTCACCCCGATAAGGAGAGTCGCCGCGTGGTTGACCAACCCGTCGACCTGTCGCCGGAGGCGTTGACCGCCGCGGTCGATGCAGCCCGGCAGGCGTTCGCGGCCGCGGCTGATCTCGACGCGCTGGCGCGTGCCAAGACCGAGCACCTGGGTGACCGCTCGCCGTTGGCGTTGGCGCGACAGGCGCTGGGCACCGTGCCCAAGGCCGAGCGGGCTGATGCCGGCAAGCGGGTGAACACGTCGCGCGGCGATGTCCAGCGCGGCTACGACGAACGACTGGCGGCGCTACGCGCCGAGCGCGATGCCGCGGTGTTGATCGCCGAGCGAATCGACGTGACACTGCCCGCGACGCGGCAGCCGACTGGCGCACGCCATCCGATCACGATCTTGGCCGAGCACATCGCCGACACGTTCATCGCGATGGGATGGGAACTTGCCGAGGGGCCCGAAGTCGAAACCGAGCAATTCAACTTCGACGCGCTGAATTTCCCGGCCGACCACCCGGCCCGCAGTGAACAGGACACCTTCTACATCGCACCGGACGGTTCGCGTCAGCTGCTGCGTACCCACACCTCGCCGGTGCAGGTGCGCGCGCTGCTCGAGCGCACGTTGCCGGTGTACGTGATCTCGATCGGTCGCACATTCCGCACGGACGAACTCGACGCCACCCACACCCCGGTCTTCCACCAGATCGAGGGGCTGGCGGTGGATCGCGGCCTGTCGATGGCCCACCTGCGCGGCACCCTGGACGCGTTCGCCCGTGCCGAGTTCGGGCCGCAGGCGCGCACCAGGATTCGCCCGCACTTCTTCCCCTTCACCGAGCCGTCGGCCGAGGTCGACGTCTGGTTCGAGAACAAGAAGGGTGGCGCCGGCTGGGTGGAGTGGGGCGGCTGCGGGATGGTGAACCCCAACGTGTTGCGCGCCGTTGGCATTGACCCGCAGGAATATTCGGGGTTCGCGTTCGGGATGGGCCTGGAACGCACGCTCCAGTTCCGCAACGGTATTCCGGATATGCGCGACATGGTCGAAGGCGATGTCCGGTTCTCGTTGCCGTTCGGGGTGGGGGCCTGATGCGCGTCCCCTATAGCTGGCTGCGAGAAGTCGTCAGCGCCGGCGCTCCCGGCTGGGACGTAAAACCCGCTGACCTCGAACAGGCACTCATTCGCATCGGCCACGAGGTCGAAGAGATCATCACCCTTGGGCCAGTCGACGGTCCACTGACGGTGGGACGTGTCGTTTCGATCGAAGAGCTCACCGAGTTCAAGAAGCCGATCCGCGCCTGCAATGTCGACGTCGGCGAAGAAAAGCCACGCGAGATCGTCTGCGGAGCAACCAACTTCGTCGTTGGTGATCTGGTGGTGGTGGCGCTGCCCGGCACCACGCTGCCCGGCGGGTTCAACATCGCCGCACGTAAGACCTACGGCCACACCTCCGACGGGATGATCTGCTCGGCGGCCGAACTCGGTTTGGCCGCAGACCATTCCGGCATCCTGGTGCTGCCTCCGGGAACCGCCGAGCCCGGTGCGAGCGGCGCCCAGGTACTCGGGCTCGACGACGTCATCTTCGATCTGGCCATCACCCCGGACCGGGGCTACTGCATGTCGGTACGCGGACTGGCCCGCGAGATCGCTTGCGCCTACGACCTCGACTTCGAAGATCCCGCCGATGTGCCTGCGTTGCCTTGTGAAGGAGAGGCCTGGCCGCTGACGGTGCAGCCCGAGACCGGTGTGCGCCGATTCGCGTTGCGCCCGGTCACCGGTATCGACCCAACTGCCGTGTCGCCGTGGTGGTTACAGCGCCGGCTGCTACTCAGCGGAATCAGGTCGATTTCACCGGCCGTCGACGCGACAAACTACGTGATGCTCGAACTCGGTCACCCGATGCACGCGCACGACCTCAACCGGATCACCGGCGGGCTCGCGGTGCGGTTCGCCGCGGACGGCGAGACGGTTGAGACGCTCGATGACGTCGAGCGCCGGCTCAATCCAGCCGATGTGCTGATCGTCGACGATGTCGCGACGGCGGCGATCGGCGGCGTGATGGGATCCGGCAGCACCGAGATGCGCGACGACTCCACCGATGTGCTGCTGGAGGCCGCGGTGTGGGATCCGGCTGCGGTGTCGCGGACCGCGCGACGGCTGCGTCTGCCCAGCGAGGCCGCCCGCCGCTACGAGCGGGGGGTCGACCCGGCCATTTCCGTTGCCGCGCTGGATCGCTGCGCGTCATTGCTTGCCGACATCGCCGGCGGTCAGGTGTCGGCGAAGCTCACCGACTGGCGGGGCGATCCGCCAGTGGGCAACTCGATCGCCGATTGGGCTGGGTCACCGGTCCGGCTCGCCGCTGATCTGCCGGACCGCGTGGCCGGAGTGAGCTACCGCCCGGGTACGACGGCCCGGCGATTGACCCAGATCGGCGCCGCGGTCAGCGATGCCGTCGACAGCCTGATGGTCACGCCGCCGAGTTGGCGGCCCGATCTCTTGCAGCCGGCCGACTTGGTCGAGGAGGTGCTGCGGCTGGAGGGTCTGGACGTCATTCCGTCGGTGCTGCCGTTGGCGCCGGCCGGCCGTGGACTGTCGGCCACGCAGCGCCGCCGCCGCGCCATCGGCAAGTCGCTGGCGCTGTCCGGCTACGTCGAGATCCTTCCGACGCCGTTCCTGCCCGCCGGTGTTTTCGACGCCTGGGGCCTGCCCGCCGACGACGTACGGCGTAACGCCACGCAGGTGCTCAACCCGCTGGAGGCCGATCGCCCGCATCTGGCCACGACGTTGCTGCCGGGGCTGCTTGAGGCTCTGGCGCGCAACGTCTCTCGCGGCATCGTCGACGTGGCACTGTTCGCCGTCGCGCAGGTGGTACAGCCTACCGAGCAGACCAAGGCCGTCGAGCTGATCCCGGTGGACCGGCGTCCTACCGACGACGAGATCGCTGGACTGGATGCGTCGCTTCCGCGGCAGCCCCAGCACGTCGCCGCGGTGTTGACCGGACTGCGCGAGCCGCGCGGACCGTGGGGCGAAGGTCGGCGATCCGAGGCGGCCGATGCTTTCGAGGCGGTGCGAATCGTTGCCCGCGCCAGCGGAATTGACGTCACGCTGCGGGCCGCTCAGCACCTGCCGTGGCATCCGGGCCGTTGCGCAGAAGTACTCGTTGGCGAAACCGTGGTCGGCCACGCCGGGCAGCTGCACCCGGCGGTCATCGAGCGTTCCGGGTTGCCCAAGGGCACCTGCGCGGTCGAGCTCAATCTGGATGCCCTCCCGATCGTCGATGCGTTCCCGGCACCGCGCGTGTCACCGTTTCCCGCGGTATTCCAAGACGTCAGCCTCGTTGTGGGCGCCGACGTCCCCGCACAGGCGGTGGAGGACGCCGTTCGCGACGGCGCCGGCGAACTGCTCGAGGACATTCGGTTGTTCGATGTCTTCACCGGTCCGCAGGTTGGCGAGAACCGCAAGTCGCTGACCTTCGCGCTGCGGTTCCGCGCGCCCGATCGCACGCTGACCGAAGACGAGGCCAGCGCCGCTCGCGATGCGGCGGTGCAGCGCGCAGCCGAGCAGGTCGGCGCGGTACTGCGCGGCTGAGTTGGCCGTTAAGAATGAGTTTGCATCATCATGCATAGTCATGCAACGATGGATGTCATGAGCCAGGGCATACGGGTGGCGATCGCCGGCGCCAGCGGCTACGCGGGCGGGGAGATCCTGCGGCTACTGCTCGGACATCCGGCCTACCAAGATGGACGGCTGACGATCGGCGCGCTGACCGCCGCCGCCAGCGCGGGCACCCCGCTGGCCGAGCACCATCCACATCTGGTGCCATTGGCGCAGCGGGTGCTTGAGCCCACCGAGCTTGACGTGCTGGACGGCCATGATGTTGTTTTTCTGGCCCTTCCGCACGGGCATTCGGCGGCGTTGGCCCAACAACTCGACCCACGAACGTTGGTGGTGGACTGCGGCGCGGATTTCCGGCTGAGCGACGCCGGCGCGTGGGAGCGCTTCTACGGCTCCCCACACGCGGGCAGCTGGCCGTACGGGTTGCCCGAGCTACCCGGTAATCGGGAGGCGCTGCGCGGTGCCCGGCGCGTCGCCGTACCGGGCTGCTATCCGACCGCCGCGGTGTTGGCGCTGTTTCCCGCCGTGGCAGCCGATCTCATCGAGCCCGCCGTCACCGTCGTCGCGGTCAGCGGTACGTCGGGTGCCGGTCGCGCCGCAAAAACCGATCTGCTCGGGTCGGAGGTCATTGGTTCGGCGCGGGCCTACAACATCGCCGGCGCGCACCGGCACACTCCCGAAATCGTTCAGGGACTCGGCCAGGTAACCGGTCGCGATGTCACGGTGTCATTCACGCCGGTGCTCATCCCGACCTCGCGCGGAATTCTGGCCACCTGCACCGCACGGACCACGGCACCCTTGTCGCAGCTGCGGGCTGCCTACGAAAAGGCCTATCACGATGAGCCTTTCGTGCATCTGTTGCCCGAAGGACAACTGCCGCGCACCGGCGCGGTGATCGGCAGCAATGCCGCCCACATCGCGGTCGCCCTGGACGAGGACGCGGCCACTTTCGTCGCGATCGCGGCAATCGACAACCTGGTCAAGGGCACCGGCGGCGCCGCCGTGCAATCGATGAACCTGGCCCTGGGTTGGCCGGAAGCCGAAGGTCTTTCGGTGGTCGGGGTGGCACCGTGACTCGCGCAGACCTCGCGCCGCTGGTACGCGCGCAAGGCGTCACCGCTCCGGCCGGTTTTCGTGCCGCCGGCATCGCGGCCGGCATCAAGGCATCGGGTGGACCCGATCTCGCGCTGGTGTTCAACGAAGGACCTGATCACGCGGCCGCCGGAGTCTTCACCCGCAACAAGGTCAAAGCGGCGCCGGTGTTGTGGACCCACCAGGTGCTGGCCGACGGGCAGTTGCGCGCGGTGGTCCTGAATTCCGGTGGTGCCAACGCCTGTACCGGGCCGGGCGGGTTTCAGGACACCCATGCCACCGCGGAGGGCCTGGCCGCCGCGTTATCGGAGTGGGGCACCGAGACCGGCGCGATCGACGTCGCGGTGTGCTCCACCGGCTTGATCGGTGACCGGCTACCGATGGACAAGATTCTCGCCGGCGTCGTGAATCTGGTGCACGAGATGGCCGGCGGCATCTCCGGCGGCGAAGAGGCCGCCCGCGCCATCATGACCACCGACACGGTGCCCAAACAGGTTGCGCTGCACCATCCGGGCAACTGGACGGTCGGCGGCATGGCCAAGGGCGCCGGGATGCTGGCGCCGTCGCTGGCCACCATGCTGTGCGTGCTGACCACCGATGCCGTCGCCGATGCATCCGCGCTCGAGCAGGCGCTGCGGCGCGCCACCGCGCTGACGTTCGACCGGCTCGACGTCGACGGCAGCTGCTCGACCAACGACACCGTGCTGCTATTAGCTTCAGGCGCAAGCGAAATCGCGCCCAGCCAAGCCGACCTCGACGATGCCGTGCTGCGGGTCTGCGACGATCTGTGCGCCCAATTGCAAGCCGACGCCGAAGGGGTCACCAAGCGCATCACCATCAGCGTGACCGGTGCGGCCAGCGAAGACGACGCCGTCACCGCGGCCCGGGTGATCGCGCGCGACAGCCTGGTGAAGACCGCGCTGTTCGGCTCCGACGCGAACTGGGGCAGGGTGCTGGCCGCCGTCGGCATGGCGCCGGTAGAGCTCGACCCCGACCGGATCACCGTGTCGTTCAACGGCTCAGCGGTCTGCGTCGACGGCGTCGGCACGCCGGGGGCACGCGAGGTGGATCTGTCGGCCACCGACATCGAGGTCGCCGTCGACCTGGGGGTGGGTGCCGCGCAGGCCGCGATCCGGACCACTGACCTGTCGCACGCTTACGTCGAAGAGAATTCGGCGTACAGCTCATGATCGCACCGCTCATGATCTCGACCGAAGTCAAAGCGCAGGTGCTGGCCGAGGCGCTGCCCTGGTTGACCCAGTTGCACGGCAAGATCGTGGTGGTGAAATACGGCGGCAACGCCATGACCAACGACACCCTGCGGCGTGAGTTCGCCGCCGACATGGCCTTCCTGCGCAACTGCGGCATTCACCCGGTCGTGGTGCACGGCGGGGGCCCGCAGATCAGCGCCATGCTCAAGCGGCTCGGCATTGCCGGCGACTTCAAGGGCGGATTCCGGGTCACCACACCCGAAGTACTCGACGTCGCGCGGATGGTGTTGTTCGGTCAGGTCGGCCGTGAGCTGGTCAACCTGATCAACGTGCACGGCCCGTACGCGGTCGGCGTCACCGGCGAAGACGCGAATCTGTTCACCGCGGTCCGGCGCAGTGTCAGCGTCGACGGTGTTGACACCGACATCGGCCTGGTAGGCAACATCGCTGCGGTGAACCCCGCGGTGGTGCTGGATTTGATTGCTGCCAACCGGATTCCAGTGGTGTCGACACTGGCACCCGACATCGACGGCGTGGTCCACAACATCAACGCCGACACCGCAGCGGGCGCATTGGCCGAGGCGTTGAAAGCCGAGAAGCTGCTGATGCTCACCGACGTCGAAGGCCTCTACACCAGGTGGCCGGACCGGGATTCGCTAGCCAGCGAAATCGACACCGCCGTTCTGGCGCAACTGCTACCGACGCTGGAGACCGGCATGATCCCGAAAGTCGAGGCCTGCCTGCGGGCGGTAACCGCCGGCGTGCCCAGCGCTCATGTCATCGACGGCCGCGTCGAGCACTGCGTGTTGGTCGAGCTGCTCACCGATCAAGGCTCCGGCACGAAGGTGGTAAGCGCATGACCGCGCCGGCGGCGATGCAAAGCACAGCGATGCGGAGGAGCGGCGCCAATGACCGCGCCGGCGACGATGGAGTGGGCAGCGATGGGGAGGAGCAGCGCCAATGACTGAGACCGACACCATCCAGCAGCGGTGGTCCGCGGTGATGATGAACAACTACGGTGTCCCGCCGGTGGCTTTGGCCAGTGGCAACGGCGCCGTGGTCACCGACGTGGACGGCAAGTCCTACCTGGATCTGCTCGGCGGCATCGCCGTCAACGTGCTGGGACATGCGCACCCCGCTGTGCTCGACGCCGTCACGCGACAGATGTCGACGCTGGGACACACCTCCAACTTGTATGCCTCCGAACCCGGCATCGCGCTGGCCGAGGCGCTGGTCGGTCTGCTCGGCAGCGATGCGGAGGCCCGGGTGTTGTTCTGCAACTCCGGCACCGAGGCCAACGAGGCGGCGTTCAAACTCTCCCGTCTCACCGGCCGGACCAAACTGGTTGCCGCGCAAGGTGGTTTCCATGGCCGGACGATGGGCGCACTGGCGTTGACCGGGCAGCCGACCAAGCAGGCGCCGTTCGCACCGCTGCCCGGCGACGTCAGCCACGTGCCGTACGGCGACGTCAACGCCCTGGCGGCTGCGGTCGGTGACGATACCGCCGCGGTGTTCCTGGAGCCGATCATGGGGGAGAGCGGCATCGTCGTTCCGCCCGACGGCTACCTGGCGGCCGCCCGTGACATCACCACCCGCCACGGTGCGCTGCTGGTTCTGGATGAAGTCCAGACCGGAATGGGTCGTACCGGAACGTTTTTCGCGCACCAGCACGACGGCATCACCCCCGACGTGGTGACGCTGGCCAAGGGACTGGGTGGGGGCCTGCCGATCGGCGCGTGCCTGGCGATCGGTCCGGCCGCGCAACTGCTGACGCCCGGCCTGCACGGCAGCACCTTCGGCGGCAACCCGATCTGCGCCGCCGCGGCGCTGGCGGTGCTGCGGGTACTGGCCGGCGAAGATCTGGTACGACGGGCCGGGGCGCTCGGAAAGACCTTGCACCAGAACATCGAATCGCTTCATCACCCGTCGATCGACCACGTTCGAGGCCGCGGGTTGTTGTGCGGGATCGCGCTCACCTCTCCCACCGCGAAGGAGGTCGAAGCGGCCGCCCGCACCGCCGGGTTCCTGGTCAACGCCGCCGCGCCTGACGTCGTCCGCCTGGCGCCGGCGTTGATCATCACCGAGCATCAGCTCGACACGTTCGTCACCGCGTTGCCCGGCATTCTGGACACCGTTGAGGGGGCGCAATGATCCGACACTTCCTGCGCGACGACGACCTGAAGCCCGATGAACAAGCCGAGGTGCTGGCGCTGGCGGCCGACTTGAAGAAGAACCCGTTCAGCCACCGCCCGCTGGACGGTCCCCGCGGCGTCGCGGTGATCTTCGACAAGAACTCCACCCGCACCCGGTTCTCCTTCGAGGTGGGTATCGCTCAACTCGGCGGGCACGCGGTGGTGGTCGACGGCCGCAGCACCCAACTCGGCCGCGAGGAGACGCTGCAGGACACCGCGAAAGTCCTGTCCCGCTACGTCGATGCCATCGTCTGGCGCACCTACGGGCAAGCACGTCTGAGCGCGATGGCCGAAACCGCCACCGTGCCGATCGTCAACGCGCTCTCCGACCAGTTCCACCCCTGCCAGGTGCTGGCCGACCTGCAGACCATCGCCGAACGCAAGGGATCGCTGTGCGGTCTGCGGATGTCCTTCTTCGGTGACGGCGCCAACAACATGGCGCATTCACTGATGCTCGGCGGCGTCACTGCCGGTATGCACGTAACGATCGCTGCCCCAGCAGGTTTCGAGCCCCATCTGTTGTTCACAGCCGCTGCCGAGCATCGCGCCGCGGACACCGGGGCCTCCGTGACCATCACCGCAGACCCGGTCGCCGCGGCATCGGGTGCAGATGTGTTGGTCACCGACACGTGGACCTCGATGGGCCAGGAGGACGACGGCCTGGATCGAGTGCGGCCGTTCCGTCCGTTCCAGCTCAACGCCGACCTCGTGGCCAAGGCTGATTCAGATGTCGTTGTGCTGCACTGCCTTCCGGCTCACCGCGGCCATGAGATCACCGACGAGGTCATCGACTGGGCGCACAGCGCGGTGTGGGACGAAGCCGAGAACCGGCTGCACGCGCAGAAGGCTCTGCTGGTGTGGCTACTGGAGCGATCGACATGACGCGCTCGAAGACCACGCCTGAGATCACCCGCGTCGGACGGCAAGCCCGCATCGTGGCGATCCTGTCGTCGGCTGAGGTCCGCAGCCAGAGCGAGTTGGCCGCGCTGCTGGCCGCCGACGGCGTCGAGGTCACCCAGGCCACTCTGTCGCGGGACCTCGAAGAGCTCGGTGCGGTGAAGCTGCGCGGCGCCGACGGTGGTGTCGGCATCTACGTCGTGCCGGAGGATGGCAGTCCGCTACGCGGGGTGTCCGGTGGCACGGCGCGGCTCTCAAGGCTGTTGAGCGAGGTGCTGGTGTCCACCGACGCCACCGGTAATCTCGCCGTGTTGCGCACCCCGCCCGGTGCAGCCGACTACCTGGCCAGTGCCATCGACCGGGCGGCGCTGCCCTACGTGGTCGGGACCATCGCTGGGGATGACACCATCTTCGTGGCGGCCCGCGAGCCGATGACCGGCGCTGAACTCGCAAGCGTGATCCAAAACCTGACGTAACCGCACGACTCAAAGGAGATCAATTCATGTCCGAGCGCGTCATCTTGGCGTATTCCGGCGGTTTGGACACCTCGGTGGCGATCAGCTGGATCGGCAAGGAGACCGGCCGAGAGGTTGTCGCGGTCGCGATCGACCTGGGCCAAGGCGGTGAGGACATGGAGGTGGTTCGCCAGCGGGCACTGGACTGTGGCGCCGTCGAAGCCGTGGTCGTCGACGCCCGCGACGAATTCGCCGACGGCTACTGCCTGCCCACCATCTTGTCCAACGCCCTCTACATGGATCGCTACCCGTTGGTGTCGGCGATCAGCCGTCCGCTCATCGCCAAGCATCTCGTCGCGGCGGCGCGCGAGCACGGCGGCAGCATCGTCGCCCACGGGTGCACCGGTAAGGGTAACGATCAGGTCCGTTTCGAAGTCGGATTCGCCTCGCTGGCACCGGATCTGGAGGTGCTCGCACCGGTCCGCGACTACGCGTGGACGCGGGAGAAGGCCATCGCCTTCGCCGAAGAGAACGCCATTCCGATCAACGTCACCAAACGCTCCCCGTTTTCCATCGACCAGAACGTGTGGGGCCGCGCGGTGGAAACCGGCTTCCTGGAACACCTCTGGAACGCGCCCACCAAGGACGTCTACGACTACACCGAAGACCCCACCGTCAACTGGAACACACCTGACGAGGTGATCGTCGGTTTCGAGCGTGGCGTACCGGTCACGATCGACGGCAACTCGGTGTCGGTGCTGCAGGCGATCGAGGAACTCAACCGACGCGCGGGCGCGCAGGGCGTCGGGCGTCTCGATGTCGTCGAGGACCGGCTGGTGGGCATCAAGAGCCGCGAGATCTACGAGGCGCCGGGCGCGATGGTGCTCATCACCGCGCACACCGAACTCGAGCACGTCACCCTCGAGCGCGAACTGGGCCGCTTCAAGCGCCAAACCGACCAGCGTTGGGCGGAGCTGGTGTACGACGGGCTGTGGTATTCGCCGCTGAAGACCGCCTTGGAGAGCTTCGTCGCCAAGACCCAGGAGCACGTCACCGGTGAGATCCGAATGGTGTTGCACGGCGGACATATTGCCGTCAACGGCCGGCGCAGCGCCGAGTCGCTGTACGACTTTAACCTGGCCACCTACGACGAGGGCGACACGTTCGATCAGTCGATGGCGAGAGGCTTCGTCTACGTGCACGGGCTGTCGTCCAAGCTGGCCGCTCGCCGCGACCTGGCCACCGACGACACGTGAGCACCAACGAGGGATCACTGTGGGGCGGGCGGTTCGCCGACGGCCCGTCCGATGCACTGACCGCGCTGAGCAGATCCACCCACTTCGACTGGGTGCTGGCGCCTTACGACGTCACCGCGTCCAAGGCCCACGCGCAGGTCCTCTTCAATGCCGGTCTCCTGACCGACGATCAGCGCGACGGACTGCTGGTCGGCCTGGACAGCCTGGCCGAGGATCTCGCCGACGGGAGTTTCGGACCGCTGGTCACCGACGAGGACGTGCACGCCGCGCTGGAGCGGGGACTGATCGACCGGGTCGGGCCCGACCTGGGTGGTCGGCTGCGGGCCGGCCGCTCGCGAAACGACCAGGTGGCCACGCTGTTTCGGATGTGGCTGCGCGACGCGCTCCGACGGGTGGCCGCGGGCGTGTTGGACCTTGTCGGCGCACTGACCGGCCAGGCCGCGGCTCATCCGAGCGCCATCATGCCGGGTAAGACGCACCTGCAGTCCGCGCAGCCGATCCTGCTGGCCCACCATTTACTCGCGCACGCTCATCCGCTGTTGCGCGACGTCGACCGCATCGTCGACCTCGACGCGCGCACCGCATTGTCGCCGTATGGTTCTGGGGCGCTGGCCGGCTCGTCGCTCGGGCTGGACCCGGATGCGATCGCCGAGCAACTCGGTTTCACGGCGGCCGCCGACAACTCCATCGACGCAACGGCGTCCAGGGATTTCGCCGCAGAGGCGGCGTTCGTCTTCGCGATGATCAGTGTCGACATGTCCCGGCTCGCCGAGGACATCATCATCTGGAGCTCAACGGAATTCGGCTATGTCACCTTGCACGACTCGTGGTCGACCGGCAGCTCGATCATGCCGCAGAAGAAGAATCCCGACATCGCCGAGCTGGCTCGCGGCAAGTCGGGCCGGCTGATCGGGAACCTGGCCGGGCTGCTCGCGACGCTCAAGGCTCAGCCGCTGGCCTACAACCGAGACCTGCAGGAGGACAAGGAACCGGTGTTCGACTCGGTGGCGCAGCTGGAGCTGCTGCTGCCGGCAATGGCCGGCCTGGTGAGCAGTCTGACTTTCAACGTCGAGCGGATGGCAGCACTGGCCCCCGCCGGCTTCACACTCGCCACCGATATCGCTGAATGGCTGGTGCGCCAAGGTGTTTCGTTTCGTGATGCTCATGAGGCCGCGGGCGCTGCCGTCCAGGTGGCCGAGAAGCTCGGCGTCGGGCTCAAGGAGTTGACCGATGATCAGCTGGCGGCCATCAGCGCCAACCTGACCCCTCGGGTGCGGGAAGTCCTCACCATCGAAGGTTCGGTGTCCTCACGCGACGCGCGCGGCGGCACCGCACCTTCTCAGGTTGCCCGGCAACTCGATTCGGTCCGTGCCACCGCGGAGCAACTTCGGACGCAACTGAGCCGCTAGCCAACTACTAGACCTTCTGCGTGGGCACCGAGGAAACCTGTGGAATTTCGCCGGCCGGCAGCGGGCCGCAGAAGTAATTGGCCTGGACGACGTCGCAACCGAATCTCCTGAGCCACTGCACTGTCTCGTCATTCTCGATGCCTTCGGCGACACTGGCGATGCCAAAGTCCTCGGCCAACTCGATGACCGACCGTGCGATCGTCGCGGCGCGTTGGTCGTAGGGGATTGGCGTGATGAGGTGGCGATCGAGTTTGACCTCGTCGATGGGCAACTCGCGCAGATAGGTCAGCGTCGAGTAGCCGCTGCCGAAGTCGTCGATCGAGACCCGGATGCCGGCGTCACGGAGACGATTGAGCACGGCACGACCTTTGGCGAAGTCTGCCACCACCAATTCCTCGGTGATCTCCACCGTGAGCAGGTTGGCGGGCATGTCGTGAGCGTCCAGCACGGACATGATGCGGTCGGGCAGGGTGTCCTCGTCGAGGGAACTCGCCCAGATGTTGATGGCGACCGGGATCGCGATGCCTGCCGCGTGCCAGCCAGAAGCGTCGGCGACCGCCCGCGACAACACCAGGTCGGTTACAGCATCCATCAACCCGTGTTCGCGGACCAACGGTAAGAACTCCCCAGGCTCCAAAGAACCCAAAGTGATGTGTTCCCAACGCAATAGCGCCTCTGCCCCGCAGACGGCGCCAGTGGCCAGCGCGAATTGCGGCTGATACACCAGGGTGAGCAAGCGGTCGTCGATCGCGCGCCGCAGATCCCAGAGCAGCTGCAATCGGGCAATGCCGTCGCGGAACGACTGCCGTGTGCCGAGATGGGCGTCCATCTCCGGAGTAAAAGTCTGCATATCGCTCGCACTCGTTTGCTCGGCACGGGACCGGGCAGCCTCGGCATGGTCCAGGAGATCTCCCGCAGTGACGGAGGCGCCGTCGTTCGGTCCTGCCGTTGCCACGCCAATGCTCAGGTGCACATAAACCCGGTTGGTCCCGATGTCGAGCGCGTTGTCGAACGCTTGGGCAAGCCTTTTGCCGACCTGCGCGGCGACCTCGGGACGGTCTTCCACCAAAATCGCGAATTCATCCCCACCCATGCGCGCGACGGTGTCGTCGGCGCGGACGCTGGCTTGGATTCGCGCCCCTACGCTGCGCAACAATTCTTCGCTGGCGGCATAGCCCAACGTGTCATTGACGACATTGAAATCGTCGACTCTGACCCTGAGCAGGCTGACCGGGACAGCCAGACGCACGTGCAGCTGCATCGCGTGCGCCAGCCGTTCATCGAGCAACCGCCGATTCGCCAAACCGGTCACCGCATCGCGCAGGGCGGCGTCGGCCACTGCATCGAGCAAACGTCGCTTCCGGTCCAGAACCAGCAACTGCCGCAGCAGCACGGCGACGGACAGGACCATACCGGCCGCGAAGATGAACGCATCGCCGCGCTCTGGGGGCCAGAAGCGGATAGCGAATACGACGACCGCGACCGACACGGGCAGATACGGCAGCCACATCGACTGCCGCGAGAACGGAAGGGATCGCCGGGTGTCCAGGTCCGGTCCCATCCGGAACGCGATTGCCGACAGTGCGAGAAGATAGGTCCCGCTGATCCACCCGAGGGTCACGATGTCATCGGGAATGTGGTCGGCCTTGTTTTCGAACAGGTGCAACGCCCCGGCCATACCGATGGCCGCGAACCCCGCGGTCAGCAGCGTTGTCGAGAGCCTGCGGCCGGGCTCGGTTGTCCGCACGACAATCAATGCAATGACGACGAGCCCGAGATAGACAGCCGTGGTGACGGTCAAAAGGATGCGCGGGATGCTCGCCCGGTCCGCCGCGCCCACCACCAAGAACAACGACGCGGCAACGAGAATCCCGTCAAGCAGCAGGCCGACGCCGAACAGGTCGTCATTACGATTAGGAACCAGAACCGTTGCACCCAAGGCACATAACGGCAACACCACGTAGCCAATCTCAGCTGCCGAGGAAGCCGAGATTGGCGTGCTGCCCCGTAGAGCGACGTAGCACCACAGGCCATTCCCGGCTGCCCAGCCGCCCAGCCCGGTAGCCAGGGCGATCCATGCAAGTCGCTGGCCGCTACGGGCAGCCCAAGCGGCGTTGAACGCACAGCCGGTCGCGAAGGCACCCATGATGACAGCGCCCGCCGGGCCGACTACCGAATCGTGTGCACCGCCGAACAACATCACCGCAAGGAAGAGCAAGCCTGCGGTCGTCAACACCACCAGCGCGGTACGGCGTGGCCCAATTGCGGACATCTCTCAACCTGTCAGAGTGATAACCAAATTCCGGGCAAGCGACGTTCGCTCGCCGATACCTTAAAATATGCTGAACGCGGCCGCAGTAATTCGGAACGGGCTCCTGAATTACGGAAACCTGGATTGAATTTCCAAATATTTTTGCGGTGGTTCATTTGCAGACTCACTCAAGGATTTCGGAAACTTCCATCCACCGATTCTCCAACTCGGTAACACCGCCTTCGAGATCGCGCAATTGCTCGGTGAGCCGGGCGATGCCGACGTGGTCGGATTGATCGTGGTCGGCCAGTTCACGGTGCTTGGCCGCGATCTGATCGGCTAGCCGGGCGAGCCTGCGATCGATGGCACCGAGCTCTTTTTCGGCGGCGCGCAGTTCGGCCCCGGACATCTGCGGCGACTCCGGAGATCTGGCGGCCGCCGGTGCAGCACGCTCGACCGTCGCCTCGGACGCCAGTCGCAAGTATTCGTCAATGCCACCGGGCAGGTGTCGTAGCCGGCCGTCCAGAATTGCGTATTGCTGATCCGTGACCCGCTCCAAGAGGTAGCGGTCGTGGGAGACCACGATCAACGTGCCCGGCCACGAGTCGAGAAGGTCTTCGGTGGCGGCCAGCATGTCGGTGTCCACGTCATTGGTGGGCTCGTCGAGCAGCAGCACATTCGGTTCGGCCAACAGCGTCAACATCAGTTGCAGTCGGCGACGTTGCCCACCCGATAGCTCACTGACCCGGGCCGAAAGCTGACCGCCCGCGAACCCGAGACGCTCCAGCAACTGGGCGGGTGTGACGTCGCGGCCGTCCACCTCGTAGCCGCTGCGCAGCCGACCGAGCAGATCGGCGACTCGTTCACCGGCCAGGGGAACCAGCTCGTCACCCCGTTGGTCGAGCATCCCCAGCTGAACGGTCTTGCCGCGCTTGACTTTTCCACTTTCCGGCTGGACGGCGCCGGTGATCAGCCCCAACAACGTCGACTTGCCGGCCCCGTTGGCGCCGACGATGCCGGTGCGTTCGCCCGGCGCGATCCGCCATTCGACATCGCGCAGCACGGGCCGGCCTTCGAACGAGACGGACACGTCGATCAAATCGACGACATCCTTGCCGAGCCGCGCGGTGGCGAGTTTGGCGAGCTCCACGGCATTGCGAAGCGGCGGCACGTCGGCGATCAACTGGTTGGCCGCATCGATACGGAATTTTGGTTTCGACGTACGGGCCGGGGGACCGCGGCGCAGCCAGGCCAACTCTTTGCGCATCAGGTTCTGCCGTTTGGCCTCGGTGACGGCGGCCATCCGATCGCGCTCGACTCGCTGCAGCACGTAGGCGGCGTAGCCGCCCTCGAACGGCTCCACGATTCCGTCGTGCACCTCCCACGTCGCGGTCGCCACCTCGTCGAGGAACCAGCGGTCGTGGGTTACCAGTAGCAGCCCGCCGGTGTTGCGGGCCCAACGTTGGCGCAGGTGGCTAGCCAGCCAGGTGATGCCCTCGATATCCAGATGGTTGGTCGGCTCGTCCAGGGCGATCACGTCCCATTCACCGACCAGCAGCGCCGCCAGCTGGACTCGCCGCCGCTGACCACCGCTGAGCGTGCCGATCGCGGCGTTCCACCCGATGTCGAACACCAGGCCGCTGACGACGTCGCGGATCCGCGGATCACCGGCCCATTCGTGATCGGCCCGGTTGCCGACCAGCGTCCAGCCCACCGTGCTGTCCGAATCGAGGATGTCGACCTGACTCAGCGCCCCGACGCGCAGTCCACTGCGCTGCGTGACCCGTCCGGCATCCGCGCGCACCTGACCCGTGAGCAAATCCAGCAAACTGGATTTTCCATCGCCGTTTCGGCCCACGATGCCGATGCGATCGCCGTCGCTGATTCCGACGGTCACCGATTCGAACACAACCTGAGTCGAATATTCGAGGTGCACGGCCTCGGCGCCCAGCAGGTGTGCCACCGGCCCGACCCTAGACGCATATCACGGCGAGGTGGTCGCCGAGGCGGAGCGACTAGGCTGGTCGAACGGACCGGCACCGTGACCAAAGCAACGAGCCCACCCCCTGTGATGTGCCATGATGTGCACGCTGTCAGGCCCGTGCGCAGCACACGATGGTCTTCGTTCGAGGGGAGCGGCGGCATGGATCTGAAGTTTTCAGCGGTCACTCGACCGGTTGAGCGCCTCCTGGCGACCGCGCAGAACGGCCTGGAAGTCCTGCGACTCGGTGGGCTGGAAACCGGCAACTCCCCGTCGCCGTCACAGACCGTTGAGAGCACGCCGATGTACAAGCTCCGGCGCTACTTCCCGCCGGACAGCCGACCCGGGCATCCGCAGGCGGGCGAGCCAGTACTGCTGGTGCATCCGATGATGATGTCGGCAAACATGTGGGACGTCACACGCGATGAGGGCGCGGTCGGCATTCTGCACGCCGCCGGGCTGGATCCCTGGGTGATCGACTTCGGCTCACCCGATCAGATCGAAGGCGGGATGCGCCGGAATCTGGCCGACCACATCGTCGCGCTGAGCGAAGTGCTCGACGCCATGGCCGACATCACCGGGCGCGACATACACCTGATCGGCTATTCGCAGGGTGGCATGTTCTGCTATCAAGCGGCGGCCTACCGACGCTCGAAGAGCATCGCCAGCATCGTGACGTTCGGCGCACCGGTAGACACGCTGGCGGCGCTGCCGATGGGGCTTCCACCAAACATTGCGCCCGGCGTTGCCACCTTCATGGCGGACCACGTCTTCAATCGGTTGGACATTCCAGGTTGGTTGGCGCGCGCCGGCTTTCAGATGCTCGACCCGCTCAAGACCGCCAAGGCGCGGATCGATTTCGTGCGGCAGCTCCACGACCGTGAGGCACTGCTGCCCAGGGAAGCCCAGCGCAGATTCCTGGAGTCGGAAGGCTGGATCGCCTGGTCCGGACCCGCGATCTCCGAGCTGCTCAAGCAGTTCGTCGCGCACAACCGGATGATGACCGGTGGTTTCGCCATCAACGGCCAACTCGTCACGCTGACCGATATCACTTGTCCCATCTTGGCTTTCGTGGGCGAGGTTGACGACATCGGTCAGCCGGCCGCGGTGCGGGGTATCCGCCGTGCCGCGCCCAACGCCGAGGTCTACGAATACCTGATCCGGACCGGCCATTTCGGCCTGGTTGTCGGATCCAAAGCGGCACACGAGTCTTGGCCGACCGTCGCCGATTGGGTGCTGTGGATTTCCGGAGACGGCGACAAGCCCACCGACATCTTCCCAATGGCCGATCAGCCGGAGGAGCCATCCGATCGCGGTGTCGCACTCAGTTCCCGGGTGCTGCACGGCCTGGGCGAGGCCTCGGAGGTAGCACTGACATTCGCCCGCGGAGCGGCCGATGCCGTCTTCGCGGCGAATAAATCCGTGCGCACCTTGGCCGTCGAGACCGTTCGCACGCTGCCCCGACTGGTTCGCCTGGGCCAGATCAACGACCACACCCGGATCTCATTGGGCCGGATCATCGGCGAGCAGGCGCACGATGCTCCCAACGGCGAGTTCCTGCTCTTCGATGGGCGGGTGCACACCTACGAAGCGGTGAACCGGCGCATCGACAACGTGGTGCGCGGCCTGATCGCAGTCGGAGTGCGCCAGGGCGAACACGTCGGGGTGCTCATGGAGACCCGGCCGAGCGCGCTCGTCGCCATCGCCGCGCTGTCGCGGTTGGGTGCCGTAGCGGTCCTGTTGAAGCCCGATATCGACCTGGCTGCGACGGTCCGGCTCGGGGGCGTGAGCGAAATCATCACCGACCCCACCAATCTCGAGACCGCGCGGCAATTGCCCGAGCAGATCCTAGTTCTCGGTGGCGGCGGTGAGTCGCGCGATCTGCACCAGGGTGATGACGCCAATGTCATCGACATGGAGCAGATCGACCCCGACGCCGTCGAGTTGCCGGCTTGGTACCGGCCGAACCCGGGGTATGCGCGCGATCTCGCGTTCATCGGCTTCAGTACCGCAAGCGGCCAGCTCGTCGCCAAGCAGATCACCAACTACCGCTGGGCGTTGTCGGCCTTTGGTACCGCCTCGACCGCTGCCCTGGACCGCACCGACACCGTGTACTGCCTCACCCCGCTTCACCACGAGTCCGCGTTGCTGGTCAGCCTCGGTGGAGCGGTAGTCGGCGGCACCCGTATCGCGTTGGCCCGTGGGCTGCAGCCCGACCGATTCGCTGCCGAGCTTCGTCAATACGGGGTCACCGTCGTCTCCTATACCTGGGCGCTGTTGCGGGACGTCATCGACGACCCCGGATTTGCCTTGCACGGCAACCATCCGGTGCGGTTGTTCATCGGCTCAGGTATGCCGACCGGTCTGTGGCAGCGCATCACCGACGTGTTCGCGCCCGCGCACGTCGTCGAGTTCTTCGCGACGACCGATGGGCATGCGGTGCTGGCCAACGTGTCCGGTGCCAAGATCGGCAGCAAGGGCCGGCCGCTGCCGGGAGCGGGACGGGTTGAACTGGGCGCCTACGACGCCGAGCATGACCTGATCCTGGAGAACGAACGCGGGCTGGTCCGCATCCCGGACGCCAACGAAGTCGGTGTGTTGCTCGCCGAGCCGCGCGGACCGATCGACCCGACTGCGTCGGTCAAGCGCGGTGTTTTCGGTCCCGCAGACACCTGGATTTCCACCGAGTACTTGTTCCGCAGAGACGCCGACGGCGACTTCTGGTTAGTGGGCAGGCGCGGCTCGACGGTGCCCACAGAGCGCGGAATCGTTTTCTGCGATCCGATCACCGATGCGCTCGGGCTGCTGCCCGCGGTCGACCTCGCCGTGACGTACGGGGTGCCGATGGGCGGTCACCAGGTCGCGGTGACCGCCTTGACGACGCGGCCGGGTGCGACGATCACCGCCGCCGATCTCACCGAAGCCGTTGCCGCCATGCCGTTCGGACTGGGACCCGACATCGTGCACGTGGTGCCGGAGCTGAAGCTCAGCGCGACCTACCGCCCAACCGTGAGCCCATTGCGGGCTGGCGGCATTCCCAAAGCGGGGCGGCACGCGTGGTTCTTCGACGCCGAGGCGAATCAGTTCCGGCGCCTGACCGGTCCCGCGCGCGCGGAGTTGTCCGGTGCGCAATAAGCTTGGGAGCGAACGTGATTGACCAAGAGTTGCTGAGTATCCTGGTGTGCCCGGCCGATCGGGGTCCGCTGGTGCTCGTGGACGACACCAACGATCAGCTGCTGTACAACCCGCGGCTGCGCCGCGCCTATCGCATCGAAGACAACATCCCGGTGTTGCTGGTCGATGAGGCGGTCGAGATCGGCGACGACGAGCATGCGCGCCTCATCGCGAAGGCAAGTCCGGCAAATCCCCAGTGAGGTAGCGCTGCAGGTTCGGTGCGATGGTGTCGGCGATCTGCTGTGCGGGCAGCGATGCGAAGGGCTCCAGCTCCAGGATGTAGCGCGCCATCAGGACGCCCACCAATTGCGACGCGACGAACTGAATTCGGATGAGGCCGCTGCCGGGCGGATCGTCGACGCGGGAGCCCACTTCGACCGCGATCACGTCCTGGATGAAAGTCCGGAACAGGTTGACCTCCGAGCCCGCCAGGACCGACCGCAGCGTAGCGATGAAACTCGCGCCGACCTCGGAGTCCCACAACGTCAACAACATTGACAATATTCGGTGGCCGAGTTCTTCGACGGGCACCTCACGCAACGGGCCGATGACGTCCATCGGATTAATCGGGATGTGAACGGCCGCGGCGAACAGTTGCTCCTTCGTGCCGAAGTAATGATGCACCAACGCCGAATCCACGCTAGCGGCAGCGGCCACCGCACGTATCGATGTGTTCTTAATACCGTTGCGGGCGAACAGCTCCCGGGCACTGTCCAGAATTTTCTCGCGGGTGTTCGAGCTGCCGGCGGGCCGACCCGGACGCCGGCGTCCGGCATTGGTGGCAGTCACGTCAGGGTGTCTCGCGATGAAGGGTCGCGGCAGCCAGACACAGTGCGGCGAGCGCAAAGCCCAACACGACCGCAATGTCGCGGACCGCGACGCCGGTCAGATCGGTGTGCGCGCCGACTTGTTGCAGCGCCTCCAGCGCGTAGCTCGCCGGCAGCATGTTGCTGATCCACTCCAGCCAGGTTGGCATCAGCGCTCGCGGCACGATGATGCCCGCCAGCAGCAGTTGCGGCACCATCACCAGTGGGATGAACTGCACGGCCTGAAATTCCGTGCGTGCGAACGCACTGCACAGCAAGCCCAGGCCGACGCCGAGCACCGCATTGACGATCGCGATCACGAATACCCAGACCGGACTGCCCGCGGTATCGAAGCCGAGTAGCCAGAACGACACCCCACACGCCAACACGGCCTGCGTCGCCGCGGCGATCGAAAACGCAGTGCCGTACGCGATCAGCAGGTCGAGTCGGCGCAGGGGAGTGGTCAGGATGCGCTCCAATGTCCCTGAAGCCCGCTCGCGTTGCATGGTGATCGAGGTGATGATGAACATCAGGAACAGCGGAAACAGGCCGAGCAGAATCAGACATGCGTTGTGAAATGGTGTCGGAGCGCCCGGAGGGTGCGGGGCGTTCCCGAACATGAAGTACATCAGCGTGATGACCATCACCGGGACCACCAGGATCATCGCGATGCTCCGACGGTCGGCGACCAATTGCCGCAGGATCCGAAGCGTGGTGGCGCCGAACGGTTTCAGCTGCCCCTGAAGTCCTACCCGGCTTGGCGCGTGGTGTTGCGCGTGATGATGGACAGAAATGCGTCCTCCAGTGACGTGCATCCGGTGTCCTCTCGTAGTTGGTTCGGGGTGGTTTGCGCGACGAGGAGGCCATCTCGCATCAGCAACAGGTCACCGCAATGGTCGGCCTCGTCCATCACATGGCTGGAAACCAGCAGGGTGGTCCCACCGCGAGCCAGGTCGGTGAACTGCTCCCACAGATCTGCACGCAGCACCGGGTCCAAACCCACGGTCGGCTCGTCGAGGACCAGTAGCTCGGGCCGGCAGACCAACGCACACGCCAGCGACACCCTGGTGCGCTGACCACCGGATAAGTTGCCGCAGTAGGCGGTGCTGTGATCGCTGAGACCCACCCGGTCGATCGCGGAGTAGGCGGCGTCGCTGTCAAAACCGTAGAGCGCCGCGAAATATCGAACGTTGTCGACGATCCGCAAGTCGTTGTAGATCGTTGGGTCCTGCGGCAGATAACCGATCCGATGCCGCAGCGGCGAGGACCCGGCGGGCAAACCGAGCACCCGCACGGTGCCCGACGCGATGAGCTGGGTGCCGACAATGCATCGGATCAACGTGGTCTTTCCGCAACCCGACGGCCCGAGCAGACCAGTGATGCTGCCGCGGGCCACCCGCACCGAGAAGTCCTGCAGTGCAGGCCGTTTGCCGCGAACCACCTTCAAGTGGTTGATGTCGATCGCTATCTCGTGACCCGTTGACGTTAATTCATCATTTGATGAAGTCATCATGTGATGAATATTCACCCCTGCTGGTCGGCTGTCAAGAGTCGCGGGCAGAATCTGTCTGGTGGGCGCTGATCAACTTGCGGTTGACCCGGTCGAAGCCGCACATCGACTACTCGGCGCAACCCTCACCGGTCGTGGCGTTACCGCGACAATCGTCGAGGTCGAGGCATACGGCGGGGGACCCGATGGCCCGTGGCCGGACGCCGCCGCGCACTCATACCGCGGTGTGACCGCCCGCAATGCGGTGATGTTCGGCCCTTCCGGCCAGCTCTACACGTACCTCAGCCATGGCATCCACGTCTGCGCGAACGTGGTCTGCGGACCCGACGGAATCGCAGCCGCCGTCCTGCTCAGGGCTGCGGTCGTCGAAACCGGATTCGACATCGCCCAGTCCAGGCGCGGGGCGGCGATCCGCCCTCGCGCGCTGGCGCGTGGGCCGGGGAATCTCTGCTCGGCGACCGGAATCGCCATGGCCGACAACGGAATCGACCTGTTTGCTAGCGACAGTCCAATACGGCTGACACTCAACGATGCGTCCGAAGCCAGTTCGGGACCTCGCGTCGGCGTCAGCCAAGCTGCCGACCGGCCGTGGCGGCTGTGGTTGCCCGGCCGAGCGGAAGTCTCCGCCTACCGGCGCAGTCCGCGAGCGCCGGCACCGGGCGCCAGCGACTGATTCGACGCGCCGTCCGGTCGCCCGCCGCGGGCGCGCCGCGTAGATGCGAGAAGATCTATCACTGTGGGCGCTGAAATCGTCGAGGAGCTGAACTGGCGTGGACTGATCGCACAGTCCACCGACCTTGACGCGCTGACCAAGGACGCCGCCGGCGGACCGATCACCCTGTATGCGGGGTTTGATCCCACCGCGCCGAGTCTGCACGCCGGTCACCTGGTGCCGCTGTTGACGTTGCGGCGTTTCCAGCAGTCCGGCCACCGGCCGATCGTTCTTGCCGGCGGTGCCACCGGACTGATCGGCGACCCGCGCGAAACCGGCGAGCGGGTGCTCAACACCGATGAGACGGTCCAGGAATGGACCGGGCGAATTCGCGGACAGCTCGAGCGATTCGTCGACTTCGACAGCTCACCGACGGGCGCCATTGTCGAGAATAACCTCGAGTGGACCAGCGCAATGTCGGCGATCGAGTTGCTGCGCGACGTCGGTAAACACTTCTCGGTCAACGTGATGCTGGATCGAGACACCATTCGGCGACGGCTGGAAGGTGAGGGGATCTCCTACACGGAATTCAGCTACATGCTGTTGCAAGCCAACGACTACGTCGAGCTGCATCGACGCCATCAGTGCGTGCTTCAGATCGGCGGATCCGATCAGTGGGGCAACATCATCGCCGGCGTCCGATTGGTGCGTCAGAAGTCGGCCGCCTCGGTGCACGCCCTCACGGTTCCGTTGGTGACCTCCGCGGACGGGACGAAGTTCGGAAAGTCCACCGGCGGGGGCAACCTGTGGCTGGACCCCGAGATGACGACGCCGTATGCCTGGTACCAGTACTTCGTGAACACCGCCGATGCCGACGTCATCGGTTACCTGCGCTGGTTCACTTTCCTGTCGGCCGACGACCTGGCCGAATTGGAGGCGGTTACCGCCGAGCGGCCGCAGCAGCGCGAGGCACAACGCCGATTGGCGCGCGAGCTCACGACCCTCGTGCACGGGGAGCACGCCACCGAAGCCGTCGAGCACGCGAGCGCGGCGTTATTCGGGCGTGGGGAACTGGCCCGCCTGGACGACGCCACGTTGAGGGCCGCACTGCGGGAGACCTCGATAGCCGAGCTGTCGGCCGGAATGCCAGACGGAATCGTCGATCTGCTTGTCGCCAGCGGCTTGGCACCAAGCAAAGGGGCTGCGCGGCGCACCATCGCCGAGGGCGGGGCTTACGTCAACAACACCAAAATCGACGACGAGACCTGGGCACCACAACCCACCGACTTCCTCCATGGACGGTGGCTGGTGCTGCGCCGCGGCAAGCGAAATATCGCCGGGGTCGAGCGCCTCGCCTGATCTTGGCGCAGCCCGAAACACGCCGTCTAGCAGCTTGTTTGACTGCAAGTTTCCTGTCGCGTAACTTAATCGCGTCGCCGCGACACGGTCAGCCCGTCGAGCGCGGCGATGTCCAAGAGGGAAGTTCCACTTCGGTGGTGTTCTTTCGTCGTCCGCACAGCGAGTGAGCGGCCAAGAGCCGCGGGTCTTGTTGCGCGGCCGGTGGGGTGTTGTTTGAGAACTCAATAGTGTGTTTGGTGGTTTTGTTTTTGTTGTTGTTTTTTTGCCATGCCTGATACTTCCCGTGTGGAGGGTGTGGTTTTGTTTTTTGATGCCAGTTTTTGGTGTCTTT
>Ga0302326_10007272_pt1 | contig 24727 bp, 23 predicted proteins | sample Palsa_T0_3_FD_202264 | JGI IMG/M metagenome (GOLD analysis project Ga0302326, IMG submission 202264) | Peat permafrost microbial communities from Stordalen Mire near Abisko, Sweden - Palsa_T0_3 | ecosystem: Environmental > Terrestrial > Soil > Palsa > Peat permafrost | place: Sweden: Abisko... | reverse complement strand
TCCAAGGCAAGCAACACCCATCTGAACGGCAATCTTGTCTCTACCAAGCGGGCAACCGGATGCGGTGGACACCCTATCTATGCACTCGGGATTGCCGGCGGTGATGGCACCGACTCTGCTGTTCACAACTTCGCCTATGGCTATGACGGGAACAGCGTATTTTTGTATAACAGCCCGTCGTTCTCGTGGGGTCCGACCAATCAATTCGGCGTATCTCCGAATTTCACCAGACCGTCCGCCCCCGCTGCACCGCGCTGTGGAGGCACCTCGAACGTGCCGAGTTGCATGGCCCCGGTCATTGCCGCTTTTGTGCCCAAAACGGCTTCCGCTGCGGGGCTCGGATATCAGAAACCGAGCTCCGCACCGGTGAAGGATGAACTGTTTCCTCGATGGCTATGCACTGCCGGTCTTCCAGCGGGCTTAGTCACCATGGGCTGCAACTGATGGGATTTTAGAGAGCCCCGGGTCAACGCTCCAAAGCTACATCTGATGTGAGATTCGATCCAGTGTTGCCAAAGTCAGCAGGTCCGAATCGACGGATCCTCATGAGTTGGAGGCTGAACATGGTGAGGAAGATGATGTTGTAAACCGTGTACCTCATCCATAGCCTGCGGAAATCCTTGCTCAAGCGGTAAAGCCACTCGAAACCCGCATCGCGGATCCATTCGGGCGCCTGGCGAATCCTGCCGCTGAAGAAATCGAAGGTAGCTCCGGACGCGATTAAGATCGAGCCACGAATCTTCTCCCGATGTTCGGCAATCCATACGTCCTGTTTTGGCGACCCCAGACCGACCCAGACGATATCCGGCTTAGCGGCGTTGATCATGTCACAGACTGCCTGGTCCTCCTCCTCCGTAAGCGGTCTAAAGGGTGGGGAGTACTTACCCACAACCCGAACGCCATCACTGCGCTCGCGAAGATACTCTTCCATTTTATCCGGAGCCCCAGGAGAGCCGCCGTATAGGAAAAATGTATAACCGTACTCCTTCGCCTTTCTGGCCGCTTCCAGCATGAGATCCGGAGCATAGAAGCGGTCAGAGCGCTTGTTATAGAACGCCCGAGCCCAGCGCAAGAAGGGCATACCATCGATGCCGACGATGTCAGCGGAGTTATAAAGATTGACCAGTCTCTTATCAAATAGAGCGGAAACGCAGCAATTGACGTTGACCAACGCAAGAGAATGCGAACGTGACTCCTTATCGGTGAGCCAGAGATTGAAGATCCGGTGCATGTCTCCATAGGAGAGACAGTCCATGTTGATCCCCAGAATATTCATTTTGCTTTGCATGTTCGCCTCAAATAAAAGTAACGCTGGTGAGATTTTTTGTTACAGGACACAAGGGTAGCCATAAGTCAGCGATGCAGGCCGACCTCACGGAGCGATTCAGATTCACTCCGTAGCAGTTTGGATTGTTTGTCTTACCCCGGGATGGAAACTCATGCTTACGACAGATCGGGTCGATTAGCCTAGAGCGGAATCTACATGATCTGTTGCCCGATTGACAAGAGGAGCCAAGACCTTCAGATCGGCCCCGGGCGAAGGGATGGTGATGGAATTTCTTCCTGACAAGGCGCCAGCAAGTTCTTCGTAGACCGAGCAAAGAGTAGAGATATAGGTATCAATGCTGAAGCAACTTATCGTGTCGCGGGCGGCGAGCCCTAATTGGAGCCGATATAGGGGATCCCGGGCTAAGTTGTCGAGGGCATCTGTGATTCCACTCACATCACCCGGGGTCACCAAAAGACAGTTGCGGCCCTGCTCCAAGAACTCGCCAGCCCCGCCGACACTCGTGGTTACGACGGGCAAGCCCCAGCTCATCGCCTCGACCAGCGCCATCGCCATCCCCTCGGCGTAGCTTGGTAAAACCAGGACATCAGAATCGACCAGGAGTTTCTCGACCTCAGCTTTCCCGATCCAGCCCGGGATTGCCACTCGATTCGCACATCCCAACTCCCGGGCGAGTGTTTTCACCTCATCGGTGTCTCCGTCGCCAGCCATGGTCAGACGGCAGCGTGATCCTACATCTTCAGGGAGAGCAGCGAACGCGCGGATTAAGTCGTACGCGCCCTTCCTGACCCCGATTCTGCCCAAAAACAGAACCCGTAAGCCTCTTCGTGCCGACCGGGTGGGGATAGATTTCGGCAAGTCCGCTGGGTTGGGAAGTAATAGTATGCGGCCAGCGGGCACATTTAGAATGGAAGAATAATAATCGTGCCAAAAGCGGGTAAGGACGATGACCCGCCCCGCCCCACAAATGCCCCATAGAATCAGTCGCCTGCAACCCATTGGTAGCCACTGGGAAAACAGATTGGTATCTGCCGCATGCGAATGCACTAAGTACCGGCAACGAAGGGAACGAAGCATCACGCAGATGATGCCCTTGCGTAACAAGCTGCCACGTCCGGAGAAATGAACGTGGAATATTGTTCCGCGACCGAGAGCGCGGATCAGCGTCTGGACGAATGCCAGGAGAAAGACAAAAGCCTGGCCAAATCGGCTTCCTCTCTCTGCGCGAGTCGCACCCTTGTCGCCGGTATAGCGGTTGAAAGTGGCGATGAAACGAACGCAAATGTGGTCTGGTACGTGAGCGCCGATTAGCTCGATTACTCGAGAAATGCCACCCTTCACACACAGAGCCGGCCCTACACTGGCTACTTTTATCGTTTTCGCCACTTTTTGCTCTCGATCCAACACGGATTTATCACTAGGGGCCCTGTTAGGCAAGAACAGTCCTCGTGATTTCAACCTGGGATGCGACCCACGCGTAGGTCTTTTCGACTCCCTCGCTCAAGGGTCTGGACGGTCGCCAACCTAACTTTTCAAAGATCAACTTGTTGTCAGAGTTGCGTCCTCGTACGCCGAGGGGACCCTTGATGTGGTGAATGTTCAACTTCTTGCCGGCAACATGCATCACCAACTCGGCTAACTGGTTGATGGTGACCATTTCTTCAGAACCGATATTGACAGGGCCGGTAAACTCAGATTCCATCAGACGGCGAACGCCCTCGATACATTCATCGACATAGAGAAAGGACCGAGTTTGCTTGCCGTCGCCCCATATCTCGATCTGGCCACTTTCTGACGCTTGCGCGACCTTGCGGCACAGTGCGGCGGGCGCCTTCTCGCGGCCACCATCCCAGGTGCCGTTCGGTCCGAAGATGTTGTGGAAGCGGGCGATGCGCACATGGATACCGTAGTTGCGCATGTAGGCCAAATAGAGCCGCTCGCTGAACAACTTCTCCCAGCCGTATTCGCTGTCCGGCCCCGCGGGGTACGCACTGCTCTCAGTACAAACTGGGTTGTCCGGGTCCATCTGATTGAACTCGGGATAAATACAAGCGGAAGAGGAATAGAAGAATCGCCTGACCCCGGCTTCGACCCCCAACTGCAAGGTATTGAGATTGATGAGGGCCGAGTTGTGCATGACCGCTGCATCGTGCTCGCCGGTGAAGATGTAACCTGCCCCGCCCATGTCAGCGGCAAGCTGGTAAACATCGTCCATCCCGCTCACCACGGCAGCGACCAAGGCAGGGTCGCGGAGATCACCAACGACAAAGTCATCCGCCTCCGAGGTTGAGTACTCAGGTTTCTTCAGATCCACACCTCTGACCCAGAAACCTTCCGATTTCAACCGTTTGACGAGATGATTGCCGATGAAACCGCCGGCTCCATTAACCAGTACACGCTCCAAGCTTTTGTCCTCCGTTGAGTTTGATGAACAGTGTTTGTGCTGTTTAATCAGCCGTTAGCGGCCCGACTAAAGTCTTGCCCTGATACAAAGCATAAGAGCCGCGAACCCTACAAGACTCGCGCGTTTCGCAGGTTTGGTTCTACTCCTGAATCAACTGTTACAGTCCACTCGTGAACAAGCACCCACATTTGTGGCTGGGGGAGCTTGCTGGGAGGCTACGAGCTGGACTGTTTTTCCACGAAATAGTCTCTTACAGAAGATGAATCGTTCACCGCCCGACGGTAGACGACTCGCGTCTTACGCCCAACGACTTCGGGTGCGCACTCAAGGTTGACTTTGCGCATTCCGTTCTCTCCCAACGTTTTGCGCAAATTATCGTCCCCCATCAGACGTACGATCGCGTCTGCCAGAGCATTTACGTCGCGGGGTGGGACAAGAAAACCGGTCTTCCCATGATCAACCATCTCAGGCAGGCCACCTACACTGGTACAGACGACGGGCTTTCCGAAGCGATAAGCGATGGAGATGACATGGCTCTGCGAGGCTTCGACGTAGGGCAGCACAACGATACTCGCGCGGTGGAAACATTCACCTCGGGTTTGGTCGGTGACATATTCATTTTGAACGATAAATTTGTCAGGATTCACCATCATGCGGCGATAAGGCTCAAAATCCTCACCTGCTCCCACGATCGCAATCTTCGCGTCAGGAATTCGGGAGGTAATGAGCGGTTCGGCGCGAATCAGGTATTGCAGGCCCTTATAGGGCCAAATCCTTCCAAAAAATAAGATCAGCGGCTCCTCTTGCACTTCCTGACCGAGTGTCGGATCAACCTCACCGACCATCACGTATGGAGTCACGTGCACTGTGTCCTTTGGAATCCCTAGCCTCTTAACCAGAACTTCTTTGAGCTGGGGGGCATGGACAATCCGCTCCCGGGCTCGATAGCAAGCGCGATCATAAATCCACTGCGGAGTCCTGCCGGTGGGCGCATCGCCGACATGGATCAATGGGTCATGAACCGTGAGGACGAGAGGGAAAGCGCGCAAAAGCGGAAGTGCCAGCAAGTTGAACCACAAGTGCCCTAACTGCAGGTGAATGACGTCTGGATTGAATGCCTTGATTTGCCTGACGAGATGGAACATCATCCGGATCTGCTTGAACACCTGCCTGATTCTCGGCTTCTCAAAGGCGCGTAAATCAACAGAATCACTCAAGAGGTGTAAATATGGATTGGACTCACAGTCGGGAATAAATAGTGCTACCTTCGTATGCTCGTCGTCAGCAATACCACTCGCTAACCGAAGACAGTACTCCCCGAAATCGAACGCAACTAGCGCTACCTTCATTACCTTCTCCTCCGTCCTGCAATCCGCAGTATCGACTGCTCATGTCGTGCTAGTTTGATTCGCCGCTTAGTGGCGAACTTCCGCACTTCTCAGGATCTATCCAACGGCTGCCACCTCGGCGACAGGCTGCTCCATCACCTCTGCAGTCCGCGATCCGAGCCTGCGCCTGAAACGGGCGAGTGGCTTTTCGACCAGGATATGCATGAAGTAAGCAAGAGCCATCGACATTGATAGCGCCGTCATCCCTACGATCACGCGGTTGCTTGACCAGCCCTCCGCGAGTTTCAAACAGGGAAAATGAACCAGGTACAGGGTGTAAGAAAGAACACCCACAAATCGCAACGGGGGAGTATTTAACCAGCTGAACGCCCAGTGATCGTGCAGCTTGATTGCCGAAATGAACAACGGGATTAAAGCTATTCCCTGGATTGTGTAGCGAACGGTTTCCCGGAACTCGGGATTACGATACAGGAAGGTTCCCAGGAGTACGAAAAGCCCGGCTATGGTGAGACTCCAGCTTTGCCTGGAGTCTTCGTCTAAGACCGGATTGCGCCAAAGTGCTAACACACAGCCGAACAGGATGGAGTCGATCCGAGTATCGGTGGCAAACATAGTCCGAATTGGGTCGGTGACTGGGCCAAACACCATATTCAGGCTATGCAAGTGATAGACCAGGATGAATCGCCACAAGAGGACCGCCGTGCAGATTCCGAGAAGGGTAAGGGCTTGAGCCCGGCGAGCCAGCTTAAAACGAATCAGGAGCAACATGACAAAGGGAAAGACCAGGTAGAAATGCTCTTCGACCGAAAGCGACCAGAAGATATTGAACCCAGGCATGTCAATTGGGTGCACATAGAAATTCCAGTAGTTGGTCAGGTAGAACACAGAAGCGCCCAGATCCCCGATACTGTAGTGCCCTTGGAGCCAACCTGCCTTCACCACCAGGATGATGAGAACAAGTACCAGGTAAAAAGGCGGGAGAATACGGAAAGCGCGCCGCAGATAGAAGTCCCCGATGGAAATGCGTCCAGTGTTGGCGATCTCCATTCGCATCAGAGTGGTAATGAGATAACCACTCAGGAAAAAGAAGACTCCGACACCGAAAAGGCCGGGGATCGGTTTGAAATGATCGTGCCCCCAAAAGACAAGCAGGAATGACAAGGCACGAATGCCGTCGAGACTGGGGATATGAAATGGTTTCTCAGAGTTCGTGGACGGAGTTCGGCTCATATTGCGCAAACCTCCTCACGTCTCGGGTAGCTCTCAAAAACGATTCCCCCAGGCTCCTCAAGGGGTACAAACGCCAGTCGAAAGAGCACGACCAGGGAGACCAATGTCAGAAGCCCCCCCTCGCCAAGGGCAGATTCGAGGGACCCATTGACGACGCAAAACACCAGGAGACCGGCAAGAAAAGCAAAGTGGGAATCCTGCGTGCGTTGATAGAAGCCGAACACACGCCATAATCCCCCTATAAAGGATAAGGAATACATGATCAAGCCAACGTATCCCAAGGTGAGGAGGCAATCCACGTAGGCCGAATGGCTATCTGGTACACCCCAGTCTTCTTTGTCGGAAATCACCGCTATGTGGGCCGGCGTCCAAAAGCTTTCATAGCCGTGACCAAGAATTGGATGTTCACGAATGTAGGGACCGACGTCGCTCCAGAGGATTGTTCTCCCGCTGAGGGAGTCTGGACTGTCGGCGACGTCATCCCTGCCGAGCGCAACGGCGTTTTGCAGACCGGAAATGGCTCCTCCCGAAACGAGCAATATGATCAATGGCAGAAGTATGCCGAGGGCGGGTAAGATCATCCGCCTGGTTTTCCAGGGACTAAGGGTGGTCGCATACACCGCAAGGCCAAGCAGGGTTGCGATGAGCGAAGTTCTTGACCTGGTAAGGAAAAGGAAGATGACTGCAAGAGACCCAAAAGTCCAGAATACCCACCGTTGTCGCTTTTCTACCCTGCCCGCCGCGAGCGCGGAGAGGAAAAGAATTCCACATTCAATACCCTCCCCGTTCGGATGTTGCGTTCCAGAGAACCGGTAGCCGGTGGCGAACGGCTGAAACGCACCTGCAGACACCTCCACAATGATGGCAACCACAAGAAATAGCGCCATGTTGAAGAACGTCCACAGGACAATCTCGTGGAGCGAAAAGCGTCGAACCATGGCGACGGCAACGATGGAGAGGATGACGAGGATGGCCAGCCTTTTCAGCGTCAGGGGAGGATCCTCAGACCACATCAGGCTGAGCAGAGCCCACGCGGTGAAGATCACGAGAATCCAACCTAGCCGGTTGTCCATACGAAGATGCCGCTCTGACCGGTGGCTCACCAGACTGATGAGTGCAAGTACACCGAGGACAATAAGGACGACCTGGCGGACAGCCGAGCCTGACGAAACGTCCTGGACAATGGTCTCCTGCGACTGGTTGTAGTCGTCCAATGTCCTCTGAACTTCGAGCGGCCAATGAACGATGAAAAACAACGCAGCGCTGAGAACCAGAAAAACCAGCCAGGGAACAGTGTGTCGAACCGTCGTTCGCCGGACCTTAGGATAATAGGTGTAACTCATTCAGTTTGCTTCCTGTTCGACTAATGTTCGAGCTGGAAGTCTAAGAAAAGCTCCAGCCCTGACAACAGACGTCACAAGATTTGCCGCGAGTAACCCCAGGGCGGCGCCGAGGGGCCCATACATTCTAACCAGCCATAGACCGAGGGTGAGCATGATGGAGATTGCTGCAAGATTCAGGGCAAAATCCAAATCTGCGCGTTCGATGGCAAATAATGCACGGGAGAATGAAAAGGCTACCGCAGTGACCAGGAGGTTTAAGGCAAGAATTGCCACGACGAGGCCATTCCCCGAGTACCGGCTCCCGTAGAGCAAGGCAATGAACCGATCACCCCAGAGTATGAGCGCCACCGTGAGCAGGGAGACGGGAACGGCGAGCGTGGCACTTATCTTAAGCACGAAGGTGCGCAAGGCCCGCTGTCCCGATGCAGCGTATACGTGCGCGATTTTCGGACCGAGAAAATTCTGGATCCCGAGTAAGGCGGGGTTGCTGGCTGAAACAACGCCCAGGCACGCCGCGAAGACCCCTGCAGCAGCCGTACCGTGGAAGAAAGCCAACAGCCATGGATAAAGATTCGTACTGCCAGTCCACAGTAAGCCGCTGGCAAAGACCCACTTTCCAAACACCCAATTTCTTTTCAGGTCGGCGAATGCTTCGTCCATCCGAAGGTGATAGAGGTTTCTGTTGGTCCACAGCCAGCAAAGAGTCCCTAGTCCGCAAGCCAGTCCGATTAGCCAATAGGCTCTGCTGGCGGATAGGAGCTTAAAATGGGCCAGAATCAGCAGCCCACCGATTTGTCCCGTCCCGATGAAGGTATCGAAGAGAAACACGGTCTTGAGCTTGAGGTGGGCAAAGCATATCCGACGCACGAACTCGCGCAACATGAGCAGAGCGCCCACGCCAGTCAAAGCCCAGAGAACCGGCTCCAAGCCCCGAGGACCAACACCGAGCCCTGATGCGAAGGCGGCACAGGCCACGACCAGCGTAGCCAGCAGGGAAAATACAACCTGATGGATCAAGGTACTGCCGGTGTAAAGTGCATGTGCTTTTCCCTTAAACCGGGGAGCATACACCATATAAGGTGTCGCGATCAGTGACGTCTGCAGGTCTGTCACTAATAGCATGAGCGTAAAGCCGAGCATGTAAAGGCCGAATTCTTCTTTTGAAGACGACCGAGCGATGATGACGCCGGTTGCAAAGTTGGTGATGCTGGCAACCGCTTGATCAGCCAGAGAAAGAAATCCCTGACTAAAGAACTTATGAGAAGAGGAGGCCGAGCGAAGGGGCAGAGCCTGGACGCCGGTAGCGAGTTCAGCTTCCTCAGGGATTGTCTGATGCGCGTCTACATCCGAGGCAGCGTCAGAATCCTTCAAGATAGTAGTCAACTACGCCCCCCAGACAGATCCTCAGTTCTTTTATTCCTGCTCATTTAAGTCTTTCCCCCTGGTATGTGGCGCTTCGGCTGAACGCCGTCCGAATGAGAAGGTTATGGTTCATCAACACATCTCTTACAGAAAGGCACGCACTGGCCGCTATTTTTCAAATGACGCTAGAACTCCGTGACTTTCGGTGATCGGGGAGACTTATGGATGGCTGCGCGAAAGCATTTTAAAGAGGCCCTTGGGGAGAGGAAACGTGCGGTTGCGGAGTACCGTACCCAGGAGCCGAACTCCTGATGCTTCCAGGGTTTCCTTGGCCCTGCGCGCGGTTTGCCGGCGAGTGACATTGGCCTCGACTACAAGAATCACAGCATCGACGACTTGACCCAGGAAGGTTGCATCTCTACTGACACTGCTAGCCGGTGCATCGACCAGGACGTATTCAAAGGTATCCTGGAGTTGCTTAAGACGTTGCTTGAGCTCTACGGCGGATGCAAGCGCTCCCCGGTCATCAAACAGCAGATCTGTTCTGGCTAACCATAGATTTTGGTCGACAGGCAGACACTGTTCGCGAACAGAAGAGGGTTTGCCGGGAAACGGAATCGAACCGTCGACACCAAAGGCACGGGAAAGGGAAGAAGAACGGCCATTTCCATCGACCAGGCAAACTGACTTAGCCCCGATGAGCGCGATGGCACGTGCAGCGCCCAGGCACACGGAGCTGCTGCCATTTTCTTCATCGACGCCACAAAACATAACCAATCGAGGAGTGCGACCGGTATTGGACAGAAACGTACTTTGAGCCAGATGAAGCATTTCCTCGCTGAGTGGATCGCCAGGATCCTGCGAGGAAGCCTTCTTGAAGATGACGGGATCAGATACAGTTCTGGGACGATCAACTGCCTGGTCTGCTTCTACCTCTAGCTGATTCAATAGGTCGAACTTGACGCTCATCGAAGGATCCTCACCATTACCAGGGCTACCATGTTCTGCTTTGACTTCTATAGCGCCCGAAGCCAGAGCGTTTGTCGCGTCTCTAAACATATCTGAATGCACGCTCACAATTCGCATTGTGCTGCCGGCATCCTCTAATCGCCGCCTTTGGGGAGGGCTGCGAGTACGGGCGCGCCCAGGTAGTTGGCCAGTTCATCCGGTGTGCGGAAAGAGGGATCCATAAAATCGACTACGAACGCGGTGGAGAGGCTGAAAGCGCCAGCCAAAAGTAGCGCGAACATAGCCGTGGTGAGTGGGGATTTAGTTGGAAGCACGGGCACCACTGGCTGTTCTGCCAGAGCTACGTTGAGAATACCGCGCTGGTCAAGAGCATCGCTGATTCGCGCCTCTTCACGCTTATGGACGTAGAGAAGATAGTTTTCTTCCTGAGTTTTGGCAGCCCGGACCAGGTCCTGCTGGACCAAGCCGTTTTGATCGAGCCGCTTGGCGGCATCGTGATACTGCGCGCCAATGGAGGCTGCGGAGGTGGCACGCACGGCCAAACCTGCCAGTTCAGTGCGCGACTTGGCCAGCTCGTCCTTGACCCACTGGTAACTGGGATCGCGATCGGATGACTCCTCGCGGATAGGTCTACTCTCTTCTTCGCTGATGGCCTTTTTGGTGTCGGTGATTTGTTGTTCGATATCCTGCACCAATGGATAAGTGGGAGCAAATTTCCTCAGCAGATCGGTCTTCTTTAGTTCCAGGCTCAGCAGGGTCGACTTCAACTGATCGTCGAGTTGTGAATTATCCACAGTCCGGACGACGGTAACCATTCGTGGTTTCATCGACTGCAGCTGGTTCTCGAGCATAGAGATACGTTGTTGGGTTTCAAGCAAGGTAGTTCGGGCTTGACGCGCAGCGGCGTCGAACTCATTCGCCTCGCGAAGCGCGGAATCCCGCTCCAGATCGGCTGATACTACGCCGGTGCTCTTGGTGAAGTCGGTTAGCTTTGCCTGGGCCTGGTCCAATCCCTGTTGATACTGCCTCATCTGCTGATCGAAAAACTTGAATTCGCCGGTGGAACGATGCACTTCGAGGTGCTTTTCCATATACGCCGTGGCCAGCGCGGAGAGTACTTTTGCCGACATCTCCGGATCACGCGATTCATAGCTCACCGAAATGACGTTGCTTTTGTGCAAGGGTTCGATCTTCAAATCCTTGCTTAACGCGCGCACTGCTTTGGCAATTCTTACTTCGCTATCACGATCATTGAGTGCGCCGGTTTTGCCGCTAAGACCGGTGGTCACAACAACCTTGCGCAGCAGGTCTTTGCTGTTGAGTAGTTCCACCTCGGAGTTCAGGTCCTGTTCGCTGACCTGGTCATTGAACTGCTGGGAAGGCTCGCTGGCAGAGGAGGTTACGATCACGTCTGTGCGCTGGCGGCGGACCAGGATTTTCATCGAGCTTTCGTACTTCGGCACCCAAATACCGGACAAGGTGGCACCGATGAGCATGAGGGCAAAGGCGGCGAGCAGCACTCGCCGCTGACGGAACACGGTAGCGGCTACATCGCGCGGGGTAGGCAGGGATTGGTGGCCGTAGGTTTCGATTGCCGCTTGTTGGGTGGTTAGGCTGTTCATCGTCTTACAGGACTCCCTGCCCCAGGAAAGCAGACACACTGGATGTTGGTAGATAGGGACGAATTTTTGAAAGGGAGTTTTGAGGCACGTACAGCATATCCCCTGGTTGTAACCGAATATCCTCAGAAAGGTCGCGCGAAGCAAGCAGCTTTTTGACGTTTATTAACTTGGCCTCAAACCCCCCACTCGCCACCGGACGGAACAAGACCACCTGGGAATGCTTTGACTTGTCGTCGAAGCCTCCAGCAATCGCGACCGCCTCAGTGACGGTAAGATCCCCGCGAAGGTCGTACTTGCCGGGTTTGGCTACCTCGCCGGAGGCGATGAAGTATGGTTTTTCGAAATCTTTCAACGAGACCGCAATCACCGGATCGTTCAGAATCTTTGCGTAGGAAGTCTTGAGGGTTGCTGTCAACTCTGGAATGTTCTGACCCTCGACAAAGATGGAGCCGATTGCTTTAAGGGTGACGTAGCCATCTGGTTGAACGGCTACGGTCTGGTTGAATTCAGGACTCAACGAAAAATCCAGATCGAAGGTGTCGCCCTTGCGCAGCCGGTAACGAGGGTTTCGCTCCTGAAATCCTGACCCAGCACCAGCCGGAGTTGGAGATATGGAAGCAGAACCGGCCACACCTGCAGAACCAGCAGCGCTCATTTGGGCTAATGCTGTCATCGGGAACGCTAGGACGATGCAGGCCAGCAATGTCGATGGTTTTTTCATTCCAACCTCAGTAATCACCGTTAATACTCGATGTCGCTCCGAGCAGTTTGGCGGCCTGATCTGGCTGCTCAACCGGCTCCAAATCGTTAGCATCGATCTCGACTGCCACGCTCCGCATGATCGCTTCCAGGGTGATAACGAAGCGACACTCATTCTTCTTGCGCACTAATATGCCTTCAACGCCGGCCATCAGTCCAGTTTTGATCCGCACCTTCTCGCCCACGCGCAAGTAGGGGTGCGGCTCCGCCTTGCCCATTTGAGCGCCGAGCCGCAGCGCTTCCACTTCCAAATGGGGTAGAGGCCACGGTTCCTTCTGCGAGCCAACAATCGACACCACCCCAGGCAAGCCTAGCACCGTGCCCCGAGAAGCGCGGGAAATGCGGACGAACAGATAACAAGGGAACAAGGGCAACTCCACCATTACCGGGCTACTTTTCTTCCACCGCCGGAGGGTTCGGTAAAGGGGTAAGAATGTTTCAATGTTACGTTCAGCCAGGACCTCAAAGACACGTTTTTCATGCCGCGGCGTAGTGTACGCCGCGAACCATTGCAAAGAGGGGTCCCTGGCCGAGGAAGCTGGGGCGCTACTTATCATAATGGTCGCTTGTTGTTCGATTTCGGGCAAGGCTCCGCCTAGCTTACTCGGCGGCCTGTTTTTCCACAGCTTGTTAGGGCTGCGTATTTTGATTGATGAATCTGAACCCGCTACTTACCGCACTAACCTTACTTGTGTACCACGTGGATTGGTCAGTCAGTTTTTCGTTCGCACATTTCTCTCCAGTGCGAATGGGCCCGAGTTTCGCCTTCACCGGAAGGGTTCATTGGTTGTTGGCAAGAGGCACCGCCTCTTTACTTCTTTACAGAACGTTGACGCATCCGCAAATCGCCCGCCCCAAGATCCGGGCCGACGCGCTTATGCGCAGGTTTCAGTGGAAAATTACATTCGAACAATCGCTTAAGGTTCCGAGTCCACGGCAAAGGGATTTTTGTTTTCCCAGAGATAACGTTGCTAGAAGCAAATCAGATTTGCGAAGGGGGATTAAGCATACCTGATCTGAAAATGAGCCCAGATTAATGTCACAGGGATCTTCGTAGTGTTCTGCTACTGAAACCAAATATGCGGGAGGGTACTGTCATTGTAAAGAACATTTAAGTAATAGTTACCTGATCCCGAGCGTTCGCGCCGCCAATCGGACGGTCGATGTTGAGGACAAAGAAAACGCTTGTGCCGCGGAGCCCCTCACGCTCGGTACCGGTGAAACTTTTAGTTACCATTTGGGACCATTGTCACCCCGATCGCCGGTTACCACAAATTTCTCGATTTCGATTGCGCCCCTGATCGTTTGACCTTACGATGACTACGCACTGAGGCAGTAACTTTGTGATTTCTGTTTGGCTCAAAGGCGGCGCCCCCGGACGTGACCTCCAGTCACAGCTCCACTTCCGCCGTCTACGATCCATCCATTGAACTCGTCTTTACCTCACCAACAAACGCTCGTGAACCGAATTTGTACCTGGTTACACTTGCTTTAAAAATACCGGCCGAGTTAGCTTTGGTTGCCATTGGGACTAAGAATCTGATGTTTTGCGAAGGCACTGAGCCGCATTTGGGTTAGCGGTTCTCAGGGTGCCCAATCTGAGAGATCACATGGTCCAGTTTACGCAGGTTCAGCATTATCCCGAGAGCGTGCTCGCGGAGCGCGCTGGATACTTCCCGGTTCCCGGCGCACACCTATACACCGTGCTGCACGAGGTTGAGGCTCCTCTTGCGCGGGTTCTCCTGATAGGATCCTTCGCTTCGGAGCGACACACCTCTTATCGGCCATGGCTCCAGTGGGCGCGCTATTTGGCTGCACGGCGTATTGAGGTGCTCCGTTTCGACTACCGCGGCGTAGGGGAGAGCACGGGAGTGTTCCAGGAAATGACGTTTGATTGCTGGGTCGAGGATGTTGAGCATCTCTCTCGATGGCTGCGGAAGCGTGAAGGAGATGCGCCCCTGCTTGTGCATGGACTGGAAATGGGTGGAATCCTGGGCGCAAAGGCTTTCCACCACGGCGAAGCCGACGGGCTGCTGTTGTGGTCCGCACCTGTGAATGCAAACAAAGTTCTTCGGTCGACGTTGCAGCGTTGGATCGGACCGCAACAACTGCGGAAGCCGGAAGAAGACCGGCGACCTCCTTCCCACTATTTCCGTCTTCTCGACGCGGGACAGAGCGTCGAGGTTGATGGCTACGAGTGGTCAGGAGAGTTGTGGCGCCAGTCTCTGGGTTTTGAATTGCCGGCTACGATGATCCCCCCGAACGATCCAGCAATTTCCTACAGGCGGCCGGTTCGAATGGTTCAGTTAGGCAAAAGTGCCGCCCCCCTGGTTCTGGGTGGTTTACTACAGGGGTTTGAAGAGAGCAAAGACTTTAGCTGGCTCTTTGCTCCGAACTATGAGTGGATCACCACAAGTCTGGGTATCCCGTTGGAGGCGACATGATCAGCGACAAGGTAGAGACGCGTCAACTTATCACGCTGGGCGCAGACGGGGTTCTGGTGCGCGGCACCTACCATGAAGTTCCTGGTGAGGCGCAAGACGGATCGCATCCCCGGAGCAAGAACATCGGAGTGGTGTTTCTGAACCCTCTATCGACGCCGCGGACGTTGATCGGGGACTCCGGTGTTGACTGGGCCAGCTCGTTCGCAGCCCAGGGGTATCCATCTGTGCGATTCGATCTCCCTGGATTGGGAGACAGCTATGGCGAGGTCGCGAAGGATCTTGTGACCTTCATTAACGAAGCGGGCTTTGCCGCGATAGCGGCCTCAAAGGTAAGAGAGTTTACTCAGACTTTTGGCCTACCAGGTGCGGTGATTTATGGGCACTGTGCGGGGGCAGTGACAGCAGTTTACGCAGCCGCTAAATGCAAAGAATGTAAGGGTCTTATTATCACTGATCCATACTTTAATGCGGCTAACATGCTAACGCCGAAACTGAGTCCAGGGATGGTGGACTGGGCCAGGCGAAGCAAGGTTGGCGAGGTGCTTCGTGCGGTCTACGTGCGTATTCGGGAGGCGCGGAAAAAGCAAGGCAATGGTACATTGCCGGGTAACGCAAACGTCAGCTTAGTCACACATTGGAAGAAGCTCGTTTCCAGCGGCTTACCGATCCTGGTTTTCAAGTCGGGCGAGCCGGCAGCTCTTGGCAGTGGCAAGCTGCGCGCCGGCAGCTTCGACTATCTTGAACATATAGCGTCCTTTGGCGGCCACAGGAGTCAACTTTCCATCAAGACGATCGAGGGAACTAACCACTCGTTTGCCGATCGCGTGGGGCGAGCGGCGATTCGAGAACACGCCGAGGCGTGGCTGAACAAGCACTTTCCCACTGCACAGACAGCGGCGGTCTTAGCAAACCTCGGGTTTTCGACCCCTATGACCGATGCAAATATTGCCACCAGGGCCCCCGCTCCCGTTTCACGAGGTGAATAAGAGTTCGCTTCGACTAATAATCTTTTAACCTGTCGCACCGCCTAGCTACACACAAGGAATATGAGAGCAGCGACACCGCTGCTGCCCGGGGATCAAAATGAACGCTTCACTGTACGCCGGGGGCCATGCATATAACATTTTCGCCGAACGTCCCGGTTTTTTCCCGGTGAGCGGCGCCGACCTTTACACCGTCCTACACGAGGTCAAGGACCCGGTGGCGCGGGTTCTCCTAGTTGGGCCTTTTACCCTGGAACGCCACACTTCTTATCGAGCATGGGTTCAATGGGCACGGTATCTAGCGGCGCGGCGAATCGAAGTACTCCGATACGATTATCGCGGGGTGGGGGAAAGCACGGGAATCTTCGAGGACATGACCTTTGAGTCATGGATAGATGATGTTGAACGCCTGGCCGGATGGCTTAGGAAGCGGGGAGAGGATGTACCCCTGTTGCTCCACGGTCTTGAAATGGGAGGACTTCTCGCCGCGAAGACGTTCCATCATGGGGGGTCAGATGCTTTGCTATTGTGGTCGGCGCCTGGCGACGCGAACGAGGTACTCCGGTCCACTTTGCAACGCTGGATGGGTCCTATGCAGCTCTTGAAGCGCGAAGAAGAACGGAGGCCGGCTTCACATTATTTTCGTCTTTTAGAGGAAGGACGAAGTGTGGAGGTGCAAGGCTATGAATGGTCAGCAGAATTGTGGCGTCAATCTCTTAGCGTTGACCTTCCCGCCGCCATGGTGCCACCAAACGACCCAACGAAGTTCTATAAAAAGCCCGTGCGCATGGTCAAACTAGGGAAAAATGCTACCCCACTGGTAAAGGGAGGGGTACCAGGTTTTGAGGAAAACAAAGACTTTAGCTTTCTTTTCGATCCTAATTACGACTGGATCGTGTCCAGTCTGGGTGTCCCCGCGGAGCGCTCATGATTAACGACCAGACGGGAATGCGTCAGCTAACGACGCTCGACGGCAATGGTGTCTTGCTGCACGGTACGTATCACAAACCCAAGAGCGTGGCGACAGACGGGACCCCCATCCCAACCAAGACTATTGGGGTAATGTTCATGAACGCCTTATCGAGCCCCCGATCTCTGGTCGGTGACTCAGGCGCCTACTGGGCGACATGCTTTGCGGATCGTGGCTATCCGTCCTTCCGTTTCGATCTGCCCGGACTGGGAGATAGCTACGGTGAGATACCAAACGATCTACTCAGGTTCACTAATGAGGGCGGGTATGCGTCGGTAGCCTCTTCGAAGGCCGGGGAGTTGGTCGAGCGCCACCGGCTCTCAGGAGTGGTGATGTTTGGCCATTGCGCAGGGGCCACGACCGCGATCTACGCTGCTTCCAACTGCAGCTACTGTAAAGGCCTGGTACTGATGGATCCATACTTCAACCTGCCCAAAGCGCTCACCGCGACATTGCGGCCAGGCCTGGTGCTTTGGGCCAGGCGGAGCAAGGTTGGAGCAATGGTTCGCACCACTTACGATCGAGTGCGCGAGCTTCCGAGCGCAATTCGCAAAGGGGCCCTGCCGACGAATGCCAACTTCAGCTTGATTTCCCGGTTTAAGCAGGTCGTCTCAAGGGGCGTGCCGCTGCTTATATTCAAAGCGCACCAGCCCGCCGGCAGTGGCACGGTCACGGCCGGCTTTGATTACCTGGCGTATATCAGTTCCTGTGCGGCGCGAACGAATCACTTTTCCATTAGAACGATCGAGGATACGGATCACTCCTTTGCCAATCGCGCAGGACGATTGGCGGTTCGACAACACACGGAGACATGGCTAAGCGAATACTTCCCAGAGGAGGCCGCCGCCAGCGCGCCGCTGTTACCAGGGCAAGATGCTCAGGTTCACGCGCCGTTGACTTTAGGTACTCCGCTCATAACCCGCATTTCACCTGGAGATTAGTGCGATATGGTTTTGTACAAGGCCGAACGGCAAAGCACGATCGCGCAGGCAGTTAGGCGCAGGGACGCCTCTTCGTTCCGCACCGCTGCTCTCGCCTCGCTTGGCATGCGCTTTCGGACCAATAGGGTAACGTTTCTAAAAACTCTAGTAAGCGATTACCAGATTCTTCTTCCAATGCAGAGTTTCGCATGTACTCTTGGGCAACGGTCATCACAAGACAACCCGATGACGATTCCGGGCCGTTTGCTACGCGCTTTTTTGCCCTATTCTAGCTTATCGACAGCAGACGTCGACTTATTTTGATTTTCTCCTGGTGCTGTGGACTAGACGCTCTTCCCAGCTGGTAATAACCGATTAGAAGCGTTGGAGTACCTCGATAAATCTTCGTTGTGATCGACCTTTTCTCTTTTGAATTGCAAGGCCAGTGCATCCCCCTGCTCTTCCCTTGCGACTGGGCTCTGTCAGTTAAACATCATGATCTTCGGATCCCAACATCTAGCTTCTAAACCATAGAGGATAACTATGACTACTTCGCTCGTCGCCCCCGAAATTCAGAACCTATCATCCATCAAGCCGCGGATCGATAGTGAGATTGACAGTCTGGTTGCTGCGCTTCCAGATCCTAAGGACCTTACTCCCGAGCAACGGCGCGGGATCATAGCACGCTACAGCGCTGTCCTCGAAGGTAACTTCATTTACTGGATGACGGCCGCGTATCTCTCTGTGCAGTCGGAGGAGGCACGTCCCATCCTGATCGACAACCTGAGGGAAGAAGTGGGCGATTGTCATCCCGAGATGCTGCGGAGATTCGCGATTGCGGCTCATGCTTTCCCAACTGAAGCAGACGCCATGGCGGTACGCGAGGGGTTGACCAAGGTCCGTCTGTTCCTGGGCCGGCTGCAGGGAGTGCAGAACGTACTTACCATGGGTTTCTTTGAAAGTTACATTCAAAGATTCATGTCTTACCTGGCGGATCTTGCGGTGGCCCAAGGTTCTACCGACCTTGAATATACCGACGTACACGGTGTTTGCGACATCGCTCACTCTGAGGGCCTTTTGATGGCTCTCTCGGCAGAGGCAGCGATCAATCCACCTGACCCGGCAGCTGATCTGTTTGAGGGAGTTAACGACCTTCGCGCTTTGATCCAGACCATCAACGAAACCGGGCACGCGAGCGTACCTGCGGCGTAGCATTCGGCGAACGGTCTTTGGCTGGTGTTCTGTTGATAAGACTATTCGTCTTGGTTCGATGAGTTCCTTTTACCCTTAGGACCGTGGGCTCGCAGCCCGGGTACGAAGGGAGATTGAGGTTCTCCGGTGGGATGATCGGGCGACAGGAGGGCGAGGGCGTCTTTAGGAAGACGTCCTTCGTCCGCCTTGGAAGACGCACTTCTCCGACTACTCTAAGCGCCCGACGCCCCGGCCTCCGGCGCTAGAGTGCGGGAAAGTGTCCGGCCATTTGTATAACCGTTCCTGGCTTAGGGCCCGAGGAGTTCCGTAGTCGCTTCACCTTTTGGTTCATCTATTGGTTCATCTATCGATGTTGCGGAGCGTTCCCGGCAGGCAGCCCCATGGGCGCTGCAATCCGCGAACGCTTCGAGAACAAACATGTTATCTGCCGCGTAAAGCGCTTTAAAGGAAAAACACTGACCATGAATGTTCGATCGGAAATCGTGACTCAATTTCGGCAGGTCGCTCAGGAGCAAGACAAGCGGCTGGCTCCTCTGACAGACGGGCTGGAATTGTTGAACTCGGGGTTGGATTCCCTTTCCTTCGCCATCCTGGTAACCCGGCTTGAAGATTCTCTGGGCAGCGACCCGTTTAGTGAATCGGAAGATGCTCAGTTCCCGGTAACCTTCGGTGATTTCGTCAACCTTTATGAACATGTTGCAAAATAGTCCCGCTTCGCTTTGGGAAGCGGTCAGCACCACGGTCGACGCTTGCGACCCTTTCCTCTCCAGTGCGGAGATGAACCTCGCTCTGCGCGATCTGCTCTCAGGCTCAGTGCTCGGCGGCCGTTGCCAGGAGTTAAGCGGAAGTTCTGTCGTCATCGCGACTACAGACCAACTCATCGCTGCGGCGGCGCTGATCGAACTCGACGGGGTGGCCCGCCGGATGGTTTTATGCCCGCCGGACTTGCCAGCGGAATACCTGCCCTCGATCATTCAGTCGGCGGAAGCGGATGCAATTGTTTCCGACCGGATCATCCAAGGCCCGGGAACGGCCAGGGTCAGATCGTTTATCCATTGCGACGGAAAAATAACCCCCAAGAGTTATGGCTCGGCCTGTCGCTGTGAGACGGAGTGGGTGCTTCTAACGTCAGGCACCACGGGAGTACCGAAACTGGTCGTCCATACCCTGGCGAGTTTAACGGGAGCGATCGACAGCGGCAAACCGAGGAACGGTCACGTAATTTGGAGTACGTTCTACGACATCCGACGTTATGGGGGTTTGCAGATATTTCTGCGCGCCATGATGACCGGTAGTTCCCTGCTATTATCGAGCGCGCAAAAATCGACGGCAGACTTCCTGGCCCGCGTGGGCGCACATGGAGTAACCCACATCTCCGGCACGCCGTCTCACTGGCGGCGCGCGCTGATGAGTTCCTCGGCTCACTTGATTGCGCCCGAATACATTCGTTTATCGGGAGAGATTGCCGATCAGGCAATCCTTAATCACCTGGCGCAGGTTTACCCGCAGGCGCGCATCGGTCACGCCTTTGCCACCACGGAAGCCGGGGTCGCCTTTGACGTGAATGACGGCATCACCGGGTTTCCATCCAGTGTGCTCAGGCGTACGCCGGAAGTGGAGATGAAAGTCGAGAATGGTTCTCTTCGCATCCGTTCCGCGCGCACAGCGAGTCGCTACCTGGATGCAGAACATGGCCCCCTGAAGGATGCGGACGGCTTTGTCGATACCACCGACATGCTCGACCTGCGAAACGATCGCTTTTACTTCGTTGGGCGGCGCGATGGAGTCATTAATGTTGGCGGCCTCAAGGTGCATCCCGAGGAAGTGGAAGAGGTAATCAATCGTCACCCTGAGGTCCGGATGTCCCTGGTCCGAACCAAGAAGAGTCCCATCACCGGCGCGCTGGTGGTTGCGGATGTTGTTTTACAGTCTCGGAGCGGGCCGGAGAGTCGTCAAATTATTCGGCAAGACATCCTGCTGTTGTGCCGGGAGGAGCTTGCCTCGCATAAGGTTCCGGCCACGATCAATTTTGTTTCGGCGTTGGCGGTTGCTGATTCTGGGAAGCTCATACGCCGCCATGCGTAATGTGATTGTTACTGGGGGCAGCAGAGGGTTGGGCCTGGGGATTGCCGGCAAGCTGGCAAAACAGGGCTATCGTGCCATCGCAATCGCACGGAAAGAAAGCCAGGAGCTCACGGCTGTGATGCAGGCGGGCGCTGAGCCTGGGTGCATTCAGTTTGTGCCATTCGACCTGGCGGATCTTGAAGGAATAGCGGGCCTGGTGAAGAAATTGCGCAAGGACTTCGGCCCGATCTATGGGCTGGTGAACAATGCGGGCACCAGTGTGGACGGGACCCTGGCCATGATGCAAATTTCTCAGATGGAGCAGGTGGTGCGCTTGAACACGCTCTCGCCCATGGTGGTGACGAAATCCGCGGTGCGCGCCATGATGGCGGATGGAGGCGGCCGCATCGTGAATATCGCGTCGGTGGTTGCCTTCACCGGCTACAGCGGACTAGCTGTTTATGGCGCCTCCAAGGCTTCGCTTATCGGCTTCACCCGGTCGCTCGCCAGGGAGGTGGGGAAGCTGGGGATCACAGTGAATGCGGTCGCACCAGGCTTTGTGGATACCGAAATGACGCGGGGTATGAAGGACGAGCAGCGGGAACAGATTGTGCGTCGTAGCGCACTCAAGCGACTGGTGGACGTCGAAGATGTGGCGAATGCGGTCGAATTCCTGCTCAGTGATGGAGCGAAGAACATAACTGGAACCGTACTTACGGTGGATGCGGGTAACACAGCTTGAGCTTACTTCAGACAATGACCCCCACGCCAACGAACGGTTCGCCGGGAAAGGCGTGGCTGCGCGCCCTGGAACTGACTGCACCCATCGCGCGCAATCGCCATCGCGTTCTCTCCACGGTGATCGAGGAACGCGCAGCACAATTAGGTGATACACCGGCGCTGCTATCGGATCGTGAGTGCCTGACGTATCGAGAGCTCTCCTGGCGGATCAATCAGTATGCCCGATGGGCGCTTGAACAGCGAGTAGCCAAAGGCGAAGTCGTCGGCCTGTTGATGACCAATCGACCTGAGTACCTTGCCATATGGCTTGGTATCACCAGCGTTGGTGGGGTCGTTTCCCTACTGAATACCAATTTGACCGGCCCCTCTCTCGCCCACTGTATTAATGTTGTCACCCCTAAGCATCTCATCGTCGCTGCGGAGTTCGCCGGCCAGCTGGCCGCGGCTTTCCCGCTACTCTCGGTGCTTCCGACAGTCTGGCTGCATGGCAACGAGCCCAGCTCATGGCGACGAATCGATCTCGAAATCGAAGCCCAAACGGGCGAAGCGCTCTTGGAGCACGAGAAGCGGCCGCCGACGATAGAAGAGAGAGCCCTCTACATCTATACATCCGGCACAACCGGGTTACCCAAGGCCGCCAACATCAGCCATGCGCGGGTCATGCAATGGGGGCACTGGTTTGCCGGCATGATGGGTGCGCAGTCCGCTGACCGGATGTATAACTGCCTGCCTATGTATCACAGTGTGGGCGGGGTACAGGTGCCGGGGGCAATTCTGGTGGCCGGCGGCACACTCATCCTGCGAGAGAAATTCTCCGCCAGCCAGTTCTGGAATGACATTGTCCGCTGGGATTGTACGGTGTTCCAGTACATCGGCGAACTTTGCCGCTACCTGTTGCACGCCCCGCCTTCCGCGGGCGAGACCGCCCATCGCATCAGGATGGCTTGCGGCAATGGCCTGGCGCCGGAAGTGTGGGACGGCTTTAAGAATCGCTTTTCTATTCCGCAGATCTTTGAATTTTATGCTTCCACCGAAGGCGGGGTTTCGCTCTTCAACGTTCAGGGCAAGCGTGGCGCCATAGGTCATATTCCAGGCTACCTGACGCATCGGTTCTCGCCCGCGCTGGTGGTGTTCGATGTGGAGAAGGGTGAGCCGGTGCGAGACGAGCAGGGGTTCTGCATTCGCTGCGCTCCAAATGAGGCCGGCGAAGCGATCGGCAAGGTGGCGGATGACTCTAATGTTGGAAGCCGATTCGAGGGCTACACCAACGCTGCGGCTTCAGAGCGCAAGATCCTGCGCAATGTGTTTGAACCGGAAGACGTTTGGATTCGCACCGGTGACCTGATGCGCAAGGATGAACAGGGTTACTTTTATTTCGTCGATCGCATCGGCGATACCTTCCGGTGGAAGGGCGAGAACGTTGCCACGTGCGAGGTCTCAGAAGCGATCTGCGCCTTCCCCGGAATCAAGCACGCGAATGTCTATGGCGTAACCGTCCCGGCAACAGAAGGACGCGCCGGCATGGCCACCCTGGTCACCGAAGATGAATTAGACCTGGCAGAATTCCGCCAGCACTTGATGAACCGCCTACCCCCCTATGCGCGGCCTTTGTTTCTGCGGATCCGAAAGAACATGGATCTGACAGGGACTTTCAAATACTCGAAGACCGACCTGGCTCGCCAGGGATTCAACCCGGCCGCGAGCAATGATGCCGTTTATTTCAACAACCTGGAATCGGGCGCATTCACGCGGCTCGACCAGCAGTTGTATGAACGCATTCAAATGGGCGCCATTCGCTTCTAGGCAGGCAGTTGGTGGGGGAAGGTACTGATGTTCATCGACGAAATCCGGTCTGATTTCACGCAACTACAAACGGATATCGCGGACGGCCCCATCCTGCCCACGGTGACGGCGGAGGAGGTTCGAAGTTACCTCGCGTCCCGTTACGACTTCCAGCAAACGTTGCCGCTTGAGGAAGTGGTGACAGATGTGGAAAAGATGTTGCGTAAGTGGCAGGTCCAGGTCACGCACCCGCGCTACTTTGGCCTGTTTAACCCCAGCGTTACGCTGGCTTCGGTGGTGGCCGACACGCTGGTCGCCATGTATAACTCTCAGTTGGCAAATTGGCGTACGTCGCCCGCGGCCAATGAGATCGAACGTCACACGCTGGATTGGCTGGCGGAGAAGTTCGGCCTGCCGCCAACTTCCATCGCGACGTTCACCAGTGGGGGAACCGAGGCGAATGTCTCCGCGGTCGTGGTGGCTCTCACCCGCGCGTTCCCCGATTACGGCGAACACGGTCTTCGCCACCTGAACGCCACGCCCTCGATCTATCTGACTGCCGAGGCCCATAACGGCTACAACAAGATCGCTCACATGACGGGGTTGGGACGTAGGGCGCTGCGCGTCATAGCGACCGACAACGATCTGAAAATGGATCTGAATGAACTGCAGCGGCGTGTGGCGGAAGATCGGAACAATGGTTTCCTTCCTTTCATGGTCATCGGAACTGCCGGTACCACGGCGGCGGGAGTCATCGACCCATTAGCGGAGATTGGACAATTCTGCCGCGAGGAGGGGCTGTGGTTTCACGTCGACGCCGCGTGGGGGGGCAGCGCCATTCTCGCTCCCAGCCTCAAGCATTACCTGGACGGTATTGGAGATGCGGACTCCATCACCTGCGACGCGCACAAATGGCTCTCGGTCACGATGGGCTGCGGAATGTTCTTCTGCCGCCACCCTGATACGGTCGCCGAAGCTTTCCGGGCTGATGTTTCCTACATGCCGGGCAAGAAGGTGGGGCCGGTGTTCGACCCCTATACCAACTCCGCACAGTGGTCGCGGCGGTTTATTGGCCTGAAGCTTTTTATGGCGCTGGCGCAACTGGGCGAGGGCGGCTATGCGGAAATGATTGAGCACCAGACCCGCATGGGCAATGTTCTGCGCGACGCGCTGAGAGCTTCGGGATGGTCGATCCTGAATGCGACGCCACTGCCGCTGGTTTGCTTCACGCGGGAGGGGCTCGTGCCCGGCGAATTCCTGGCATCCCTGCACCAGCGGCAAATTG
>Ga0302326_10007269_pt1 | contig 24733 bp, 24 predicted proteins | sample Palsa_T0_3_FD_202264 | JGI IMG/M metagenome (GOLD analysis project Ga0302326, IMG submission 202264) | Peat permafrost microbial communities from Stordalen Mire near Abisko, Sweden - Palsa_T0_3 | ecosystem: Environmental > Terrestrial > Soil > Palsa > Peat permafrost | place: Sweden: Abisko... | reverse complement strand
CCGGCCACCACGTGCGCGTTGGTCAGGACGTGCTGCGGCGCGTAGACGAACCCGGACCCCTCGATGCTGCGGTCGCAGCTCGGCGCGGTGCCCTGCACCTTGACGACCCGGCTCTGTGCGGCCAGGACCCCGGGGTCGTTCAGCACGGCCTGGTCGGGCGGGCTGACCGCGAACAGGCGGGCCGCCCCGATGCCGCTGAAGACCTGCGGGAACGGCCCGCTGGAGAGCAGCCGGCGGAAGTCGGAGAACATCGTCTTAGCCTTCGGCGGCATGACCTTGTCCATCGTGCTGAGCACGGCTGAGTCGTTAACCTGCCCCACCACCACAGGGAAGGACGACGCGGTCAGCACCGACCCGATCGCCCAGGCGATGAGCAGCATGGACAGGACGCTGACGACCGATCCGCCGATGGAGTCGAGGACATTCGACGATGGGCTCGTGACCGACTGCTTGACCGCCGCGCCGATCGAGGACGCGATGAACTGCCCGAGGATGGCGAAGCTGACAAGCAGCACGACCGCGATGACGGCCTGCTGGGTCTGCCCGCCCACGATGACATGGGAAATCGACGGGCCGAACTCGGCGCCGAGCACCGCGCCGCCGACGAAGCCGACGAAGCTCAGCGCGCCGACGATAAAGCCCTGTCGGTAGCCAGAGACCGCGAACGCGGCGGCAAGGACCACCAGGACGAGATCAAGCAGATCACCGCGCACGCACTATAAGGTATCCGGTCAGGCCGCCCCTTCGGGCAACGCGCCGATGGCGGTAACATCCCAGGGCCGCTCGAAGCCGCCGAGGGCCAGCAGCCGATCCGTCAGCAGCGCGGTGAACCCCCAGATCAGCATCGGTCCGATACGGAAGGCGGGCCCGCTGTACCCGAGCGGGTGGCGGAGCGTGAGCCGATTGGCCGGGTCGGCCAGATCGGCCACGCTGATTCGCTCTACCGCCGCGACCTCGCCGATGTCGGTCGGCCGGACTGCGCTCGGCGTCCGCCACCAGGCCAGCGTCGGCACCACGCGGAACTGGCTGCGAGGGATGAACATCTCCGGCAGCGTGGTCAGCACCTCCACGCCCGCCGGGTCAAGCCCGGTCTCCTCCGCGCCCTCGCGCAGCGCCGCCGCGACCGGGCCGTCGTCGCTGTCCTCGATCTTGCCGCCGGGGAACGCGGGCTGCCCGGCGTGCCGTCGCAACCCCTCGTTCTTCTGGATGTACAGCAGGTCGGGCCCGCGCACCCCGTCGCCGAACAGCACCAGGACGGCGGAGCGGCGCCCGCCGGAGGCCGGCGGGCGGGAGGGCAGCGGCACCTCCATCACCGCCGCGGCCGCGGCGAGGTCGCGGAGCCAGGCCGGCGGACCCGGCTCGCCCGCCGTCACGAGAGGCTGTCCGTCACGAGAGGCTGTCCGTCACGAGAACGGGCCGTCCTTGACCAGCTTGGCGGCGGTGGCCGCGTCCGTCGGGCCGAGGCCGAAGGACGGGCACCAGTCCGCCACCGGGCACACGCCGCAGGCCGGCTTGCGCGAATGGCAGATCCGCCGGCCATGCCAGATCAGCCGGTGGGAGAGCAGCACCCAGTCGGACTTGGGAATGAGCTCGGCCACGTCCGCCTCGACCTTGACCGGATCATCGCTCTCGGTCCAACCGAACCGGCGCGACAGCCGCCCGAAGTGCGTGTCGACCGTGATGCCGGGGACGCCGAACGCGTTGCCGAGCACCACGTTCGCGGTCTTGCGGCCCACGCCCGGCAGCGTGACCAGGTCCTCGAGCTTGTTGGGGACCTTGCCGCCGAAGCGTTCCGTCAGCGCGGCCGACAGGCCCATGACCGACTTCGTCTTGGCGTTGAAGAACCCGGTCGGCCGCAGGATCTCGGCCACGTCCTCCGGGTTCGCCGCGGCAAGATCCTCGGCCGTCGGGTACTTCGCGAACAGCACCGGCGTGGTCAGGTTCACCCGCTTGTCCGTCGTCTGGGCGGAGAGCACCGTCGCGACGAGCAGCTGGAAGGGGCTCTCGAAGTCCAGCTCGCAGTGCGCGTCCGGGTACGTCTCCGCCAGTACCCGGTTAATCTTCCGTGCCCGCCGCACCAGCGCAGTGTGCGTCTCGGGCTTCTTAACCGCCATGCCTCTAGCGTATTGCCGCCAGAACCCCCCGTGCGTCTCCGGCTCCGTGCGACAATTAGTTGCGAATTCTTTAGACTTGGGAGGGTCTGTGTGGTCCCGTCGAGTCATGCCGACAGTCGTCGCGTCCGCGATCGTCCTCGCCGGAATCGCTAGCGCGGCGGCATTCCAGTCCGCTGTGGTGACCGGCTAGTTCAGCGCCTGGTTGGATAGGACCATGAGCCTGCCGCTGACCTATCACCCCGCGCTCGAGCAGCCCGACCTGCTCGCCCCGCCCGTCGCCGTCGCGCTGCGCTCGCTGCCGTGGGCGGACCAGGTGCGGGTGGCCGCGATCGATCCGGCGCTGGCCGACACCGCCCAGTTCTGCCAGACCTACGGGGTGACGCTCGAGGAGAGCGCGAACTGCGTGATCATCGCGGGCAAGCGCGGCTCGGAAGTGTCGTACGCGGCGTGCGTCGTCACCGCCACGGTCCGGGCCGACGTCAACGGGCTGGTGCGAAGGCGCCTGAATGCGCGCAAGGCGTCGTTCGGTGCGGTCGACGTGGTCACCGCGCTCACCGGGATGGAGTTCGGCGGGATCACCCCGATCGGGCTACCGGAATCCTGGTCCGTCCTGGTCGACGACCTGGCGGCGAAGACGCCGAGCGTGGTGATCGGCTCCGGCATCCGGGGGTCCAAGCTCTGGCTGCCCGGGCACCTGCTGGCCGAGCTTCCCGGCGCGGAGGTCGTGCCCGGGCTCGGCGTCTAGACGGTGGCGTCCAGGCGATTGGTGACCGGCCACAGACGAAGGCCCGGAATTGAGTCGTTTCAGCTCGGACGAGCACCTGCGGACCGGCGACTCCACCGGGCGGCTGCCGATGGTCGGCGGCCACGAGGGCGCCGGCGTGGTCGAGGCCGTCGGCCCGGACGTGACCCGCGTGAGCGTCGGCGACCACGTGGTCTGCTCGTTCATCCCCGCCTGCGGCATCTGCCGGTACTGCTCGACCGGCCACCAGAACCTGTGCGACTGGGGCGCGCAGATGATGACGGGGATGCTGGCGGACGGCACCTTCCGCTTCCACGACGATGACGGCGCCGACCTCGGCGGATTCTGCATGCTCGGCACGTTCGCCGAGCGCGCGGTGGTCTCGCAGAACTCCTGCGTGCGGATCGAGGCCGACATCCCCTTCGACGTGGCCGCGCTGACCGGCTGCGGGGTGCCGACCGGCTGGGGCACCGCCGTGTACGCGGCGGGCGGGCGGGCGAGACGGTCGTGATCTTCGGCGCCGGCGGCGTCGGGTCCAATGCGGTCCAGGGCGCCAGGTACGCGGGCGCGGCGAACGTCATCGTGGTCGACCCGGTCGCCTTCAAGCGCGAGAACGCGCTCGCCTTCGGGGCCACCCACGGGTTCGCCAGCGCGGCGCAGGCGCAGGAGGCCGTCATCGAGCTGACCCGGGGCCAGCTCGCCGACCACGCGCTGATCACCATCGGCGTGCTCAACTCCGAGGTGGTGGACCAGGCGGCGGCGATCGTGGGCAAGGGCTGCCAGGTGACCATCACCTCCGTCGGCCGCAGCGCCGAGAAGCAGATCCAGCTCGCCGCCAACGGCAGCGTGGTCGGCTGGCAGCGCCGCATCCAGGGCCACGTCTTCGGCATGTGCAACCCGCTGAACGAGGACCTGGACGACGGCACGATCATCCGCGGCGTCATCACCCACGCGGAGCACGAATAAGACCAGCGGGGAGCGCCCCCAGGAACTGCGCCGACCGCGGGTCGTCGGGGTTGACGTGACGGCCGATGACGATGATGGCGACGCGACGGGCGCCCGCCAGCTTGAGCGCGACGGCGGCCGACTGCGCGCTGCCGCCCGATACCCAGGTGTCGTCGACCACCACGACGTCCTGGCCCGCCACCGGCCCGTCGACGCGGAGCCAGCGGGGGTCAACGCCGCGCCCGTGCGCCGCCTCCTCCGGCGCGACCGACAGGCCGATCAGCGGAACGTCGACGCACGACCGGACCAGGCCCGGCAGCGGATGACCCCCGGGGCGCCCCCGGCCGCTGGGCACCACGGCGAGGGCCATCGGGCCAGCGGGCATCCCCGCCGCGCGCCACACGGACTCCCCGTGGTCGGCCAGGTAGGCGGCCAGCATCGTCTGCAGCCGCGCCGCCGATTCGGCCGCGTCCGCGCGGTCCGACTTGTACCGCCACAGGTCAATGGCAAGCCGACCGCCCCGGACCGCGTAGGCGATCGGCGCCACCACGTCCGCGAGCAGCTCCCCGGCCTGGCTCCGGGCAAGATCACACTGGTAGCACCGGGCAATCCCGACGAGGGTCGGCCCCCGGCAAGTCCGGCAGCACACGCTTTTGATGCTAAGCACCGTCACCGACAAAACGATTTCTGACGACCACAAGCGCTTGCCAAGATCATCTATTCGAAACCCGTGGCGAAATCGCCGCTCAGCTGGGTGGCGTGTGGCCGTTGACCGGAAATGTCTAAACTTTAGATTCAGACATTTCGGGCAGGTGTAATCATCGTGTGTAGTTTGCGGTGAAATAAGGCCGTAACTACACACAATAACATCGTAGATTTGAAATGCCTGAAGTTCAGATTCAGACATCACATGACTAGCGCCTCTCAGGAACCATAGATGCAGCGGGCAGGGCCGCTGGCAGGAGATGCCCGCGGCTCGGGGCGGACAGGCCAGGGTGGTGTGGCCGTAACCCGCTGGTCGCGACGTCGGGGCACAATGATGCCGTGCACAATGATGCCGTGCACAATGATGCCGTGCACAATGAGCCAATCCAGACGACGCAGCAGACGAAGACGACGCGCGCCGATGCCGTGCCCGCCGCCGCGCAAGCGCCCACCGAAACCCCGGAAGTCCGGACGCTATCCAGCAGCGTCGTGTACACCGACAACTGGATCACGGTGCGCCGGGACGAGATCGAGCGCTACGACGGCTCCCGGGGCAGCTACGCCGTCGTGGAGAAGCGCAACTTCGCGCTCATCATCCCGGCCGAGAACGGCGGCTTCCACCTGGTCGAGGAGTACCGGTACCCGCTGGGCCGCCGGGGCTGGTCGTTCCCGCAGGGCGGCTTCCCGCACGACGAGTCGGGCACGCCGGAGGAGCTCGCGCGGATGGAGCTCGCCCAGGAGACCGGCCTGCGCGCGGCGCGGATGAAGTACCTGGGCAGGGCCTCCGCCGGGCACGGGACCACCAACCAGTACGGCGAGTACTTCCTGGCCACCGAGCTGACGCCGGGACCTACTGACCTGGAGCCGGAGGAGCTCGGGCTCACGTGCGAGTGGGTGCCAAGGGACCAGCTCGAGGAGATGATCAGGGACGGCCGGATCGTCGACGACTCGACCCTCGCCGCCTATACGGTCCTGCTGCTGGCCGAGCGCCACGGTGACATCGAGGTCCCGTAGTCCGCGTCAGCGCACGAGCGGCGCGAACAGGTCGCCGTGCGCCTCCACCCGGGCGAGGACATCGGGCGCGGTGAACGTCAGGTCCGCCACCTCGCGGCAGGCGGCCACCTCGTCCCAGGTGACCGGAGTGGAGACGGTGGGAAGCTCGCGGGCGCGCAGCGAATAGGGCGCGACCGTGGTCTTGGACTCGTTGTTCTGGGACCAGTCGATGAAGACCTTGCCCGCCCGCGCCGACTTAGTCATCCGCGACACGACCAGCCGGGGCAGCTCGCGCTCCAGCCGCTGCGCGTACGCCAGCGCCAGCTCGCTCGCCTGCTCGGCCGTCTTGCCCGACAGCGGCGCGTAGAGCTGGAGCCCCTTGCCGCCCGAGGTCTTGGGCAGCGGCCGCAGCCCGTCCGCCTCAAGCACCGGGCGGAGCGCCTCCGCCACCCGGCAGCACTCCACGATCGTGGCCGGGGCACCCGGGTCGAGGTCGAACACCAGCAGATCCGGCGCCGCCGACACGTCTATACCACCCGCGCCGTCTATACCACCTGCGCCGTCCACACCACCCGCGCCGTCCACACCGTCCACCCCCGCCGCGAACCGCCACATCGGGACGTGCAGCTCGAGCGCGGCCAGGTTGACCGCCCAGATCAGCGCGGGCAGGTCGTCGATGACCAGGTAGCGCACCGGCGCGCCGGGCTCGCGGGCACGCGAGCTGTGCGACACGACCTCCTCGGTCCGCAGCCAGTCCGGGTGCCGCGCGGGCGCGTGCTTGGCGAAGAACGACAGGTCGCCCACGCCGTGCGGGTAGCGCCGCAGCGTCATCGGGCGGCCGGCGATGTGCGGCAGCAGCGCCGGCGAGATCCGCTGGTAGTAGTCGAGGACCTCGGCCTTGCTGAACCCGTCGGCCGGGTAGAGCACCTTGGCCAGGTTGGTCAGCGTGAGCGATCGCCCGTCCACCTGGACCGCGATCTTGTCACCGGTGCCGGTCTCGGTCACCGCGCCTCCCTATGTCTCCTGACCAATTTCTCCCTGACCAAGTCATGTCTCCCTGACCAAGTCATGTCTCCCTGACCACGTCGGCCGGATCCTTGTCGTCGCGCAGCCCCCGGTAGGCCGGAGCCCGCATGCGACCCGCCCTGGTCCACCGGTTGAACGTCACTTCGATCACTAGCCGGGGCTCTACCCAGACTGCGGGCCCGGCATACTCGGCCGGCACCGGGCCGTCGAACGGGGAGCCTGGCCGGCGCAGCGGCTCCAGCAGCCGGGTCAGCATCCGCAGCACCGAGTCGGAGAACCCGGTGCCGACGTGCCCCGCGTAAAGCAGCGCCCCCGAGGACGAGTGCACCCCGACCAGCAGCGAGCCGATCAGCCCGGCCCGGTTGCCCTGGCCCGGCTTCCAGCCCGCCACCACGACCTCCTGCTGCAGCAGGTTCTTGACCTTGAGCCAGTTCCCCGACCGGGCACCCGGCTCGTACACCGAGTCGAGCCGCTTGGCGACCACGCCCTCGAGCCCGGTGGCGACGGAGGCCTCGCGGACGGCGTCGAGATCGGGACCGGGGAAATCGGGCGGTATGAGCAAGCCGGGACCGTTACCCATGATGGTCTTGAGGGTTTCCCTGCGCGAAGCGTACGGGAGTGAGAGCAGCGGGACGCCCTCCAGTTGCAGCACGTCGAACGCCAGGTAGGTGACGGGGATGGTGGCCGCGAGCCGGAGCGCCGCGTCGGCCGACGACACGTGCATGCGCGGCTGCAGCGCCTCGAAGTCAGGCTTGCCGTCGGTGAACGCGACGATCTCGCCGTCGACCAGCAGCTGTTCGGGCGGGGCGCCGGTCCCCAGAACCTCGGCCGGCCCGGCCACCTCCGGGTAGGTCCGGCTGATGTCCTTGCCGGTCCGCGAGACGAGCCGAATCTGCCCGTCGCTGATGAACGCGAGCGCGCGGACGCCGTCCCACTTCATCTCCACCGCCCACTCGGCCAGCCGCCCGACCGGCGGCGAGCCGGCCGCGGCGAGCATGGGCGCGAGCGACGCGGGCAGCGGGGACCATTCTGAGCGGCTCATCCACCGCTCGGGTACCCAGATCTGCCCGCGTCCTACCGCCGTCTAACAGGTAAAACCCCTACCAGCGGTGCTCTGCTTACCAGCGATGCCGTGTCGCGTAAGAGTGGTTCCTGATCATTTCCATCTCTTCCGGCCGCTCGAAGATCGACTGGACCGCGATCCGGCCGGGCCCGGTGACCCGGATGAAGACGTTCCGGTAGTCGAACGATCGCCAGAAGGCGAACCCCTGGCTCCGCGGGTACTCCAGGTGCAGGTGAACACGGACGCTGTTGTCCCGGTACACCAGCGAGCTCGGCTGGATGAGCAGCGACTGCCCCTGCTGCAGGTCCCGGATGAAGACGTTGCCCGGCGCGTGCAGCAGCAGCAGCCCGGGGCGGTCGGTGGCGGTGAACACGTCGCCGAACTGCCCCATCGGGTAGTGCGTCTCCTGGTCGTTGTCGTCCCCGGTCACGTACCAGACGTCGTTGCTGGTCCAGTCGTAGCGAATGTTCCCCGTCGCGGTAAGGAACCGGTGCTCCTTGACCCAGATGGACTGGCCATGCTGGAGCGGGAGCGCGATCACCTCGCCCGCGTGGTTGTCCGACAGCGCGATGTGGCCCGGCCCGTGCGCCTCCAGCATGATGAGCGGCATCCCGGCCATCATCCGCTTCCAGCCGCCGCGCATCGACATGTTCTGCATCCGCGTCGCCGGGTCGGCCCAGAGCAGCACGTGGTGCGAGAAGTACACCATCTCCTGCTGCGCCAGGTTGAACTCGGCGATCGGCACCATGGTGCCCGCGATCTGCACGTGCGACTGGCCGAACTGCAGCTTCGCCATGTCCCTGATCGGCGGCTGCTTGGTCCAGCCGGAATCGCTGACCGAGTCCCTGATGTCGACCGGCGCGCCGCACAGCGGGCAGGTCGGCGCGCTCGGGTCGCTTGGCTGCCGGCAGAACCGGCAGACGTAGGTGTTCATCGGCGCGCCCCGCTACTCACCGGAGTGGTGGTGAACGTACATGGACTGGATGCCGACCCGACCCGGGCCAGTCATCTCTGCCAGGTACATGTTGTGGTGGCCGAGCATCCCCGTCTTCAGCTGGATCTGCTGCGTCTGCAGCGTCACCGAGGAGTCCTTGTAGAGGAAGGCGCCCGGCTCGACCAGGATCTTCTCGCCCGCGCCGAGGGTCCGCTGCAGGACGTTGCCGTTGCCGTGCAGGATCAGCAGCCCCGGCTGCTGGCTGGTGACGAACCGGTCCATCCACATCCCGTTGCCGCCGTGCAGCGCGTTGGCCAGGCCCTTGATCCGCACAAAGGAGTACTGGATGGAGTGCGAGGCGAGCAGGAACGCGTGCTCGCGGACGTCGAGCTCCATGCCCGGGTGCAGCGGCAGCACCACCAGCTCGCCCGCCGCGTCACGGGAGAACGCGATCCGGCCGGGGCCGTTGGCGACCGACACGATGTGCGGCATGCCGCCAAGCGAGCGCCTGGGCCCGGACGTCTTGAGGGAGGAGAGGGGAACGGACTCGTCTTTCCAGAGCAGCACGTGGTGCTCGAAGTAGACGCCGTCCTGAGGGGCCAGGGCGATCTCGGCGACGGGAACAAGCTCGCCTTCGACCTGGCAGGTGCTCCCGGAGAACCGGAGCTCGGTCATGTCCCTGAGCCGAGGGGACTCGCGCCAGCCGGAGTCGCTGACCTTGTCCCGGACATCGAGCGGCGCACCGCACGTTACGCAACTGGTGGCCCCCGGCTGGTTGTTTGCTCGGCACCACCCACACAAGATTGCTTCCACGGGACGAGAACATAGCAGTTGCGGATGCAACTTGCCTGCTAAGGGACGTTTACTCGCCCGTGGCCGGTATCGTTTCAGCCATGGCACTGTTTTCGCGGGAATTTATCGCGGTACCTGATGAGCGTAAGGGCCAGATCGTTTTCAAGTGGCCCGATGTCACGATCCGTCGCTTCACGCACGCGATCGTCAATGCTGACGAAGTAGCGCTGTTCGTCAACACCGGCCAGATCGCGGCGACCATGGGGCCGGGCCGTCACTCGGTCGACGCCGACGAAATCCCCGGCCTGGGCGCGATTATCGACTTCGCCACGGGCGGCAACGCCTACCGGGCGGAGCTCTACTTCGTCGGCACCCGCGAGTACACCGGGTTCAAGTTCGGCGGGCGGGTCGATGACGTGCAGGACCCGAGGACCGGACTCGTGGTCACGCTGCGTGTCTTCGGTGACTATGCGCTGCGCGTGATCGACCCGGCGCGGCTGATCACCAACCTGACCTCGACCGTTGACGTGACCGACAACGAGCGGATCGCCGGCTGGGTGAGCGACCAGTTGCTCAAGGTGCTGCGGACCAACGTCACCACGCAGGTGGTGGCCAACGGATGGCCGATCCTTGGCCTCTCAGTGCACTCGCCGGAGATCGAGCAGGCCGCCATCACGGCCGGCAACGGGCAGCTCGAGGCCTACGGGATCGCGATCACCCGGATGGGCAACTTCGACATCAACCTCGCCCCCGAGGACGCCGCGCAGCTCAAGCAGCTGGCCAAGGACTCCTCGTACTCCCAGCTGGCAGGCGGGTTCGGGCAGTACGCGGCGGGCGAGATGGCGCTCGGCGCGGGGCAGGGCATGGCCAAGGGCGGCGGGTCGACCGAGGGCGCGTTCCTCGCCACCGGCTTCGGGCTCGGCGGCGCCCTCGGCGGCGCGCTCCAGCAGCAGCCTCAGCAGCAGGCACCGCCCCCGCCTGCACCCGCGGCCCCCGCCGCGGCGGCGCCCGCCCCGGCCCCGGCCGGCGTCGCGTGCGCCAACTGCAGCACGTCGAACCCGGCCGGCGCCAAGTTCTGCATGGGCTGCGGCCAGGCGATGGCCCCGGCGGTCAAGCACTGCACCGAGTGCGGGACCGAGCTGCCGGGCGCGGCGAAGTTCTGCGCCAACTGCGGCACCCCGGCCGGCTGATCGCGCTGACCGCCAGCTGAGGTTTTTATCCCGGCCGCCGCCGGAAGGCACTACCTTTTGGGGGTGGCCGGGATAACTATGTACGACACCATCACGAACGACCAGTTTCCGCCCGGTGCCGCCGCCTATGCCGGGTATGTCGACGGCAGCCTCGACAACCAGCCCAACTACGCCTTCATCGTGGCCGCGTTCCCGCACGCCCAGCACCTGTCGGTCGCGCTGTTTTCCAACAACAACGCCGACGCGCTCGACGTCGAGCCGGGCGCGTCCGTCCCGTCCGACATCCCCGCCTGGTACGCCGCGCAGCGCAAGCGGGGCATTGCGCGGCCGTGCGTGTACGCCAGCGCGTCCACCATGAACAGCGAGATCCTGCCCGTGCTGAGCGACGCGGGCATCGCCAGGGACACGGTCCGGCTGTGGACGGCGCACTACGACGTCGGCGAGCACATCTGCGGTCCCGACAGCTGCGGCGCGCTCAGCATCAACGCCGACGGCACCCAGTGGACGCCGAACGCGGTCGTCGACGGGGTGGCGCTCAACCTGGACCAGTCGCTGCTGCTTGACAACTTCTTCACCACCGATCCGACCGTCACCACGGAGGCGGAATTGCAGTCAGGACAGCTGAACAACGGCAAGAATGCCCACACCCTGATCGCCGTGCCGCCGGGGAGCTCACTGCGCATCGTGTTCGGCTGCGACAACGGCGTCCAGGGCCTGCCGCCGGCCGTGCTCCGGGTGGCGATCTACTCGACCGGGCCGGGGTGGAAGGTAGGCAACGTGACCGTGAATGGCACGCAGGGCCTGTCGATCGTGACCTTCCCCGACTCGGCCAAGACCGGCGTCATCTCCGTCAGCCGGGCCGATGCGGGCACCGTCAATGTGGGCTACGTGGTCTACTGAATAACCCTGCGTAATTACCCTGCGTAATTACCCTGCGTACTTCTGCACCAAGGCGCCGAGGGCGGGCAGCGCCGCCTCGATGTTCTTCCCCGCGCTGCCGCGCACCATCCGGTAGGCCTTGACGATCGCCGCCCGGCCGGAGACGTCGGCCATCCGGTCGGTCACCGCCAGCAGCGCCTCCGACGCCTCATCGCCGTGCTTGACCAGGTACTCGCCGAAGTCAGCGCTCCCCGACCCACGGAAGTCGGCCCAGAACGGCTCGAGCGCGTCCAGCATGTCCGGCAGGATGCTCCGGATCGTCTCGGTGTAGTAGCCCGGCGCGAACGTCGCCGCGACCTTGTACGCAGCCTTGATGGCGGCACCGGAGATGCCGCTCTTGCCCTCGACCTCGCCGTCGATGAGCGCCTGGCAGTCCGCGACGAACCGCGGCGCGACTTCGGGAGTGAGCATCTCCTGCAGCGTGGCCATGGAGGATCGTCTCCTTAAGGTGAAGGCCGCCTATATAGATAGGCGGAGGTGGCCTCGCCACGCTACTGGGGCGGGCATCCGGGCTCGCGGCATTTCATAAGACGGTAACGATTCCCATGCAAAACAAAAAGAATCAAAGTCCAATGAGGTGGAACGGTCGGTTGCTCCGCCTGGAACCGCCCGCGCGCCTCCTCGGCGGGCGGGCGGACATATGGGACGCTTAACCTCGCGATCATCCGCTTATCGAGATGCCAGGGAGCTTGACCGCACCATGATGGGCCGGGATCACGCGCTGAGCGGCGCGCTCGTCTTCGCCGGGCTCGCCCCGGCCCTGCACGTGACCGACGCGCACCTGGCGGCCGGGATCGCGCTCTGCGCGGGGGCGGGGGTGCTGCCCGACATCGACCATCAGGACACCTCGGTCTCGAGCTCGTTCGGCTTCCTCACCGAGGGCTTCTCCTGGCTGGTGGCGAAGCTGTCGGGCGGGCACCGGCACGGCACCCACAGCCTGTTCGGCATCGCGGTGTTCACCGCGGGCGCGTTCGCGGCGGGCGCGTACCAGCTGTCCGGGCCCAAGGAGAGCCTGAGCCATCCCGTGTTCTCCTGGCACTCTGCTTTCCTCTGGCATATGGTGCCCGCGGTGCTCTTCCTCTCGCTGCTCTACTCGGCCGCGCTGCGCGCGGTGCACGTCGGCGGGCACCACGGCGACCTGCTCGGCATCGCGGCGGCGGCGGTCACCTGCCTCACCGGCGCCGACCTGACCCGGCTGCCGGTCTGGCACTGGCACATCCCGATGCTCGCGGTCGTGATCGCGCTCGGCTGCGCGGCGCACATCGCCGGCGACGAGCTGACGCACGGCGGCTGCCCGATCTGCTGGCCGTTCAGCATGCACGAGTTCCACCTGCTGCCGCGGCCGTTCCAGATCACGACGGCGAAACTGTGCGAGACCTGGGTCATCTTCCCGCTGCTGGTGGCCGGGCTCGGCCTCGCGGTCTGGAACGACACCGGCCACCGGTTCCCGCTGTCGTCGCCGACCCAGGCGCACACGGCGTCGGTAACGCGACCGCACACGGCGTCAACCCCGCGGGCGCACGCCGTGTCAACTCCGCGGGCGCACGCCGTCGCCAGCCACCGGTCGTGAGCTGCGGGCCGGGCGCCGGGACCTATAGACCCTGCTCGCCTAAAGACCCTGCTCGCCTAAAGACCCTGCTCGTCTAAAGACCCTGCCACCCTAAAGACCTTGCTTGCCTAGAGACCCTGCCAGGCCGGCTTGGCCGCGTACACCTCGCGGTAGTAGTCGAGCCGCTGCAGGCGCTCGGCCGCGGCCGGGTCGACCAGCAGCGTGGCGTGCGGGTGCAGCTGCAGCACCGACGCCGGGCACGAGGCCGAGACGGGTCCCTCCACGGCGGCCGCGACCGCGTCCGCCTTGCCCTCGTCGGTCGCGATGAGCAGCAGGTGGCGGGCCCGCAGGATCGTCCCCAGGCCCTGGGTCAGTACGTGGATCGGCACATGGTCGGGCAAGTCGAAGAAACGCGCGTTGTCCTTGCGCGTCTGCGCGGTGAGGGTCTTGATCCGGGTGCGGCTGGCGAGCGACGAACCGGGCTCGTTGAAGGCCAGGTGGCCGTCGGCGCCGATGCCGAGCAGTTGCACGTCGACCCCGCCCGCCGCCTCGATCAGCGCCTCGTAGCGCTCGCCCGCCGTGGCCAACCCGTCGGGACTGGGGTCGGGCCCGTTGACGCGGTCCGGGCTGATGCCAAGCCCGTCGGTCAGCTCGCGGGCTATGGTCGCCCGGTAGCTCTGCTCGTGCCCGGCCGCCAGGCCGACGTACTCGTCGAGGTTGAAGCAGGTCACCCCGGCGTACGAAGGGCCGACGCCGGCCTCGTGGCGGCGGATCAGCTCCCGGTACGTCGGCAGCGGGGTCGACCCGGTGGCGAGCCCGAGCACCGCGGCCGGCTTGCGGCGCGCGATGGCCTCGAAGACGTCGGCCGCGCTGGCGGCGATCTCGTCGGCCGATCCGAGCGGCACGACCTCCATTAGCTCTTCCCTTCACATTGCGGGCGCTCACAGCGCGTCCCGACTCACTGCGCTCCCCGATTCACTGCGCTCCCCGATTCACTGCGCTCCCCGATTCACTGGGCGTCCGCGATCATGGCGGCGCCGATCGCGCCGACCGGCACGTCGGCCGCTACCAGCTGCACGCGCGCGCCCAGGTCGAGGGCGGCCAGGAACGGCGACGTGGCCGCCTGTGCCCGCAGGGCCGCGGTGACGGCGGCCAGCAGCGGCTCCCCCAGGTGGGCGACGCCGCCGCCGATGATGATCACGCGCGGGTCGACCGCCAGGCCGAGCATCCGGATCGCGTCGGCCACCCCGGCCGCGAAGCGGTCGCGGACCGCGGCCGCGGTCGGGTCCCCCGCCGCCACGGCGGCGAAGAGCGCCTGCGCCGGGGGGGTCTGGCCGTCGCCCGGCCAGGCCGCCGTCAGGGCGGAGGCGGCGGCGCTCAGCTCCAGGCAGCCGCGCTGCCCACAGGAGCAGAACGGGCCGTCGGGGTCCACCGGAACGTGCCCGATCTCCCCGGCCACACCGTGGGCGCCCCGGCGCAGTACCCCGTCGAGGACGAAGCCGGCCGCGAAGCCGGTGCCGAGGCTCAAGTAAGCCAGGTCGTCGGCGCCGCTGAGCACGTGGGCGCCCCAGGTGGCCGCCCTGACGTCGTTCTCGATCACGACGGTGGCGCCGGTGCGGTCGGCCAGCCGGTCGGCCAGCGGGAACCAGTCGACGAGACCGAGGTTGACCGCATGACTCACGGCCCCGCGGTGACGGTCGACGATCCCCGGGATCCCGATGCCGATGTGTCGCGGCCGGGCGCCGTCGAGGGCGGCGGCGAGGAGGTCGAGCACGGTCGTCGCGCTGGCGAGAACCCCGTCCCCGCCCCGCAGGGTGTCCCGCCTGGCCTGGGCCACGACGGTGCCGTCGGCGTCAAGGACCGCGCCCAGTGTCTTGGTCGCGCCGATGTCGAGACCGACCCGCATGTTCACGAGACGCCTAGCTCGCCCGAGAGCACCAGCACCGCCGCCCCGACCAGCACCACGTCATCGCCGAGGTGCGACATCCGCACGACCAGGTCGACCGCCGAGCCCGCCATCACCCGCTGGCGGATCGTCGCCTCGAGGGCTAGCCGCAGGTCACCGTCGAGCAGGTCGGGCGGTCCCGCCAGCACGACCTCGTGCAGGTTGAGCGCGGCGACCACGGGCGCGAGCACCTCGCCGAGCACGGTGCCGACGGCGGCCAGCGGCCGGTCGCCGCAGCGCAGGTGCGGGGCCGACACGATGGTCTCCATGCAGCCGGTCCGCCCGCAGGCGCAGTGCGCGCCCGCGGGGTCGATGACGACGTGGCCGATCTCGCCCGCCGCCCAGGAGTGCCCCTCGACCAGCGCCCCGCCGACGACCAGGCCGGCCCCGACGCCGACGCCGATCCGCAGCAGCATCAGGTCCGCCGCCGTCGTCCCGCCGAAGGTGTACTCGGCCAGGACCGCCGTGTTGGCGTCGTTGGCGACGTAGACGGGCACGCCCAGCCGACGGCGGAGGATGCCGGTCAGGTCGACCCCGGCCCAGCCGAGGTTGTGCGCGTCGAGCACCACGCCGCGCCCGTCGACCACGCCCGGGGTGCCGACCCCGACGCCGAGCACCGGCCGGTCGACGCTCTCCCGCAGCTGTTCCGCCAGGCCGACCGCGAGGCTGACCGCCTCCTCGCCCGTGGCACGCGCGTGCGGCACCTCGGCCCGCGCCTTGACCTGGCCGAACAGGTCGATCACGGCCCCGGTCATGCGGTCGTCGGGCGAAAGGTCGAGGGCCACGATGTGGGCGGCGTCGGCCAGCAGGCCGACCAGCGTCGGCGGCTTGCCGACCTTGATCTCGGCCGGCGCGCCCAGCTCCCCAAGCAGGCCGTCGGCGATGAGCCCGCCCACCAGGTCGGACACGGTCACCCTGGTCAGGCCGGTGGCCCGGGCGAGGTCGGCCCGCGAGGCGGGACCGTCCGCGAACAGGCGCTGGAGGATGAGTGAACGATGATGGCGCCGGGTGTCTTCGGCCAGCAGCTTGCCGATGGGGCGCAGCGGGCGCGGCCGCACTGCGCCTGTGCTCACTTAACCGCTCCCGCTGTCAGGCCGCTCACGACACGCCGCTCGATGAAGGCGAACAGGATGATCACCGGCACAGTAGCGACCAGGCCAGCCGCGAAGAGGTGCCCCCAGTCGACAGAATACTCCCCGATGTACTGGTTGATCGCGACCGTCAGCGGCTGCTGCGGGGCCGGCTCGCCCAGGCTGAGCGTGAGGGCGACCAGGAACTCGTTCCAGGCCGAGATGAAGGTGAAGATCAGCGCGGTCACGATGCCCGGCGCGGCCAGCGGCAGCGTGATCCGCACCATCGCCCCGACCCGCCCGAGCCCGTCCACCATGGCCGCCTCCTCCAGACCGGCCGGGATCGAGGCGAAGAAGGCGTTGAGTATCCACACCGCGAAGGCGAGGTTGAACCCGGCGTTGATGAAGATGAGCGACAGCGTCGACGGGATGCCGAAGTTGCTGAACTCGCGCTGGATGCCGACCAGCATGGCGGCCGGCTGGAACATCTGCGTCGCCAGCACGAGCAGCAGGAACGCGGTGCGGCCGCGGAACCGGCGGCGCGCGGTGCAGTAGGCGGCGGGCAGCGCGACCAGCAGCACGATCACGGTGGCGCCGGCCGCGATCTGGAGGCTGGTGACGATGCTGCCGCCCAGGCTGCTGCCGGACCACAGGGTGGTGAAGTTGGAGAAGGTGAAGTGCTTGGGGAAGATGGTCGGGTCGCCCAGCTCGCTGTTGGGCCGCCCGGCCATGATCAGCATCTCGAGATACGGCAGCAGGAAGATGATCGCGACGACGTAGGCGGTGCCGGCGATGAGCCAGGTGCGCAGCGACGGGCGCCTGCGCGAGGCGGTCCTGGCCGGGGTGCGCAGCCGGGGGGCGGGCTTGGTCGCGACGGTCATCGGTCGACCTGCTCCTTCCAGCGGGTGGTGCTGAGGTAGATCAAGACGATGACGATGACCAGCAGGAAGTTGATGACCGACATGGACGCCGACTGGCCGACGTCGCTCTCCTTGAGGTCGACCATGTAGATGGTGGAGGTCGACGTCTCGTAGCCGGGGCCGCCGCCGGTCATCTCCCAGATGATGGGGAAGGAGTTGAAGACGTTGATGACGTTGATCAGCGTCGCCACCAGGATCGCCGGCCGCAGCAGCGGCAGCGTGACCCCCAGGTAGCCCCGCCACGAGGTCGCGCCGTCGATCGAGGCGGCCTCGTACACGTCGTCGGGGATGCCCTGCAGGCCCGCCAGGATGGCGTAGGTGGTGAACGGCAGCGAGACGAAGACCGCGACCGCCATCATCCAGGCCAGCGCGCTGGTCGGGTTGCCGAGCGCGTCCGCCTGGTTGGAGCCGAGCTGCTTGAGGATGCCGAGGTCGTGCAGGATCACGTTGATGACGCCGACGTTCGGGTCGAGCGCCCACTTGAAGATCAGCGCACTCATCATCACCGAGGCGGCCCACGGGATGATCAGCGCCCACCGGGCTATCCGGCGGCCGGGGAACTTCTGGTGGAACAGCTGGGCCAGGCCGAGCGAGATCAGCACGGTCACCGACACCACCACCACGACCCAGACCAGCGTGCGCACCAGCACGGAAACGACGTCGGGCTCATGGAAGAGGTTGTCGTAGTTGTCGATGCCGTCGTAGCCGGCGACGAAGCCCTCGCCGCCGATGCGCTGGAACGACGACTGCACCATGACCACGACCGGCCAGAGCACGACCACGCCGATCAGCGCGACGGCGGGACCAAGCCACAGCAACGGCGCGAAGCGGCGGAGGGCGGCAGGCATCGGCATCATCCTCATGTTCTTAGGGAGCGCGTGGGACCCGGCGGGGGGGGCACCGGGTCCCACGCGCAAATCGGTCAGCCGTCTGTCAGCTGGCCGACGAGGTGGCGATCTGCTGCAGCTGCGTCAGCTCCGAGGCCGGGCTGCCGCTGACCGCGAGGCCGATCGTCTGCTGGATCTTGGCCTTGACGGTCGCCCACGAGGTGTCGCTCGGGTACTGTACCGAGTTCGGCAGCGCGGTGAGGAACGGCCCGAAGACCGGGTCGGAGGACAGCGCCTTGCTCGCGGTGACCGTGGCCGGGAGCAGGTCGTACTCGCGGTCGAAGGCAAGCTGGTACTTGTCCTGGTACGCGAAGTTGAGGAACTCCTTGATCTGCGCCTCGTGGCCGTTGGGCGAGAAGGCGGAGACGTTGTCGCAGACGCCGAGGGTGGTGGCCAGCGGGCCGTTCTTGCCCGCGATCGGGACCGAGGTCCAGTCGGAGCTGGTCAGGTCGCCGGCCGACTGGATGATGGGGATGAGGGCGGGCGATCCGTTGATCATGCCGATCTTGCCCTGCGCGAACTGCTCCCACAGGGGGGTGCGGTCGACCGTGCCCGGGTTCGGCTCGGTGTCGCCCGCCGAGACCAGCCCCTTGAGGAAGGTGAAGGCCGAGACGTTGGCCGGGCTGTCGATGGTGTACTTGCCGGCGGTCTGGTAACCGCCGCCGTCGCCCAGCATCCACAGCAGCGATTCGGCCTGGGCCTCCTCAGAACCGAGCGGGAGGCCGAAGCCGACGTCGCCCAGCTTCGTGACCTTCGCCGCGTCGGCCTCGACCTCGGCCCAGGTCTGCGGGGCCGACGCGATGCCCGCCTGCGCGAACAGCTTCTTGTTGTAGAAGAGCGTGCGGCTCGAGGTGGTGAACGGCATCCCGTACTGCGTGCCGTTGTAGGTGCCCTGCGTCTTGAACGCCGGCAGCAGGTTGCCCGGGTCCGACAGCACCCCCGAGGCGGGGTAGAGCAGGCCGTCCTGGGCGTAGTTGGAGAAGTAGTCGCCCTCGGTGATGTCCGGGTACTGCTTGTTCTGGATCATCGTCTGGACTTCTTGGTCGAAGTTGGTCCAGGCGATCGTGGTGACGTTGACCTTGACGTTGGGGTAGGCCTTCTCGAATGCGGTGACGATGGTGGCCCAGTACTTGCTGCTCGTGTTGGCCGGGCCGGTCCCGTAGTCGGCGACGACGAGCTTGAGGGTGGTCGTGCCGCCAGCGGCCGACGATCCGCTGCCGCTGCTGCCGCACGCGGCCAGAGCCAGCGCGGCAGCGGAAGCGAGCGCGACGCCGCCGGCGATGCGGCTCGTGAGCTTCTTCTTCATCAAGTCTCTTCTCTGTGCATTGAACCGGGCCGTCTGACGGCGACCGCCCCGGGGGGAAGATTTTGTTAGTTGACCATACTTACATATTCCGGTCAAGGGTCGCGGATGCCGTTTAACCGGATAGTTACGGCCTCAATGCGCCCGTAACCTGGCACCGCTCAGCCGGCGGTCTTGACCCAGATGTACTGTCGCACGCTGTCGTCGCCGTTGGGGATGACATCGGCCAGGCTGTAGTCCGGGTCGGCGGCCAGGGTCTCGGCCAGGACCGCGTCCACCCCGGGGGTCGTCTGGTAGTTGAACGCGACCACGTTGAAGTAGCCCGCCTTGATCGCGGCGACGTAGCCCGCGTTCCCGGTCAGGTACTGACCCTGCTTGGTCGTGTAGCCGATGAAGTAGGTAGAGGTGAACTGGCGCGGCTGCGCCCCCGGGTTGTCGCGCAGGTAGTAAATCGGCACCTCTTCCACCTCGACCAGGTAGCGGTCGCCCGGGTGAACGTAGCGGGCCAGGTCGGTGATGAACACGCTGGAGTTCGGCCACGACTCGAAGAGGTTGTTCGCGCAGGTCATGCCGATCGCCAGCGAGGCCCCCCAGATCGCGATGCCGATCTGGGTGCGCCGGAAGTGATCACCGATGATCCGGGCCAGGCCGACCCCGGCGATCGGCGCCGCCAGCATCAGCCCGAACCCGGCGTGCTTGAACAGCGACGTCTCGGTGTGGATGCGGATCTGCTCGATCGGCGCGAGCAGGGCGCTGCCCGCCATCAGCCCGCCAAGCAGCGCCCGCCTGGCCCGGCTGCCGCCGGGACCGACCCGTTCGCTCCGGTCGGTGAACGGACGCGCCACCCAGGCGGCCGCGCCCGTCACCGCGAGCAGGAACGGCACCCCGATCCACTGCGTCACGTCCCACAGCAGCGACTCGGTCGACGCCGTGCCCTCGAAGCGGTCGAGCGTGGTGAACTTGAAGCCGGCCAGGTAGTCGGGCCCGGCTAGGTACGCGACCCCGACCAGCAGCGCGACGGTGACCGCGCCGAGCGCGGCCGACGTGATCACGGTCTTGCGGCCGAGCCGGGGCGCGGCGACGAGCCCGGCCAGCCCGATGACGCTCGGCACGAAGAGCAGCGTCGCGTACTTGGTCGCGACCGCGAGCACCAGCACCGGCGCGGCCAGCAGGTACAGCGGCCGGGCCCCGTCCGCGAACCGCACCACCAGCCAGGTGGCCACGGTGAGCAGCAGCAGCGCGGTGGCGTCGTAGGTGGCCAGGTGGCCGAGGAACAGGGCGGGCTCGGTCACCGCGTAGACGACCGCCGCGCACAGCGCCACCCGCTCGTTGAACAGTCGCCTGGTCATGGAGTAGATCAGGCCGGTGACCGCGAGCATCTCGAGCAGGCTGAGCCCGCGCGCCGCCGCCAGCCCGCCGATGCTGTCGGCCAGTGCCCCAAGCACCGGGTAGAGCACCGGCGCGCCGGAGAAGTAGGACGGGTAGTCGCCCTGCAGCGCGGCGCCGTGCAGGAAGTGCCGGATCTCCAGGTGGCCGACGTACAGATACAGGCCCTCGTCCTCGAACGCGGTGTTGGACATCCGCAGCGTGAGCGCCGCCTGCAGGACCATGATCAGTACCAGGACGCCGCGGCTGACCCAGACGCGCCGCGACGATCTATCGGCACCGGGGTGGTGCGCGTTCTTCTGGTGTGCGTTCTTCTGATGCGCCGGCTTCTGGTGACGTGCGGAGCGTGGCCCGGTGGTCCGGTTCCGTGCGTCATCGAGGCCGTTGAACCGGTTCTCCCTGGTGGCGTCGGGCAGCACCGCGCGCGCCGACGCGAACATCACGGTGTCCGCCTCGGCCCGCTGGAACTCGGTCGGCTCGCTCATCCGGTCAGGCTGACCAGGTGCATCCCGGCGATGCCGCTGGCGACGGTGGCGCGCGCGATCGGGCGCCCCGCCAGCGTCCAGTCCACGCCGTCCTTGTCATAGTCGAACCAGACGAAGCCGATCACGCCGACGTTGGCCTTGACCCCGGCGATGAGGTTCTGGATGCCGGCCACCTCGTTCGGGCCGGTCTCGACGGCGGTCTCCGCGATCAGGATCGGCTTGCTGGTGAACTGCTTGATCTCGGTCAGCGTGGGCCCGTAGACCCCGGCGAAGGTATCGGGCCCGGTAGTCGCGAAGTACCCGGTGATGCCGACCCAGTTCACGTAGGCGCTGCCCGGCCAGAACGGCGCAAGCTGCACGCTGGGCATCGGGTTGATGATGTTCGGGTTCCAGATCCAGATCACGTTGGTCGCCCCGGCCGCGGCGAACAGGTCGTGAATGTGACGCCAGGCCGCGACGAACTCGGCCGGCGTGGTGTCGGCGGTCCCCCACGGGTACCAGTTGCCGTTCATCTCGTGCCCGAAGCTGAGCGCCACCGGCCCGCCGAACGCGCGGACCGACTTGGCGACGCTGGTGATGTAGGCGTCGCTCCCCCCGTTGGCGATGGACGCGACCGTCTTGTCGAACGGCTCCCAGGCCATGTAGTACAGCGCGCCGAAGCTCGTCGCCCGGGTGGCGGCGGTGGTGTCGAAGGCGCCGCCCCACTGGACGTACTCCCCGAGCAGGTTCGGGTTGCGGCCGACCAGCGCCGACACCTCCTGTGCGGGAGAGAGCGAGTCGGGCGAGCCGTTCGCCTCGAGGCCGAAGAACTTGCCGTCCGGGTGGTCAAGCGCGGCGGCCGAGAGCGTGCTGGCCGGCACGCTGGTCGGGGCCGGCGGCGGCGCGGCCGTGCCGCCTGCCCCGCCGCCCGAAGTACCGGACGTCCCCAACGTGGCGGCCGTGAGCCCGCCGCAGGCGGAGAGCGCGGCGGCGAGGGCCAGCCCGGCGCCGCCGAGCACGAGGCGGCGGATCACGGCGTCTCATTTCGCTGCGTGCCGTTGCGGGGGGAGATGAGGACGCGCCCCACCACGACGACCTGGAACACGCCGAGCACGAACGTGAGGAAGAAGTTCCAGGCGTCCATCGTCATCATCCGCCACGCCGCCAGTCCCGTCCACAGCACCGCGGTGGCCAGGGACCAGCCGATCACGCCGGCCCAGAGGCGGCCCCTGCCGTCCTGCTGTTTGCCCCGGGTGCCCGATGGCTGCCAGCTGCGCAGCCGCCCGGTGAGCATGTCCCAGACCGCGAACACGTGTGCCCAGCTCGACAGCACGCGGACCGACCAGGCCTCGAGCCGGTACGGCGACCGGTGCCACATTGGGTAAATCACGCCCGTGTAGAACAGCACCGGGGCGATGAAGATCATGTTCTTCAGCAGCACGAACCCGGGGGTGAACAGCAGCATGCCGATCGCCAGGGCGGGCGCGATGAACGTGAAGACGGCGGTGTAGGTGTACCAGGCCAAGCCGGCCAGGTAGCAGACCCGGCTGTGCAGCGACAGCCGGGCGGACCAGAACTTGCGCTCCTTGAGCAGGCCCAACGTGCCCGAGCACCAGCGGTACTGCTGGCCTATAAAGGCCAGGATGTTGTCCGGGGAGGTCCCGGTGGACAGCGACACCGGCAGATAGCGCATCCGCCAGCCGAGCTGGTACAGGTCGAAGCCGGTGTGCAGGTCCTCGGAGTGCTCGGCCAGCGACATGCCGCCGTTCTGGTCAAGCGCTCCCCGGCGGTAGACCGCGCAACTCCCGCAGCAGATCGCGCCGTCCCGGCGGGCCCGCACCGTCTGAATAGAACGGTAGAACAGCTCCTGGACGGCACCCGCGCCGCGCTCCACCCAGGTCTGCTCGTCCACCACGTGGAAGTACTGCGGGGTCTGCACGATCCCGACGTCGGCGAAGGCGTCGAAGTAGGGCAGCGTCTCGTCGAGCAGGTCGGTCCGCGGCGCGAAGTCGGCGTCGAGCAGCAGGATGAACTCGCTGTCGGACATCTCGTACCCGTACTTGATGTTGCCCGACTTCTTGTACCAGCCCCGGTTCGGCCTGGCCGCGTACGCGAACCCGAACTTCCGGGCCAGCGCCTTCAGCTCCGGCCGGCCGGAGTCGTCGAGCACGAACGGCGTCAACCTGCCGCGGTAGGCGGTGCGCAGCGCGGCGACGTGCGTCCAGCTGTTGCGGAGCAACTCGATCGGCTCGCCGCAGGTGGGCAGGAACACGTCGACCGACGGGTACCGCCAGGGGCGCCAGCCCGCCACCAGCCTGCGGTGCCCGGCCAGGTCGAACTCAGCGCCGAACCCGTCCGCGAGCAGCGAGGCGAAGAAGGTCAGCGTCCCGAGCGCCATGAACGGCGCGAAGAGCAGGAACCAGGGAGACTGGATGAAGAGCCGGACCTGGCTGAAGACCAACGGCGGGAAGGCCAGCACGCTGCAGAGCGTCAGCACCCACGTGTGCCGTCGGACGTAGGCGAACTTCTCGGAGTCGTCCGGCGGCACCGGGAGCACCAGCTGCCCGGGTTCCTCCCGCACCGGGAGGGAGTCCTTGGCCGGAGGCCCAGCCTGCTTCGGCTGGGCCCGGCGATGCCGGGCCGGCTGACTTATCGCGCGACCCGGCCGGGTAACCGCGTAACGGGCATCCGTCCCGTACCCGGTCTCCGCCCGGTAAGGAGCGTCGACCGCCGTGACGGCGGAAACCCGACGTGGTTCCAAGACAATGCCACTCCAGTTCTTCCCCGGCTCGCGCTCCTGTGCGCCCTAAGATCCACTCCCCCGGATGGCCCGATTGGCGCTGCCAGTTTACGTATGTCGATGCGTCTAAGTTAGGAAAACTTAAGAAAGTGGCCGATTGGGCGGCTTGCACCGGCCCGATCAGGTGGTGCGCAGCCCGCTCCGGCCGCCGCGCCTGCAGCTGTTACGGAGCCCTGCCACTGATCGTGACCGGGCTACGCCGCCTGAGCAGGGGGCGGTGGCGGTGGCGGTGAGTGGCTGTGCTGGACCTGTCCGTCGGGCCCGTAGACGGAGACGCCGCCGTCGGGGTTCAGGATGATCTCCCAGCCCCAGCGGTGGACGCAGACGTCATGGTGGAATTGGCACAAAGTGACGCAGGAGTCGACGCTGGTCTTGCCGCCGTCCTTTTTATGTTTGATGTGGTGCACGTCGCACCAGGCTGCGGGGCGGCCGCAGCGGGGCCAGGCGCACTTGTACTTGTCGCGCCACAGGACCGCGGTGCGGATCGCGGCCGGGATGCTCTCGTGGTAGCCGATGTCCAAGGGCAGCGACGGGGTGCTCCAGGGGTGCTCCAGCAGGCCGCGGCGCAGGATCGAGGCGACCCCGGCCGGCCCGGAGACCAAGTCGACGGCGAGCCGGGCGAGGGCGCGCCGGAGCGCGTTCCACGCCTGCGGGGACATCTGCGCCGGCCCGGGGCGGCCGGCGGCGAACGCGGCGGCGGTAGGAGAGGCGGCGGTGGGAGAGGCGGCGGTGAAGGCGTCCGCGGCGGCCGCGCTGAGGCGCCCGATCTGGTCGCGGTGCGCTTCGCGGTCCGGGCCGGGCCCTGCCGGGGTGCCCGCGCCGGAGCTCCGCGTGCCCTGGTGGCCGAAGGCGCCCAGCACCAGGCCGATCATCTGGTCCAGCACGGCCGCGTCCATCGACCCGACCACCAGCGGCACGATCATCGCGTCGCAGGCGGCCGCCTCGGCGTCGGCGCCGGCCAGGTAG
>Ga0302326_10007265_pt1 | contig 24740 bp, 22 predicted proteins | sample Palsa_T0_3_FD_202264 | JGI IMG/M metagenome (GOLD analysis project Ga0302326, IMG submission 202264) | Peat permafrost microbial communities from Stordalen Mire near Abisko, Sweden - Palsa_T0_3 | ecosystem: Environmental > Terrestrial > Soil > Palsa > Peat permafrost | place: Sweden: Abisko... | reverse complement strand
GCCGCGCCGTTCGCCTCCGCCCTCGCCACCTTGGAAGAGGACGAGATGGACCTCGGCGCCATCCTGATCGACATGGGCGGCGGCTCGACCTCGCTGGCGGTCTACGCCGGCGGCAGCCTTACCCACGTCGACAGCCTGGCCGTCGGCGGCTCGCACGTCACCCAGGACGTGGCGCGCGGCCTTTCCACCTCCATCGCCGGCGCCGAGCGGATCAAGACCCTGCACGGCTCGGCGATCGCCTCCTCTAACGAGGACCGCGAGATGATCGAGGCGCCGCCGCGGGGCGACGATCCGGGCGCCGGCCCGGTGGTCGCGCCGCGCTCGTTACTGAAAGGCATTATCGCGCCGCGGGTCGAAGAGACGCTGGAGTTGCTGCGCGAACGGCTGAAGGCCTCGGATGCCCCGGTGGCGTCCGGCGCCGGCATTGTGCTGACCGGCGGCGCCAGTCAGCTCGCCGGAGTCCGGGAAGTCGCGGTGCGGGTGTTCGATCGCCCAGTCCGGCTTGGCCGGCCGCGCCGCGTGCCGCACCTCGCCGACGCGGCGTCCGGTCCCGCTTTCTGCGCCGCCGCCGGCGTCCTCCACCGTGCGGCGTTCGGTCCCCGCGAGGCCGGGCTGCGCAAGACGTCGTCGCAGCGCGCCAGGGACGCCAACGGCAACGTCGTCGTCCGCGCCGCGGCGTGGCTGCGCGATAACCTGTAGTCGTTAGACTTTTCACGCCGCGTCAAAGCGACTCGCCGAAGTCTCGCGGCGTGGCCCCAAGCTCAACGCCAGCAACGAAAAATTCGGACGGCTCAGCTCGACGCCGATCCGACTCACAGTATGCAGTTAACGCGCAATTAACGATGGTGGTCGTTCAGTTAATCCCATCGGCAAAGCGGGCCGGCGGGCGATTCGCCGATCCATATTTCACTGACTGGCATGGCGGAAGGACGCGGGGCTCCGATGACGTTCAAAGTATTCGCACCGGAAACCAAGGAGCTTAAGCCGAGGATCGTTGTCTTCGGCATCGGCGGCGCCGGTGGTAATGCGGTCAACAATATGATCGAAGCGGGGCTCGAAGGCGTCGAATTCGTCGTCGCCAACACCGACGCCCAGCAACTCGCGTTCTCCAAAACCGAAAAGCGCGTCCAGCTCGGCGTCCAGGTGACGCAAGGCCTTGGGGCCGGCGCCCACCCCGAAGTCGGGATGTCGGCGGCCGAGGAGTCCACCCTCGAGATCGGCGAACACCTCGACGGCGCCCACATGGTCTTCATCACCGCCGGCATGGGCGGCGGCACCGGCACCGGCGCCGGGCCGGTCATCGCCAAGTGCGCCAGGGAGCGGGGCATCCTGACCGTCGGCGTCGTGACCAAGCCGTTCCACTTCGAGGGCCGTCACCGGATGCGCCTGGCCGACGCCGGCATCGCCGAGCTGCAGCGCTACGTCGACACCCTGATCGTCATCCCCAACCAGAATCTATTCCGCGTCGCCAACGAGCGCACCACCTTCGCCGAGGCCTTCGCCATGGCCGACCAGGTGCTGCACTCCGGCGTCCGCTCGATCACCGACCTGATGGTCCTGCCCGGCCTGATCAACCTCGACTTCGCCGACGTTCGCACGGTCATGACCGAGATGGGCAAGGCGATGATGGGCACCGGCGAGGCGAGCGGCGAAGGCCGCGCGCTGATGGCCGCCGAAAACGCGATCCAGAACCCGCTGCTAGACGAGGTCACACTGAAGGGCGCCAAGGCGGTGCTGGTCAACATCACCGGCGGCCTGGACATGACCCTGCTCGAAGTGGACGAGGCGGCCAACGCCATCTCGGCCCAGGTCGACCCGGAAGCCAACATCATCTTCGGCGCCGCGTTCGATCCGACGCTCGCCAACACCCTGCGCGTCTCTGTGGTCGCCACCGGCATGGATGGCGTCGCGATTTCGGCGATCGAACCGGCCCCGCGCCGGGCGCCGCGCCGCGCCGAACAGCCGCAATCGATCGCGCCGATCGCCGAGCCCGAGCCGATCCGCCAGCTGGAGCCGGTGCTGTCGTTCCAATCGGAAATCGCCCCGGCGCCGATCCTGGAGCCAGTGCTGGCCGACGAGCCCGAGGCGGAACCGCTCTACGAGCCGGTCGTACAGGCCGCGGCGCCAGCGCCAGTGGTGCAGACCGCCATGTTCGAACCGCTGCCGACGGCTAGCTACGCCGCGCAGCGTTCCTCGGTCGACACTGAGGTGAGACGTGAAGCGCTGTCGCCTGAGCCGGTCGCCGCCGCGCCGGAACCGACGGTGATCCAGCCGCAGATCCGACCCATCGCCCGCATCGTCGACCCATCGGTCGCCGACGAAGACGACGAGGCCGGTCCGCTGTTCCCGGAGTCGTCGCAATACGGCGAGGAACGTCGGCAAAAGGGCGGCTGGCTCAGCATCTTCGGCGGCCGGCCTCGCCACGATGCGCCGGCGCCGAGCCTCCGCTCCACCGGCTCCGCCCAACCCGCGTCTCAGCCGCTGGCGGCGGACTCTGCGGCAGACCCGGACGACCTGGAAATCCCTTCCTTCCTGCGCCGCCTCGCCAACTGACGGCGCCCCAACAAGCGGCTTGACGATTCACCGCGTGTAGGTGATTACTTCCGGTCTCGCCGAGATCGCGTCTTCGACTCCCGTTGCCTCCGCCGCCCGGCGACTGTAGCGGTCGCTGACCCGCGACGGAGGCGGGGCGCGCTTGGCTTCGAAGTCCCAGACCACCTTGGCCAATGAGATTCGCATCAGCGGCGTCGGCGTGCACGGCGGCCTGCCGGCCAACCTGACCCTGCGCCCGGCCGAGGCGGACACCGGTGTCGTCTTCGTCCGCACCGACCTTCCCGGTCGCCCGGCCATCCCGGCGCGCGCCGACACAGTCGTCGACACCCGGCTCGCCACCGTCATCGGCGATGGCGCCGGCGCGACCGTCGCCACGGTCGAACACCTGATGTCGGCGCTGGCGGGCCTGGGCGTCGACAACGTCATCGCCGAGATCGACGGTCCCGAGACGCCGATCGGCGACGGCTCGGCCGCCGACTTCGTCGCCGCCATTGATGCGGCCGGTCTCGCCGAACTGGCCTCGCCCCGCCGCTATCTGGAGATGCTGCAGACGGTCGAGATCGCTGCCCCCGGCAAACGGGTAGCCCTCACGCCAGCCGGTCGGTTCGAGATGTCCGTGGAGATCATCTTCGACGCCGCCGTAATCGGCCGCCAGACGCTCGAAGTGGCTGTCAATCCCGCGTCGTTTCGCCGCGAGATCGCCGCCGCCTGCACCTTCGGCTTCCTCGCCGAGGTCGAACAGTTGCGCGCCGCAGGCCTCGGTCGCGGCGCCTCGCTGGACAACACCATCGTCGTCGATGCGAACGGGGTGATGAATCCTGGGACGCTGCGCCGTCCCGACGACTTCGTCCGCCACAAGGCGCTCGACGCGCTGGGCGACCTCGCCCTGGCCGGCTACCCGATTCTTGGCCGCTACGAAGCCTCCTGCGCCGGTCATGCGCTCAACAATCAGCTGGTGCGGGCACTGCTGGATCGTCCAGACGCCTGGCGCCTGACCACCGACGCGCCGGCGGCCGCCACAACAATCTAGGGGGAGAAACGTGTCCATTCAGATCGACCTGTCGGGTCGTACGGCGCTCGTCACCGGCGCCAGCCGCGGTATCGGACGCGCGATCGCCCTCGCGTTGGCGCATGCCGGTGCGAACATCGCTGTAAACTATCGCCGAGACGCAGACGCCGCCGCCGAGACGGTCAAGGAGATCGAGGCGCTGGGCCACAAAGCCAAGGCCTATTCCGCCTCGGTCGAGAACTGGGACGAAGACCAGGCCATGGTCGCTGACGTGCTGCGCGACTTCGGCGGCATCGACATCCTGGTCAACAACGCCGGCATCGCCAGCCGCGGCCAGAGCGTCGTCGATACTGACCCGGCCGAGATGGAGCGGGTGGTGCGGGTCCACGCGTTCGGGCCGCACTACCTCGCCAAGCTGGTCGTGCCGCATATGCGGGGCAAAGGCCGCGGCGACATCGTCATGATCTCCAGCGTGGCGACGTTGGGCATGGGCCCTCGCGGCGCGCCCTACAACATGGGCAAGGCCGCCATGGAGGCGCTGGCGCTGACCCTGGCCAAGGAGGAGCGCGAGCACGGCATCCGCACCAACATCGTGGCCCCCGCCCTGACCGTCACCGAAATGGGCAAACGCCTCACCAAGGCGACAACCGGCGTCGAAGACATCCACGAGCTAGACGCCCGCTCTCCGTTCGGCCGCGTCAGCGTGCCCGAGGACGTCGCCGCCGCCGTGGTCTGGCTGGTCTCCTCCGCGAACCCCTACGCCAACGGACAGAAGATCAACATCAACGGCGGCGGGTGAGCGGGGAGCTGAGACACCGCGACGCCCCATGCGCCCTTTCGCCGCCGCCTTTGGGTGGTGTAGAAGCGCAGGGCCTGCTTCGGCGGGGCTCCTTAAGAAGGTTCCAACGGTTTGTTTCGATTCCCCTCTGGCCGCGCCGGCCTGATCGTGCTCCTGGCGGCCTGCGTCGCGGTTTCCGGGTGCCATACCTTCGGCAAGAAGAAGAAGCCTGAGCTCGCCTACGAGGAACACCCGGTCGATCTGCTCTACAACGCCGGCGCAACGCGCCTCGACCAGCATCAGTGGAGCGACGCGGTCGAGTACTTCCGCGAGGTGGAGCGCCAGCACCCCTATTCAGAATGGGCCCGCCGCTCGATCCTGATGACGGCCTACGCCCACTACCAGGGCAACAACTATTCCGAGGCGATCGCCGACGCGGACCAGTTCATCTCGCTCTATCCCGGCAATCCGTCGACGCCCTACGCCTACTACCTCAAGGCCATCTGCTACTTCGAACAGATCGTCGACGTCGGCCGTGACCAGGCTTCCACCGCCGCTGCGGGCGAAGCGCTGCGCGAGGTCGCCAAGCGCTACCCCTATAGCGAATACGCCGCTGACGCCCGGCTGAAGATCGACATGGTGCAAGATCAGCTGGCCGGCAAGGAAATGACCGTCGGCCGCTACTACCTGCGCGCCGGCGATCCGATGGGCGCCGTCGGCCGCTTCCGCACCGTGGTCGACAAGTACCAGACCACCTCCCACACGCCGGAAGCGCTGTATCGCCTCGTCGAGGCCTATCTGACGGTCGGCCTGATCGGCGAAGCCCGGCGCAACGGCGCGGTGCTCGGCTATAACTATCCGGGCGACGCCTGGTATCAGGCGGCCTATACGCTGCTGACCAGCAGAGGCTACCAGCCGGCCGTCGCGCCGAATCCGGGCGGTCGCCGCGGCCCACACTTCCCGTTCTTCGGCCGCCACGACAAGAGCACGACCCTCCCGCCGCCAGGTGAACAGCCCAACCAGGCGACCCCGGTGAACCAGACCGCCGCCGCCGCGCCGGCGGCGCCCGACACGGATCCCACCGCCGCGCCCGTCGGCCAGGGCGAGCATGCCGAGGCTCCGGCGCCGAAGAAGAACACCGGCCTGGTCCATGGGGTGCTGGGCCTTTAGGCGAGACCGATTCTCGGTCACCCTGCGGCCATGCTGATCGGCCTCGGCGTTCGCGATGTCGTCTTGATCGAGCGCCTCGACCTGGCGTTCGGGCCCGGCTTGACCACTCTCACCGGCGAGACCGGCGCCGGCAAATCGATCATCCTCGATGCGCTCGGCCTCGCCACCGGCCGTCGCGCCGACGCCGGCCTGGTCCGCCTGGGCGCCGAGCAGGCCGTCGCCACGGCGATCTTCGCCCCCGGCCCCGGCCACGCCGCCTGGTCGGTGCTGGAAGAGAGGGGGCTCGATTACGCCGCGGACGAAGATCTGGTGCTGCGCCGCACCCTGGCCGCCGACGGCCGCTCGCGCGCCTTCGTCAACGACCAACCTGTCACCGCGGCGGTGCTCCGCGAGCTCGGCGCGTTATTGCTGGAGGTCCACGGCCAGCACGAGACGGTGGGCCTGCTCGACGCCGCCGCGCATCGTCCGCTGCTCGACGCCTTCGGCGCCCTCGCCGCCGAGCTGGCCGCTTGCGCCGAAACCTGGAGCCTGTGGCGGGCCGCGCGGGAGACGGCTCAGAGCCTGACCGACGCCGCAGGCCGCTCGGCCGAAGAGGCTGCCGATCTCTCCGAACGCCTGGCCGAGCTGGACCGGCTCGATCCACGCGACGACGAGGAAGTCGCCCTCGCGGGCGAGCGAGCGCTGCTCGGCGCCGCCGAGAAGACCATCGCCGACATCGCCGCCGCGGCCGATGGCTTCGGCGCCGGCGCCGTCGCTCACCGCTTTGGTCAATCGCTGCGGGCGCTGGAGCGAGCCAGGGAGCGCGCCGTGGCCTCGGGGGCGGATGCGCAGAGCCGGGCCCTGCGCCTGCTCGGCGAGGCTATTGACGCGGCCGAGCGTGCGCTCTCGGAGATCGCGGAGGCGGAGTCGGCGATCGACGCCGCGGCCCAGGCCTTCGACTTCGAACCTGACCGGCTGGAGCAGGTCGAGGAGCGGCTGTTCGCCCTGCGCGCCGCGGCCCGCAAGCTTGGCGTCACGGTCTCCGACCTGCCGGCCGCCCGCGTTGAGATCGCGGCCCGCCTTCATGCCATCGAGACCGGCGAAGAGTCGCTCGAGGCGGCCAAGGCGGCCGCCGCCAAGTCGCGCGCGGCCTACCTCGCCGCCGCCCGGGCCCTCACCGCCGCCCGCCGCGCCGCCGGCGACCGGCTCGCCGCCGTCGTCGAGGCCGAACTCGGCCCGCTGAAATTGGACAAGGCCCGCTTCCGCGTCGCGGTCGAACCGACCGCCGAGGAGCGCGCCGGCCCCTCGGGCGCTGATCGCGTCCAGTTCGAGATCGCCACCAACCCCGGCGCGTCGTTCGGGGCGCTGGGCGCGATCGCCTCCGGCGGCGAGCTTTCCCGCCTGGCGCTCGCGCTCAAGGTCGCGCTGGCCAGCCGCGGCGGCGAACAGCCGCTGATGATCTTCGACGAGGTGGACCAGGGGGTTGGCGGCGCCGTGGCCGATGCGGTCGGCCAGCGGCTGAAGCGGCTGGCGAGCGGCGCCCAGCTGCTGGTTGTCACCCACAGCCCCCAGATCGCGGCGCGTGCTGACAGCCATTGGCGCGTGATCAAGCAAGGTGAGGGCGCTAAGGTCCGCACCGACGTGGAGGTGCTGACCGCCGCTGCCCGCGAGGAGGAAATCGCCCGCATGCTCTCCGGCGCCGAGATCACCGAAGCGGCCCGCGCCGCCGCCCGCGCCCTGATGCATGCCTGATCCGGCGCCGGTCGAAAGCCTTTCCGAAGCCGAGGCGACGGCGGAGCTGACGCGCCTCGCCGATGAGCTTGCGGCGCACGACGCCCGCTACTTCCAGGACGAGGCGCCGACGATCTCCGACGGCGAGTACGACGGCATGAAGCGCCGCAACGCCGAGATCGAGGCGCGCTTCCCGCATCTGGTCCGCGAGAACTCGCCGTCGCTCAAGGTCGGCTCCGCGCGCGCCGCCTCGTTCGCCCCGGTCGAGCACGGCGTGCCGATGCTATCGCTCGACAACGCCTTCTCCGACGACGACGCCCGCGAATTCGACGCCCGGGTGCGTCGCTTTCTGCGCCTTGGCGAAGACCAGGTCGCCTACACCGCCGAGCCGAAGATCGACGGACTCTCGGCCTCGCTGCGCTACGAGCAAGGTGTCTTCGTCCAGGGCGCCACCCGGGGCGACGGCCGCGTCGGCGAGGATGTAACCGCCAACCTGAAGACCATTTCCGAGATCCCGCACCGCTTGGCGGGCGACGGTTGGCCAGACGTGATCGAGATCCGCGGCGAGGTCTATTTCGGCCACGACGACTTCGCCGCGCTCAATGCCGCCGCCGAAGCCGCCGGACAGCGCACCTACGTCAACCCGCGCAATGCCGCCTCCGGCTCGCTGCGCCAGATCGATCCGAAGATCACCGCCCAGCGCGGCCTGCACTTCTTCGCCTACGCCTGGGGCCTGCTCAGCGCCCCGTTTGCCGAGACCCAATGGGGCGCGCTGGCGGCGTTCCGCAGCTGGGGCTTCGCCGTGACGCCGCAGGCCAAGCAGGTGTTCAACGTCGAAGGGCTGCTCGAAGCCTACGCTGAGATGGAGCGGCTGCGGCCGCACCTCGGCTTCGACATCGACGGCATCGTCTACAAGGTCGATCGGCTCGCCTGGCAGCAGCGCCTCGGCTTCGTCTCCCGCTCACCGCGCTGGGCCATCGCCCGCAAATTCCCGGCTCAGCAGGCCCGCACCATCCTGAACGCGATCGATCTGCAGGTTGGCCGCACCGGCGCGGTGACCCCTGTCGCGCGGCTGACGCCGGTGACGGTCGGTGGCGTGGTGGTCGAGAACGCCACGCTGCACAATGCCGACGAGATCGCCCGCAAGGATATCCGCGTCGGCGACACCGTGATCATCCAGCGCGCCGGCGATGTGATCCCGCAAATCGTCGGCATCGTGCCGGAAGAGCGGCCGGTGGGCGCGGTCCCGTTCGAGTTTCCGACCCACTGCCCGTGCCCGCTCCACACGCCGCTGACCCGCGACGTCCAGGGCGTGGACGCCGAGGGCGCACCGATCCACGGCGTCATCCGCCGCTGCACCGGCGAATTCGCCTGCCCGTTCCAGCGCATCGAACGCCTGATCCACTTCTGCTCGCGCCGCGCCTTCGACATCGAGGGCCTGGGGATCAAGCAGCTGCAGGCTTTCTTTGACGAGGGCCTGATCCGCGAGCCGGCCGACATCTTCCGCCTGGCCCGGAACGAAGAGGCGCTGGCAGCGCTGCGAACCCGCGAAGGCTACGGCGAAACCTCGATCCGCAACCTGGTCGCCGCGATCGAGGCGCGCCGCACGATCGCCCTGGACCGCTTCATCCTGGCGCTCGGCATCCGCCACATCGGCGAAACCACCGCAGTGGGCATGGCCCGTGGCTATGGTTCGGCGGCGGCGTTCCTCGAAACGATGGACAAGGTCGCGTCGGGCGACGCCGAAGCGATCGCCGAGCTCGATGCGTTCGACCAGATCGGGAAGGCGGTGATCGAGGCGGCCGCCGCCTATTTCGGCGAGGATCACAACCGCCGCGTCGTCAGGGAACTGACCGAACAGCTGACCATCGAGGAGGCCGAGCGCCCGAAGACCGACACCGCCGTCGCTGGCAAGACCGTCGTCTTCACCGGTGCACTGGGGCGGCTGACCCGCGACGAAGCCAAGGCCCAGGCCGAAAGTCTCGGCGCAAAGGTCGCTTCCTCCGTCTCCAAGAAGACCGACATCGTCGTCGCCGGCCCTGGCGCGGGCTCGAAACTCAAGACCGCCGCCGAGCTGGGGATCCAGGTGCTGACCGAGGACGAATGGCTGACGTTGGTGGGGTGACTATTCCGCCGCCGCCCGAACCGCGCCGGTCCAGCGGTTGTGCTCGGTCGTCATAGCCTTACGCCATTGGCTGCGCAGGATGTCGCGGCGGGCGGGATAGCGTTCCTCGAGGAATTCGGCCTGGGTCACCCGGTCGGTGCGGAAGTGGCGGAAGTCCTGGCGCAGCTCGCACCAGGCCGCCAGCAGCCGCACGGTCTCGTAGTAGGCAATCGCGACCGGCCATACGGTGCGCTCAGTGGCCCTGTCGGTCTCGTCGCAGTAGGTGAGGCGAATCTTGGTCTGGCCGCGGATGGCGGCGCGCGCCTGGCCGACGTCGAAGCTGTCGGGGCGGATGCGATCACGCCGGTCCGGCGTGGTCAGGGCGCCGTCGAGCAGGAAGGGGCGCAGGTGCGAGGGGATCACCGCGCCGATCTTGGCGACGAGGTCGTCCGCCGCCCGAGCCAACGCCGGATCGCCACGACCCGCCACCCAGCGCGCGCCCAGCACGACCGCCTCGATCTCGTCCGGCGTTAGCATCAGCGGCGGCATGTCGAAGCCGCTCTCCAGCATGTAGCCGATGCCAGCTTCCCCGCGCACCGGCACGCGCTGTGCGATCAGTTCGGCCACGTCCCGGTAGACCGTGCGGAGCGAGGTCTCCAGCTCCTCGGCCATCGCCTGCGCGGTGATTGGCGCGCGCGCCCGACGCAGGATCTGGATGATGGCGAATAGCCGCTCGGTTCGTCGCATGGCGGACATGATGACCCCTCCGTCCTGACAGCAGGGTGACAGCAGTGAACCGTCGTGCCAAGCCACAACCAGTCCCGGCATCGTCAATTCTCGACCTGCCTGCCTCGGCCCGAACTCGCGTATCACGCGTATCGGTGGCGCGCGGTCGCGGCATGGGATGGTGCGGCTCTACGTCCGGTCGACTAAGCCGCGCCCTTAGTACCAAACTGTAGTGACGCGCGACGGTTGCGGTCTGCGCTAGCCTTCGCGCGCGTGGACGACGACCAGGGGCTGAGTCCTTCTTGGGCGGGAGGCAGTGTGCAGGGGGACGGCGGGGACTGGCCCGCGCGTTGGTTTTCGCAGGACGCTGCGGCGCGTCTGGTGATCGCGCGGGACTTTACGGTGCTGGCGGCGAACAGCAACGCCGTCGCGCTGATAGAGTTCAGCGGCGTCGTCAGCTTGCGTGACGGTTCGCTGGCGACGCGTGACCGCCGTTCGGGGGCCGAGCTTCAAGCCATCGTCGCCGAAGCCGGGACCGCGCCTCGGGTGGGCATCGTGGGCGCCGGCGGCCAGGCGGCGTTGCTGATCGACGCCTTTGCATTCGGCGAAGAAGCCGACAGCCCGGTGGCCTTGCTGTTGCGAGATTTGCGCGCCTCGGCGGAGATCGAGTGCGCCGATCTCGAATCCATGTTCGGCGTCACCCCAGGCGAGCACCAGGTAATCATCCAGCTGTTGAAGGGCTATTCCAGCCGCGAGATCGCCGAGCAGTTCGGCAAGTCGATTCTCACCGTTCGCACCCATGTGAAGCGCGCCTACGGCAAGATCGGCGTGAAGACGCGCGGGCAGCTGTTCGCCAAGCTACTGCCCTATCTATCGATCCGGTAGCGTCTTAGTGGTGAAGCAGGGTCGCGAGGCCTAACTTGGCGGTGATCAGCGGCAGGCAGATGGTGATCTCGGCCAGGGCGATCGCATAAAGGCTGCCCAGAACCGGGCGGCCCTCCTTGAAGTTCAGCACGACGCCCGCCAGCAACGGCCCAGAAATCGGTCCAGCCAGGAAGAAAGGCGCGAGCCGCTTGAACCTGGGACTGACTTGAAAGCCGATCGCCGCCATGCCCGAGAGGAAACCAGCTCCCTCCACGCGTGTCCAGAAGATTTAACGCTTCCTTAACGATGACGCCGTGAATTCGTGTGACACACGAACTTCGACGCCGCGCGCCAAGCGTCAGCGGCCAGCATCGCCGCGGCGAGGTCGAGCGACACCCGCGCGTAGTAGATCACGGCGGCGAGGTCTTCCCGATCGAAACCGGCGACGACCTCTTCAGCATAGAATCGCAACAGCTCCTGCGCGCGAGTTCGGGAGAGCGGACCTGCCCGAATCTCGATTGCGCCACCGCTGTGCCAGTAGGCGAGGGCGCCTGAACGCTGCGGCGACATCAGCTGTCCGTCAGGTCGCGAACAACGCCGAAGCGCCGGCCATGGATGACGATGTCCGACCCGAGCCGCGCACAGTCGAACAGGGTGAGCGCGTGACGACAGCCGGCGCGGTCGAACGTCAGCGCCAACGCGCCGTTCGCGGCTGGCCCGGCGAAGACTCGGCCGAAGTCGTCGCTGCCTGGATCGCCGCATTCGGTCCAGGGCGGGTCCGGGCGTGCGTCGGCGATCTCTCGGGTGGTGAATGCCATCGGGTCCCTTTCTGCCGGGACTCGATTGGTGACTATCAGTAATGTCCGTCGTCAAAGAAACGATGCTGTCGGTGCTATTGGTAACGCCGCTCAGCGTAGTCGGGTATAAGGCCGGAACGTCTTCAGGATCTCCAACGCCTGGGCGCGCCGCTCCTTGGGGACCGCGATTACAGCGTCAAAGATCGTCGGATCGCTGTCTTCGGGGTTCATATCCAGCAAACGGCCAGCGGTGGTGCTGAGGGCGTCCCCCAGCTTGATCAGAAGCTTCTGGGAGAGTTCCATTGCGCCCGACTCCATCGCGGCGATGGTCTGGACGCCGAGGCCGGACTTCTTGGCCAACTCCGCCACGGTGAAGCCGCGGTATTCGCGCCAGGCCCGAAGGTTGTTCGGCGCGTTGCCGTCGCCCTTGAACTCGGCCTCCGGCTCAGCGTCGGCCATGGTGAGCCAGGGTTCGCCGAGGCCGTCCAGCAGCCACTCCCAGCGCACCTTGAACTCCCGGGCGAAGGGCCGGGCGTGCTCGTAGCCGAGTCGGATGAACTTCGCCGAGCCCGGTCCGCGCTCATAGCAGCGATAGGTGCCTGGTTGCATGCCGAGCGCTTCGGCCGCCGCGATCGCGCTGTCGAAGCGCCGCGACCTCGCCCACTTCACCCGCTCCCAGAGCTCCAGGTTCTTCCAGCTGTTGTCGGCCATGAGGCGACTCCGAGTATAAGGTCCGAGTCAAGTTACCATATTTTACGACACCGTGTGTAACGAATCGCTTGACGTGATCATTACCGTAAGTACCCAGTCCGGCATGCCTCACAGCCACTCTACCCTACCCACCTGGCCCCCGAGCGGGAAGCGCGAGCCCTGCGCCTGTACCTGTGCGAGGACTTCACTGCCGCCGAAGTGGCCGACGTCCTTGGCGGCGGCATTACCCGCGCAAGACGGCCCTCGCCACCCTGTTCCAGGCGGCCACGGCGATCGGCGGCTTCGCCGCGGGTTGGAAGGTGCACGACTGGCGTGACGGGGCGGCCGAGGTCCAGTCCGCGCGGACGGCGGTGAAGACCCGTACAGCGCCAAGCTGTCGCCAACCAGGCCATCGCCGTCGCCTACCAGCGGTCGCAGGACCAGATCCGCACCTTCACGAAAACCCTGATCGAGAAGGTTCCTGTCTATGTCAGCGCGACTACCGATGTTCGCTCCCCTGTGCCTTGGGGCTTTGTGCGCCTGCACGACGCCGCGGCCGCCGGCGACGATCTGTCCGCCGCCGCCGCAAGTCTCACCCGGCCTGATGACGCCGCCAGCGACGTTGCAGCGTCTGAGGCCGCCGGCGTTATCGTCGGCAACTACGGCGCCTGCCATACCGACCAAGCCCGACTAGCCGGGCTGCAAGCCTGGGTCAGGGAAATGGCCCTGGCGAAATAGCGCTTCGCCGCTGCTGCATCGTCTCAAAGCGCCTCCAGGTCCGTCCCGGAGGCGCTTTTGCTGTGAATCGGCGCCTATGGCCGAGCGTCGACAAGGTCAACTTAACCAGGTTGTGTCACCACCCAACGTCAGCCGCCGCGAGGGGACATCGATGCGCCGAATCTGCTTCTTTGCCGCAGCGCTTTGCTTTACGCCTGCCTTGGCGCAAGCTGACGATCCGCCGGCGCCCGACAAGAGCGGCTACACGCTCTTCAATCCCACGCCGGACGCCGATCTGCGCAGCCTCTGCACCGACCGTCCCACCAAGTCGACCTCGCCCTGCACGGTTGATGCGGGTCACTGGCAGGTCGAGAGCGACGTTTACAATTATACGGTGCAGACCGACGCCGGGGTCACGACGACTACCCAGCTTTTCACCAATCCCACCCTGAAGCTGGGCCTGACCAACAACCTCGACTTCGAGGTCAACGTTGCTCCCTACGAGCAGGTCGCCGTGCATGATGCAGCGAGCGGCGTCACGACCACCACCGGCGGCGTCGGTGACTTGTTCCTGAAGGCGAAGCTGAACCTGCTCGGCGACGATGGCGGCAATGTCGGCTTCGCGCTGGCGCCCTACATCAAGGTCCCCACCGCGCCTCTGGGTGTCGGCAACGGTGCTGTGGAGGAGGGGATCGTGGCCCCGATCCAGGTGAACTTGCCGGCCAACTGGCAGTTGGTGATCGATCCCGAGTACGACGAGCTCGCCGATGCGATCGGCCACGGCCAGCACAGTAACATCTCCAGCCTGCTCAGCTTCGGCTATCCGGTCAGCAAGACCGTCACCGTGTCGCTGGAAGTCTGGGGCGACGCCAACTTCGACCCGACGGGGACGGTCAAGCAGGCTTCGTTCGATCTCGGCGCAGCCTGGATCCCGCCCAAGGCGCCCAACTTTCAGCTCGACGGTGGGGTGAACCTGGGGCTCAACCGTGCGACGCCGGGCGCGCAGGCGTATATCGGGGTCTCGCGAAGATTCTAAAGCAAGCTCAATTGGCGGACCCTGCCGCGCCCCGCTAAGAGGGGCCGGCATGGATCTGGCCACCGCTGCCCCCGCCATCGGCGCCGCCTTCGTCGCCTCGACCGTCGAGGTGGTGGAGGCCTTTACGATCGTGCTGGCCGTTGCGAGCGTACGCGGCTGGCGGCCGGCGTTGGCCGGCGCCGCCGCGGCGCTCGGCGCGCTCGCCGTCGTGGTCGCCGCGCTTGGTCCTCTGCTGAACCTGGTCCCCCTCCGCGCCCTGCAATTGGTCATTGGCGTGTTGCTGCTGCTCTTCGGTCTCGGTTGGCTGAGGAAAGCCGTGCTGCGGGCCGCCGGCCTTATGGCGCTGCACGACGAGGAAGCGATCTATGCGCGCGAAAGCTCGCGCATAGGCGAAGACTGCAAGTCGGCAGCCGCTGCCGATGGCGTCGCCGCGTTGGCGTCGTTCCAGGCGGTGCTGCTCGAGGGCCTCGAAGTGGTATTCATCGTCCTGGCAGTCGGCGCCGGACGCGGCTTGATGATCCCGGCCTCGATTGGGGCGTTGGCGGCGTTCGTCGCCGTGATGGCGATCGGCCTGCTGGTCCGCAAGCCGCTCGCGAAAGTGCCTGAAAACACGCTGAAGTTCGCGGTTGGCGTGATGCTCTCGGCGTTCGGCGTATTCTGGACCTCCGAGGGCCTCGGAGCGCCGTGGCCTGGGGATGATTGGGCGTTGTTGGGTCTGGCCGGCGCCTTCCTCGTCGTCGCCCTGGCGCTCGTCGCGCTGGTGCGGCCACGCACGGCAGCGGTCGCCTCATGAACGTTCTAAGGGACGTTCTGGAAGAACTTTGGAGCATGTTCGTCGGCGATCGCCGCCTGACCTTGCTCACCCTCCTAGTCGTCGCGCTGTCCGCAGCCCTGGCGTTCGTCGCCAAGGCGGCTTTGCTCGCCGCCGTCCTGGTGCTGGTCGGCGCGATCGCCGTGCTGACCGACGCCGTCCTCGCCGCGGCGCGCAGGGCTGGCGGCTAGGGCAGGTCCTTCTTCGGGATGGCCGCGATCTGATCCGGCGTCAGTCGCGTGATCGACTTGACGAACAATGGCTCTTCGAAGGCGCCGTGGTTGTCCGCCAGCTGCAGCTGCAGGTCGAGAGGATCGCAAATCCAGTCGGAGCCGCGGATCTTGCTGACCAGGTGCATGTCCGGCTCCTGCAGCTGGTTCGAGCCCGCCGAGAGATCGAGTTCGTAGATCCGGCTGACGCCGACGCGGACGTAGATCACATTGGGATTCGGCGACTTCCAGCCGTCCCAATCATTCGCCAGAAAGCAGCTGTCGGTCCCGTGGGCCGGGGTGGCGCTGAGCGCCTGGCTGGCGAAACCCAGCGTTCCCGCCGCCAGGCAGGCTCCGAGCACGGATAGGCGTTTCAGCATCGGGTGACCTCTTGTGCGACAGTCCCTCGTCCCAAGAGATTGGATGGCGGGGGTGATTTGTCGAGTCCTGACAGCCACAGTTCGGCGCTTGAACGGTCTCGAGCCTCGCCGCAACGTCGTTCGGCCAACTTGAGGGGAAGCGGTGACCGACAAATCCTGCAGACGCGGCATGCGCCGCTTGAGCGTGATAGCCGCAGTGGCGCTGGGCGCCTCGCTCGCATCTCCAGTCCTTGCCGACTGCTACGATCTTCTCGGCTGCACCGGCAAGAACGCCTTTTCCGCCCACTACAGTTACCTGGTGGCGGCCGACGGTCCGACCTGCGACTTCCTCTATGTGATGCGCAACTCGATCTACTCAGAGCACGGCTACTGCTTCAAAACGGCCCGCGCGATCCAGGAGCTCGGCAACACCGGTTGTCGCTTCCAGAACATGGCCGACGTTCCGCTCAGCCAGATCGAGCGCAACAACATCGCGACGATTGCGCGCGCCGAGACGGCCAAGCGTTGCCCGGCATGAGGCTTTGGACCGACATGGTGGGTGCAGCAGGGCTCGAACCAGCGACCCCGCAGATTAAGAGAATTATATCGTAGGTATCCGACTCCTGCCGGACCAGCGCTAATCTTCTACTACACCCTCGATCCTCTTGCGTTTTGGGCGAGCTCGCGCGTCATCGTCGCCAATGTCGCGTCAAGACCTTCTGTCGACTGCACCGTTCTAATCCCGTTCTAACCGGGCCCGGATTCTGCCATTCTAATCGACTCTGCTCCTAGGTTCAGTACGGGCGATCTGCGTCTACCGCCAACCGACAAAAACATCGTCGCCCTGCCGTTGTCCCAAGGCGGCCAGTACCGCGCGCGACACCGAACTGGCAGCGTTCTTCGTGCTCGTCAGCGTGCGCACGAAGAGCTTTATGATCCAGGGCGAATTACGGACGGGCGGTGGGCGCCAGTCGATCCGGATGAAGATAGCCGAGGTCGGCGAAAAAAACAGGCGTGACGCCCGCGCCAAGGCTAAGTCACTCCTGGGCGCGATCGCCGACGGCATCGACCCGCGACAGAAGAAACAGCGCGCGAGGGAACAGCCGAAGATCCGGGACGTCCCCACCCTGCGCGAGGCGTGAGAAGCGGTCGCCCGAGGGGCCACTTCGCTCGATGATCTGACGTTATGGCCGTGGCAAGCGAAGCGGGTCGACCGCGGACCAAGGTGAGGTTTGAATCCCGGTCGCCGGTGGTGGGGGCGAAAGCGACTGCGCGGGGCTGGCGCTTTCAGCGACGCTCGACCCGACCAACTGAAAGCTCGGGCTGCAAGGGTTGCGACAAGCTGATGTCGTCCCGGGGGATGACGTCAACCTCCACCTTCAGCGTCTGGTCGCCGGACGTGAGCAGAACCCCCTCGATAGGAGCCGCGTCCGCCGCATCGCGCCCGACCATCAAGGTGATGTGATCGTTCTCCACATATATGTCGTTGGTTGGATCGAAGCCGATCCAGCCCCGCTGCTCGCCGCACCAAAGCCGCACCCAGGCATGGGTTGCATCGGCGCCTTCAAGGCGCGGGCGACCAGGCGGCGGGATCGTGCGAAGATAACCGGTGACGTAGGCGGCCGGGAGCCCGATTCCCCGCAGGCCGGAGATCATGACATTGGCGAAGTCTTGGCAAACGCCATGACGCTTGGCGAAGGCTTGGCCAGGCGGGGTGGAGGCGTCGGTCGCTTTGGAATCGTAGGTAAAGTCGGCACGGATACGGCTCATCAGCTCTGCAGCGGCCTCCATGATCGGGCGTGCGGCTGTAAAGCTGGCTTTGGCGTATTGCGTGATCGCCGGGATCAACGGGGTTCGGGCAGTGGGGAAGAGGAAGTCGGCCGGACTCGCCGGTCCGAGGTCATCAATCTCGAAGCTCCGTGCACGAACGATCTCCCATGCGGGGCTATCAGACGCATGCTCGATGGTGAGCGCATGCACGTCGACGCGCGATTGGGCCTCGATGATCAGCCGGCTGTGGGCCTCCTCAATGACCAGAAGCTGTGTTCGTTCGCCGAACGGGCCGGTTCGCTCGATGCTGCGCGAAGCCCCGGGCGAAACAGCGATGGAAGAGCACTCGAGGGTCTGCGCGGACGAAGTCTCGGGCGTCAGCCGCAGGGCGCAGCGCGTGAACGCCACAGGTTCGGCGTAGCTGTAGGTGGTCCGATGACGAACCTCGTAGATCACGCGAGCGCCGAAAGCCGCGCGGTCGGAACGGCGTTGGCCCCGTGCAGGAAGTACCGGTCGGCGACGGCGTCCGAAAGCCGTGTGAGCGTCCGTTCGAATGCCAGAATGGTGTCAGAGTCGAGGTGAGCCGCGTCCAGGGTTTCCACCTGCGCCGCCATGGGCAACAGGATCCGACGAGGCTCTTCAAGCATGCCGTCCGCCTGAAGGGAGGGCAGCGACGCGAGGTGTTCCCTCACCGCCACGACCTGGAACGCGAGAGAGCGGGTATTGAACGGATCGAGGATTACCATGTCGAGCACGGGTGTCAGCGCCAGCCCAACCAGATAGCGCGCTCGATAGCTGATCTGGCTGTCCGCCAGGTCGAGCAGCAGGTCGAGATCATCTATGGTTGCTTTGTCGCCTGCTACGATCCGCGCGAAGCGGCAGACGTTGACGCCTCTCTCGATGCGCCGGCCCATGTCCAGGAAGCGCCACCCTGAGCCGCGGTTCATGTTCTCCTGGGCCAGTCCCGCGAGCGCGGCGAGAATCTGCAGGGCGGTTTCGACCTGTTGCAGCGCTTCAGCCTCTGACAGGCCATCCTGCGCCGGCGCCAGCAGTCGCGTCTCGAGATTGGTAAGCAGCGTCCAGAAGTCGGCGGAGAGCCGCTCGCGCATGCTGGCCGCGGTCCGCCGAGCCGAGCGAACCAGTGCAAGGACCGAGCCGAAGGCTTCTTGATTGAACAGGGCTTCAGCGGCCACATCGCTGGCACGGCGGCCCAAGGCCGTGTCGTCGAGGGCGCCCCAGGAGATGAGTAACTCCTGCAAGAAGGTCAGCGTCTCGCCCGCGCCGTGCAGCGCCGCCTCGGAATCCATGAGGCTCGTGCAGAGGCTGCGCACCAGGCGTAGCGTGGCTTCCGCGCGCTCCAGGTACCGACCGAGCCAAAACAGGTTGTCCGCGGCGCGACTGGGCAAGTGCCCGAGGATTCGCCTGACTTGCACATCGTCTTGGCTGGCCAACAGGGTGATCCGCTCCACCAGCTTGTTGGCGATCACCCAGACGTCAGCCGTGCGTGCATCTTCACCCATCGAGATGGCGCGCACGTCTGGACGCTCGGACGTCCGGCAGAAGCCGCCGGGCATGATGCGCATGCCGTCCAGCGTCGCCGTTGCGTAGACACGCAGCACGAACGGCGCCGGCGACAACTGCGTGTCGCGCAGCACCGGCGTCGTGGACAGTCGCACCACTTCCTGCCCCACGAAATCGCAAGGACGTTCCTTGAACCGGGTCAGAAAGGCGCTGCGTTGTTCGCTCGACAGATCGGCCATCAGCCGTGGCCTCGCCGAGACGCCATCGGCCCCGGGTCCGTTGAAGGCGGGCGCGATGGCCAGGTTCTCAAGTTCGCGCTCCACCATGGCCCGCTCCGCGGGCTGCCCGCACCACCAGGTGGCGACGTTGGGCATCTGGAGTTCCTCTCCGAGGAGCCGGCGGCATAGCTTGGGCAGGAAGCCCAGCAGCGCCTTGGACTCCAGGACCCCGGATCCCGGCATGTTCAGCACCGCGACGCCGCCGCTGCGGATCGCTTCAACGAGACCCGGCACGCCCAGCCTCGATGCGCCATTCAGCTCGATCGGGTCGACAAAGTCAGCGTCCACCCTGCGCCAGATGACATCGGCGCGCCGCAACCCAGCGATGGTGCGGATGTAGACCCGGCCGTCCCGGGCGACGAGGTCGTCCCCTTCGACCAGCACAAACCCCAGGTAGCGCGCCAAATGCGCCTGCTCGAAATAGGTCTCGCTGAACGGCCCTGGCGTCATCAGACAGATCCGCGGGTCGCTCCGCTCCGCCGTCCCGGCCATTCCCTTTCGCAGGTTGTCAAAGAAGGGCGCCAGTCGCTGGACGTTCATGGCGTTGTAGAGATTGGGGAAGGCGCGCGAGAGGACCAGGCGGTTCTCCAGTGCGTAGCCTGCGCCAGACGGCGCCTGGGCGCGGTCGTCCAGCACCCACCAGCGCCCATCCGGACCCCGGCCGAGGTCGGCGGCGTAGAGCTGCAGATAGCGACCCCCGGGCGGCCCGATCCCCCGCATAGGCCGTAGAAAATCGACACTTCCGGTGAGGACTGCGGCCGGAATGGCGCCGTCGGCGACTAATGTCGCCGGGCCATAGAAGTCGCGAAGTAGCGCCTCCATGAGGTTGGCCCGCTGTTCGACTCCCGAGGCGATCTGCGACCACTCGGCCTCGCTCAACAGCAACGGGAGGGGGTTCAGCGGCCAGCTGCGCTCGTTCTCTTCGCCGTAGATACGGTAGGAGACGCCGGTGTCACGCATGTGGCGGGCGGCGAGACTAAACCGGCTCTTGAAATCATCTTCCGGATATTCCGCGAAGTCGCCAAGGAAGCTCAGCCAGTAATCGCGGGGACGCCCGGTGGCATCGAACAACTCGTCGGGCACGCCGGGCAGCGGTTTATAGTTGCGAAGCCAGCCGGCAAGCCGCGCGGCCTCGACCGAGCCGAGGGTGTGGCGGCTTCGCGTCGCGCTGGCGGCATCAGGCGCCACGGGGGATCCGCAGGTCGAGAGTCAAGGGAAACTCCCTTGTGGCCTCTGGGCGAGGCGGCTTGACCACGCCTGGCGTATGTCCATGTTCCACAAACCGGGCGTTGCGGCGCGCCTGCGCCTCATACGAGTTCACTGGGAAGGTATCATAGTTGCGACCGCCTGGATGGGCGACGTGGTAGACGCACCCGCCGAGCGAGCGCTCGTTCCATCGATCGACGATGTCGAACGTCAGCGGCGAGTGAACCGGGATGTTGGGGTGCAGACCGCTCGGAAGCTTCCAGGCCTTGTAGCGGACTCCCGCTACGGCCGCCATGGAGACCCCGGTCGGCGTCATCGGAAGCACCCGGCGATTGCAGGTCACCACGTGGCGCTCGGCGTTGAAACCGCTGGCGAGGACTTGCAGGCGCTCGATGGAGGAATCCACGAACCGAACCGTGCCCTGGCCGGACGTCTGCTCGCCCATCACGTGCCAGGGTTCCAGCGCGTGGCGCAGTTCAAGCGTCACGCCGCCGTATTGCACCTGCCCGTGCACAGGAAAGCGAAACGCCCGCTGGGCCTCGTACCAGCGCGGATCGAACTCATAGCCCGCGTGCCGCAGCTCGCCGAGCACGTCCAGGAAGTCGCTCCAGACGAAATGTGGCAGCATGAACCGGTCATGCAGAGCGGTCCCCCAGCGCAGGCAGCGTCCCGCCTGCGGATCGCGCCAGAACCACGCGATCAGCGCCCGGATCAGCAGTTGCTGGGCGAGGTTCATGCGCGCGTCGGGCGGCATCTCGAAGGCGCGAAACTCAAGCAGTCCGAGCCGCCCGGCGGGGCTGTCCGGCGAATAGAGCTTGTCGATGCAGATCTCGGTGCGATGGGTGTTGCCCGCAACATCGGTCAACAGGTTGCGCAGCAATCTGTCGACAAGCCAGGGCGCGGGGGCCGGCTGCTTGCCGGGCGCCGGGATCCGGGCGAGCGCAATGTCGAGTTCGTAGAGGACGTCGTGGCGCGCCTCGTCCAGCCGCGGCGCTTGGCTGGTCGGGCCGATGAACAGCCCCGAGAACAGGTAAGAGAGCGACGGATGGCGCTGCCAGTAGAGCAGCAGGCTCTTCAGCAGGTCGGGCCGGCGCAGGAAGGGTGAATCGTCCGGCCCCAGCCCGCCGACGACGACGTGGGCGCCTCCGCCGGTGCCGGTGTGGCGCCCGTCGATCATGAACTTGTCGGCGCCGAGCCGGCAGGCTCTCGCCTCCTCGTAGATCGTGGTGGTGATCGCCACAGCCTCGCGCCAGTTGGCGGCGGGCTGGACGTTGACCTCGATCACCCCCGGGTCGGGCGTCACCTTCAGGATCGCCAGCCGCACATCGTCCGGCGGCGGATAGCCCTCGATCCGGACCGGCAGGTCTTCAGCGGCGACCTCAATGTGCGCGAGCAGCTCCAGATAGTCCTCGAGCCGTGCGAGGGGCGGCATGAAGACGAGGAGGGCGTCACCGCGCGGCTCCACAGAAAGCGCCGTTCGCACGGGCGGGGTCCTCGCACGGCCGGCCGACGGCGCCGCCGCCGGTGTTTTGCTTCGATAAAGCTCGTCGAACGTGGGTAGCGGGCCGCGTGCCTCATAGGGGTCGAGCGGGATGACGTGCGGATAATCCTTGGGCTTCAGCTTCGGGAGCGCGTCTAAGGGCAGGCGCAGTCCGATGCCGGAATCCCCCGGCGCCAGGTAGAGCCGTCCGCGCCGAAACTGCCATCTCTCGCTCAGCCAACCATCGCCTTCGGCGCTGGCGAGCGGTCGGCGCAGCGGCAAGACGTAGCCCACGGCCTTGCTCAGGCCGCCCTCCATTGCGCGGCGAAGGTTGTCCCGGGCGCCCGCGTCGTCCAGATCCTCGTCGGTCAGCTCGACGTCAGGCGGCAACTCGGCCTCGGCCTTGATCCAGTGAAGGGCGTCCTCTCTCGCCGGCAGGATGCAGCCGGGATCCACGCCGAGCCGCCGCGCGAGCCGCTGGAGCAGGGCGAGTACGCCGGCGACATTCGGCGGCGAACCTCGCGATGACTCATCGCGCACGCCGCGCCAGACCGGCCGGCCGTCGCGTCGCCAGTAGAGGCCAAGCGCCCAGCGCGGCAGCGGTTCGCCCGGATACCACTTACCCTGACCGTAATGGAGCAGGCCGCCCGGCCCGAAGCGGTCCCGCAGTCGTTTAATCAGCTGGTCGGCGACGATTGGCTTGGTGGGACCCGACGCATCGATATTCCACTCGGCGGCCTCGAAATCGTCCACGGAAACGAAGGTCGGTTCGCCGCCCAGCGTCAGGCGCACATCCTGGTCTTCCAGGTCGCGCTCCACCAACTCGCCCAACTCGTCGAGCGCGGCCCAGTGGGCTGCGTCGAACGGGCGGGTGATGCGGATGGTGTCGACCAGCCTCGACACATCCATCTCGAACTCGAAATCAGTGGCCGCCTGGCTCGAGGCGCCGGTGATGGGCGCGCTCTGACGATAGTGAGGGGATGCAGCTAGTGGCAGATGCCCCTCGCCGCAGAGCAATCCTGAGGTGACGTCAAGGCCGATCCAGCCAGCGCCGGGGATGTAGACCTCCGCCCAGGCGTGCAGGTCTGTAAAGTCCTTCTGGGTCCCGACCGGACCATCGACGGCGTCAATGTCGGCCTTGAGCTGGATCAGGTAGCCAGAAACAAACCGCGCCGCCAGGCCTAGCCGGCGCAACATCTGGACCAGCAGCCAGGCGCTGTCGCGGCACGACCCCGAGCCCAGTTCGAGAGTCTCGTCTGGGCTCTGGACCCCAGGCTCCATGCGCACGAGGTAGCGCACCTTGCCTTGGATCTTGGCGTTGAGTTCGACCAGGAAATCGATGGTGAGACGCCCATCCGGACGCAGCTGCGCCACCTCGGCCTCAAGCCGCGGTCCAACCTCGTCGATCTCTAGATAAGCGGCCAGATCTCCGAGCAGATCGTCCGCGTAGTTGAACGGAAGCGTCTCGGCATAGGGTTCGACGAAGAAGTCGAACGGGTTGTTTACTGTCATCTCGGCAGTCAGATCGACAGTGACCGAGAACTCTCGGGTTGGTTTGGGAAACACCAACCGGGCGAGCCAGTTGCCGTGGGGATCCTGCTGCCAATTTATGAAGTGATCGGCCGGCGTGATCTTGAGCGAATAGCTAGGAATGCGAGTGCGGCAGTGCGCGGCGGGCCTTAGGCGCACGACCTGAGGACCGAGTTCGACCGGCTGGTCATACCGATAGCGCGTCACGTGGTGCAGCGCGGCGACGATCGACAGGCGGGTCTCTCCTCGTGCGATGGCCGCGGGACCGGCCCGTTGGCGCTGCTCAGATCACGGTGTGTTTGTGAGAACAAGGCGCGCGCCGTGGTCCAGTCAACCCGATGGGGCTCATTTGGCGCGACATACCAGGGGATCCTCTTTGTTTCGGCAACGCCGAGCATGCGGCCGGCGGCGACCAGCTGATGGGACCGGCATGGTGATGGTGACGAAGGCCTTTGGCCTGGTCCTGGCGAGGTACGTTCGCCAAAAGTGGCCCGAACAGCCGGTTCTGCTCGCGACGGGCTATAGCCGCGGAGCAGGAGCAATTGGCGACGACGTCCCAAGCGTCGCCCGACTTGGCCGTGGTGGATATCAGTCTGGCTCGGTTCGATGGCCGCTTAGTAGCCAAGGCGTTGGCGGCTCGGGCGGGGTCGCCATGCTGTTCGCCAAGAGCTTTTCCCTGACAGACTCTCTGGTCGGGGCGGCGCGACCCGTCACTGCGATTCATGCGCCGGCGCCTGCGCCCGCTAAACGATGACCTTAGATCGTGCGCCGTGTGCCCTGCGCCCAGCGGCCTTGAGCCGCAAGACTCAAGGGAGGTTCGGATTGGCGTACAGAGACTTCCGGCGCCTGGGCGTGAACTCCGCAGGCACCTAGCCGGTTGGGGGGAACATGTACGCGACGCTCGGCAAGATCATGCAGACCGGCGCGAAGCTGAAACTGCGCTGCGAGGCGTGTCAGCGCGCGGCGGAATGGGACCGTAAGAGCGCTTGGACGATCTCGGCGCGAACGCGACGGCCAGGATGATCCGCCGGCGCTCGAAGCGCATTGTGCGCGGCGAGCGCCGGCGGATCGCAGTGTCGATCAGCTAGTGCGGAGGGTTGGCCTTCGCTACCGCCGGATTGACGTGAGGCGGTATCGTCAGCCCGTGCGGTCCCTGGTAGCAGACCTTGTTCTTGGCGATGCAGGTATGGCCGCACAGCTTGCCCTTCACACACCTGGGCACGGCAGTTGCGGCGCCATGATGCAGGCTCGCCATGCTGGCCGCAGAAGCCGGAGCGGCGGCGATCAGCGCCAGAGCGAAGGCGAGCGCTAGGATGCATTGCATGGTGGATCCTCCCGTTGGAGCCCTCCAGCCTACGCGCTAGGTGGCGCTTCCGGTACCTTGTCCTCGGAAGTAGGCGAGGATCGAGATCCGCCGCTCGG
>Ga0302326_10007264_pt1 | contig 24740 bp, 28 predicted proteins | sample Palsa_T0_3_FD_202264 | JGI IMG/M metagenome (GOLD analysis project Ga0302326, IMG submission 202264) | Peat permafrost microbial communities from Stordalen Mire near Abisko, Sweden - Palsa_T0_3 | ecosystem: Environmental > Terrestrial > Soil > Palsa > Peat permafrost | place: Sweden: Abisko... | reverse complement strand
TTCTTGTATATCAGAGAAGCTGCTCAAAATCGAAGTCGGCTATAAGTCGGATCGCGCTTTTCCGCTGAATTTCGTGAAAGCTTCGGTCCCTTGAATCGCAGCTCTCACTGGACTTCGATACGCGGTTTCTTATGACTTGGGTGGCGGAGAGAACGCGAACCGACTGCTCGCTGTGCTCCACCGGGACCACTGTGCAATGTATTTCGTTAGAAAGGCAATTGGTGCATGGCATGGCCTGACCCACCCGACGATTTTCCGTTCGCCCGAGGAGAGATTATGGAAGAGGTGCCGCCCGATCTGATTGAGGAATTTCGACGCCTTGGCCTTGAACGCCCGGAGTCTTGGGCCCGCTCACAGGTGCGCGAGGGGATTAATCAGCTTTCGCGAGCCAGACTTTTGTATTGGCTGTTCTCCAATATCACCCGCACTGATAATGACAACGATCGTTCAGTCGCGGACGCCGTCAACAGGTATGACCGGGATGAAGCGGGCCAACCCGGAAGCGGGATTGTCTCGAATCCTCAGGCTCAAATCTACAAACGAATGCTTTCAGAAGGGTTTACCGAACGTGACATCCGCGTCGTAATTCGAGAAACAGAGATAAAGGCCCTGATGAATTTTGTTTGCGCACTCGATGGCTGTGTTTCGCCTCCGCCAGAAGCTGGATCGTGTGGTTTTGGCGTATTCGAAATTGACGAAAAGGGCCGACCGTTGCGGCCCGTCAATGCGCTACATGAGAGCGTGCATAGTTTCAATACAGAGGCCCGCGCACGAATGGCGGCTGCGCCTCGTCCGCCCAAACCCGATTGGATGAACAAACTCGAGGCTCGACGTGATCAACTGCGTAAACTGCGCGAGGAGAAAGAGGCGAAAGATGAGAGCGGCCCAGCCGCTGGCTAATGCCAATCTCGATACGCAAATCCCGATCGCATCATCGCTTGATGCGGGTTTCTGGTTCACGGCACTGAGGAACCTCGGATCTAAGGATTGGGTTTTGGCCGATTTTCTTACGCTGCTTGGATCAGCACTTCGGCGGGAATGCCAAGCCCCTTGTGCAGGCGACGAATCATTGCCAGTGTCAGAGAACGCTTGCGATTGAGTACTTCGGCGACGCGTGCCCGACTGCCGATAAAAGGTTCCAGGTCCCGCCGGGTCAGCCCGCGTTGCTCCATTGCAAACTGGATCGCGGCAATCGGATCGGGCGCGTCGATTGGGTAGTGCTTTTCTTCCCATGCCTCCGCAAGCGTTACCAGCACGTCGAGCCGGTCGCCATCCGGCGTGCCGGGCTTGGCGTCCATCAGCGTATCAATTTCTTTCATCACGCGACGATAGTCGCGCTCGGTCTTAATCGGTCGAATATCCATACTTATACCTCCGTCACGTCAATCGCATCGTACTGCCGGTGCGTCCCCACAAACCGGATGTAAATCACCCGATAAGCGTAGTTCACTTTCACCACCAGCCGATACTTGTTGCCGGCAATGTTGAACACCGCGCGGTTATTACCGACTAGGCTGGCGGTGCGGTACATCGCCTTTACGTCCGATGGATTTGCCCAGTCCGCTTTTGACGCCTCCCGATACCAGGCCTTGAGCGGTTGTTCGGCGTCGGCATATTTCCGCTTCTGCCAGAATTCCCGCAATGCCTTCCGCGAAATAATTCTCATGTCTTCACAAACAGTATGCCATGTTCCCGCCTTGGGAGCAAGTCAAAATAGCGCTCGGCTTCCGGAAACAACTGCGTCAGACTTGTCAGAGAAGTGGTGGGAAAATAGCGAAAATCGTGTAAAATCTGTGAACCCTGTAAAGCCCAGGGTTGGCCAGTCTGAGCACGCAAGTGCTGGTCGCATCCACCCGTCAAGAGAGTTCCTAATCCACGTCACTGTGGACCTTCGGAACCGAGGGTTGGGGGTTCGACTCCCTCCGGGTGCATTGAGGTTTGGGTAGTGATGGGAAAACGGTGGACGACTTGCAGAAACGAACGGATTATGGTTCGCGTCACTTTTAATTATCCCCACCTTTAATTATCCCCCTCGCAAGGCGGCCCGGAGATGCCAAGCGAGCCATATTCGCAAGTTGGCTTTCAGGTGGATTTGTCGTAAGAACAAGGACGTGCCAAAGCGCCCTTGTTTTTTAGGTGGAGCAAAACATGGAAATCAAAGGTGCAACCTTTTTGTACACATTGGCTGGCCTGATGATCACGTTTGCGGGGTTCTCGGCGCTCTTGTTGGCCCTCCGACCGGCCGCTGGAGCGAAATTGTGACTGCTTGACAGATACCTTGCAAAAACGGTCATGACGCACATTTTCGTATTGACGGCGGCAGCGATGCTGCCGGCGCTATTTGCGCTCTACGACATTCAGGAAAAGTGGATTTGGAAAAGTTCTGGCGTGCTTTTCGCAATACCGATGCTGTCTCTTCAGGTCACCTATCCGGCCCGACGCCGCAAGGTGGTCGGCAATGGACCGCCGCCCTCAGTATTCGCGGTCTTTGTTGTATTAGGCTCCGCTGTGACACTGGCGATGCTTGGCTACGTTTTAGCCGGCCTCCAATACTGCGCCGCAGCCTACATCACGGCGTTGACGATCGACTTCTTTACGGTCATTTTCGGCTTCCTGATCGCGCTCGATGTCATTATGCAACAACCCATGGAAGTGCCGGAGCGGCCGACGCCGCATTAGCGCCGAGTCCTAGGCGTGAACTCAGGGCTTCACGGAATAGCTTCGGAACCGAAGGTTGGGGGTTCGAGTCCCTCCGGGTGCATTGAAGTGTAACTATTTCGCAGACCCCATCGCTTCGCCAATGGTGCCTGATGGTCCTGAGCAAACTGCGAAAGAAAGTCCGGGCCGAATTGGAATCGCCCGCTGATCAGCGGCGGTTCGGTTCAGGCTGGATCGCCGGCGTGGCGGCGCTTGTTGGCTCGGTGGCAGGGTTGTTCTTTATTTTGTGCCTGCGATATCCGTCGCTTCTGATCGTTCCGCCGCTGCGGGATTATTATCAGAGCCCGTTATTTCGGCTGGGGTTGCATTTACTGCTGATCGGCTCATTTCTGACGGCGATCATTAGCCTAGTTTTACGCGCTACCAAGACGCTCGGCTTCACGGCAATCTGCATCACCTTGCTGGCGACAATTATCGGCGGCTTGCGGGTCGAATCGCGCGGCGAACTGACAGGCGGCGTTTTCCTCGGTCTCGACTGGTTCGTTCTCAACGTCATCTTCACCGGGTTTCTCTTCATTCCTCTTGAACGTCTGTTCGCGCGCAAGAAGGGACAACCCCTCTTCCGCGAGGAATGGCGCGAAGATCTGTTCTACTACCTCGTCAGCAGCCTGATGGTCCAGGTGCTCACATTTCTCTCGATGACCCCGGCAATTGAGCTGGTAGCGCATACGCGCTGGACGACCTTCCGAGCGTGGGCGGCTTCTCAGCCCGTGATTTTTCAGATTATCGAGATTATGTTTTTCACCGACCTCGTGCAGTATTGGGTGCATCGGGCATTTCACCGCATTCCGTTTTTGTGGGGATTTCACGCGGTCCATCACTCCGCCCAGACGCTCGACTGGATGGCCGGGGCGCGGATGCACTTTTTGGAGATCATCGCCCTGCGCGGTACGACGATTATTCCGATGTATATTCTGGGTTTCGGCCCGACGGCACTGCACTTTTACATTCTGCTGGTGTACATCCATTCATCGCTCTTGCACTCCAATGTCGGATGGAATTTCGATCACGTCGGGCGTTTCCTGGCCACGCCGCGGTTTCATCACTGGCATCATGGGATCGACAAGGATGCGATTGACGTGAATTTCGCGATTCATTTTCCGCTCTTCGATCGGCTCTTCGGCACATATCATCTGCCGCCGCACCAGTGGCCCAGCGGATATGGCATCGCCGAGCATCCGGTCCCGCGAGGATACTGGGGCCAGTTTTGGTATCCGTTCACAAGGAAAAAGGGGTGAGCGCTAATGATCGTCCACTTGCCGTAATCGCGGGCCCTTAGGAAGCGAGGGTTGCAGGTTCGATTCCCTCCGGGTGAATTCAGCCAGTGTAAGGGCTTATGACATTTTTGTACTTGCCACCCACGGTTCCGTATTAATCTCCACACTAGCCTGTCGAAGGGATAAGAAAAACGTGAAGGCGCGAGCAATTTGGGATTGTCGCGCCTTCACGGTTTGAAGTTTTGCCAAGCCAATCGGCTTGCCGGTCACTTTTACTGGTCGGCATTTTGCAGGAAGAAGAACGCCTTTCCATCGTGCGAGGCGACGTACAAGCGGATGCCCTGCTTGAGGTCTGCCTTGGAGAGCGCGCTGGCGGCTTCCTGAGCGTTGTGGACTTTGGTGCGGCCGACGTCCGTGATGACCATTCCTTGTTGCAGGCCGGCAGTTGCCGCGGGTGAGTTGGGATCAACATTCGTGATGACCGCGCCGGCGGTAACATCGCCCAATTGAAGTTGCTTTGCGGTGTCTGCATCGAGGGTTTGGAGCGTCATGCCGAGTTGCTTGGCGCTTTCGGACGGAGCCTGATCTTGGCCGCCGCCGTTGTCGTTCTGGGCCAGGGTGTCCAGATTCTCGGGCTGTTTGCCGATGGTGATGTCGACATCCTGTTCCTTGCCGTCGCGCCAGACTTTAAGCGTGGCGGTGTCGCCCGGCGCCGTGTCGGCGATACGGTCGCGTAGTTCCTGTCGAGTGTCAACCTTTTTGCCATTGAGGGCCATGATGATGTCGCCCTCATGCAATTTTCCCGTTGCCGGCGTGTTGTCATAGACCTCTTCCACGAAAACGCCGGTCGATGCGGTGTAGTTGTAGCTCTTGATGAGACCGGGCGTTTCATCCGCCACGCTGCCGATCCGCACGCCCAGCCAGCCGCGAACGACAGCGCCATGTTCCTTCAGCGCGGTGTAAACGGCTTTGGCCTGGTTGGATGGAATGGCAAAACCGATTCCCTGGAATCCGCCGCTGTCGGTGACTATGGCGGTGTTGATGCCGACGACTTCGCCGTGAATATTCACCAGCGGGCCGCCGCTGTTTCCGGGATTAATCGGTGCATCGACCTGGATGAAGTTTTGATACATGACCCCACTGTCCGGGGTTTCGCCGATGTCGGTTTCACGATTGAGCGCGCTGACGATTCCGTGGGTCATTGAACCGACGAAATCGAACGGGCTGCCGAAGGCAAGCACCCAGTCGCCTTTTTCCAGCTCGTCGCTGTCGCCCCAGGTCGCGGGGATCAGGCGATCGGCCTGGATTTCGATCACGGCCAGATCGCTCTTGGGATCGGTGCCGAGTACTTTGCCGTTTTTAATCACTCGACCATCGGAGAGACTGATGGTCAGCGTGTTGGCGTCCTTGGCGACGTGATTGTTGGTCAGAATATAGCCGTTGCCGTCGGAGGCCTCGATGATCACGCCGCTGCCCTCGACCGTTTCGGATTGCGGCTGCTCGTCCTGATTGCCGTTGCCATTGTCATTATCATTGCCAAATCCGGGCGGCATCACGCCACCATGATCGCGGAAGAATCGGCGCATCATGTCTTCGGCCTGGTTATTGCCCGACCCTTGGGTGGTTCGGGTGACTACAATTTTCACCACCGACGGCTCGACAACCTTGTCGATGTGGCGGAATACAGTGGACAAATCCTGAACGGTCGACAATTCCTGTCGATTGGCCTCGACGGTGTTTTCCGCGCGGGCAAATTCCATGTGATCCAGCAGCGGCCGGCCGCCAAAATATCCGGCGGCGATCGCTGCCATGCTCAACATGCTGACTCCCAATCCTGAGCGAAACGATTTCATATCTAACTCCTGAATGTAACGGGTTGTATTATTTCATAGGGGCGGTCGTTTTCGGAACGCCTCTTTTTCCGCCTCGGGCATTTCGTAGCAGTTTTCCGGAGCGGGATATTTTCCAGACTCAACCATCCGCACGAACTCACTGAAGCAATTTATCATCGGCGTGGCGACATCGCCGAGTTTCGGGGCAAATTTTGGTTTTCGGTCACTCAAGCCGATGCCGTCATGGGTGACGAACACATGTCCATCGCACGCCGGCCCCGCGCCACAGCCGATCACGGGGATCGACACGGCCTCGACCACCGCCGCGCTCACGGGCGGCGGAACGGCCTCCAGCAGAATCGCTGATGCACACGCTTTTTCCATCCGGCGCGCCAGATCAACGATCCACCGGGCCTCCTCGGCGGTGCGGCCGCGTGCCTGATATCGGCCCAGCAAACCAATTTGCTGCGGCCGCAATCCCAGGTGCGCCATCACCGCCACCCCTGCATCCGCCAGCCGCGAAACCAATCTCGCCTGGCTGGCGCCTGCTTCTATCTTCACGCAATCGCAACCGGAAAGTTGCACCATCCGCGTCACGTTTCTGAATCCCGAGCCCGCCGATGCCTGGTAAGAACCGAAGGGCATGTCGGCGACCAGCAGGCAATCGGGCGCTCCGCGCCGGACGGCGGCGGTGATATCTATCATGAATTGCAGGGATATCGGCAGTGTGTTGGGATGTCCGAGAATAACGTTTGCGGCGGAATCGCCGACCAGAAGGGCTCGCACGCCGGCGCGCTGCATCAGCCGGGCGGTACTAAAATCATAGCAGGTGAGCATGGCCAATTTTTGGCCCGCCGCCCGCAGGCCGCGCAAATCAGCCAATGTGAATTTTGGGTTATCCGCCATACATCTCACCGTATCGGCGAGATTGTAGTCGCGTCGTTGGTCGCCGTCAGCGACCGGCCGGCGGCATCAGGGCGAAGATAGCAATTTTTCCTGTTGCGTTTTGATGGAATTGAGTGCATAATGCAGCGAGTTAGGAAGTTGTTCGCGGATTGTGCGTGACACTCCTTATGATAAGGATTCCGGCAAAGAAGCCGATATAATTAAAATACAGCGGAGTTGGGCGTCTTCTCCCCGAAAGGTTGCTTGCACAACCAGTCGATGCCCCATCCGTGGGAATAACTCGCGCCGTATCCTTACAGCCGTCGTTTCACGGAATGGCGCAATCCATCGCGCCATTCCGTGATCGACGGTTCAAACACGTTCCCGGCCGACTCGAAGCCCGCCGATACAGCGAGCGCCGTCGGGCTAGTCGTAGACGGACCGATCCCAATCGTTTCCAGGTGGCGAACTAAAACAACCCGCGCCGCCCTTTACATGTGCGTTCGCGCAGCTTCCCTGCGGCGTCGAACGTCTGCGATCCCAGCGGCTTCCTTGCCGCTTGAAACGCTCCGACTTACGGACGTCTCTGCATCATCCTTGATTTTGAAACGGAGCCCATGCCTTCCCTGTATTAGGCTCCCATATCACGTCGGCGGCCATTACGCCCGAGTCGCCAGACGTGATTGAATGTGCATCCTTCCCTGGACGCTTTACAGCCCTTCGAACGCGCTTGCGGCTTTGGTTCCCGTCCGCTACGCGTCTATCTTTTCCGGCCCGATTACCGTTCTGGTAAGAGCGATGGGCCGGTCGCGGTTTTGCTTTTCAATCATTTCCTCGGCGCGCTTCTCGATGTCGGCGCTCCGATGCATCAAACCCACGACCTCTTCGGACCAGGATTTTGTGTTCCACAATTCCATGTGGTCCTGAACACCAAGTAATGTCAGATCGAAATCCAGCTTGGCCTGCTTCACGACCCAGTCGGGCAGGACCAATCGGCCCTGGGCATCCCAGGGGGGCAACTTCGACGCCAGCGCGAATTTCAGTCGAGTGTAATCCACCATGTATTCGCTGGGCGCGAGCTTGGGAGGAATGAATGCCTTGACAAGTCTCTCGTAATAAGCCGCCGGATAAATCCATGGTATTTTATTTCTTAACGTAATGATGAGAACCGGTCCCTCGGAGTCGGGCGCAAACAGTTTTCGGATATCCGCCGGCAGAGCCAGGCGATTTTTCGAATCCCGTTTGAGTGGGTACGCGTCATAGAAGAGAATTCGCTTCAAGGGTATTTAAACCATTTCTAACCACTTCATGGAAGAATCTACCAAAGCTCACCCCCAAATCAAGTGGAAAGCGTTCGAGAAAAAGTTTTTCTGCGAGTTCGTTGAAATCAGCACTCAGCGCTGCGCGCATGCAAGCAATGGTGTGCGGCTTTCATCAAAATCCACCACTCGTTGCATTTCTCATTGTGGATAACTTGTCGTGAGCAATCACGTACGTTGTAGAAATGTTTTTTTCAGAATGAAAAATCCGGCGCAAGCAATGGCGAAAGCCGCGAAGAAAAAGATTCCAGCGCGTTCGCCGGCGCCGTTGATTCCCCCATCGTTGATTCCTGCAGCGATCGCCATGATCGGTCCCAGCCAGTCGGCCGAATGCCAGTCGATATCGGAGGCGTTGGCGATGAAATCAGCATGGAGATACCAGGCAAGCGGGCCGCCGAATGTGAGCAGCGATACTATTGCCGCGAGATAATCCACCGGTATTCCGATGCGATTCAAGAGAAATAATTCGAGGAGCCATGCAGAGACGGCCGCCTCGCCCCACGCCCATTGGCGGAAATTCGCATCGGCAAGAAATGCCGACAGCAGACCCATCGGCCAGGCCACGGCAATGATGACGATCAATTGAATCCAGTTGGGCAATAGGATCTGGAACAGCAGAGATGCGGCGGCGATTTGGGCCACCAGCATCACCACCAATCCCCACTGCTCGCCGGCCGCGGGGTAACGGGCCGACAGCGGGACGCGCGCTGCTGCTATCGCCAGGGCCAACCACTGCCAGACCAGCCAGACCGCCAATCCAACGGAAATTGTCGATTTACCGCCCATTTCCCACAGATCATTCTAACAGCGCTGGTCATCCGCGCATCCCACTCCTATCATTGCCTGTCGTTATTTTGGGAGAATCTGCCTTGCAAAACCATCCACGTCCCGCAACTGTCGGCCAGTTAAAGGAATCAGGCTATCGGCCCCGGTCTGTCAAAGATGAGCTGCGCGAAAACGTGATCCGCAAACTAAAAGCCGGCGAAGAACTCTTCCCCGGCATCGTCGGATATCGGGATTCGGTGATTCCCCAGATCATCAATGGGATTCTCTCCAAACACGACATGCTTTTTCTTGGATTGCGCGGTCAGGCAAAAACGCGCATTCTGCGAATGCTGCCCCAGCTTCTGGATGAGTGGTCGCCGGTGTTGGCCGAGACGGAAATCAATGACGATCCGCTGGCCCCGATCACCAAAACCGGCCAGCGTCTGATCGCCGAGCAGGGGGATGATGCCAAGATTGAGTGGGTCAAGCGGGACGATCGGTTTCATGAAAAGCTGGCCACTCCTGATGTGACCATTGCTGATCTCATTGGCGAAATCGATCTGGTGAAACATGCTGAGGGAAGATACCTGTCGGATGATTCAACCATGCATTACGGTTTGATTCCGCGCTCCAATCGAGGGATTTTTGCCATCAACGAATTACCGGACTTGGCTCCGCGAATTCAGGTTGGGCTGTTCAATGTGCTGGAGGAGCGCGATATCCAGATTCGCGGATATCCGATCCGGTTGGAACTCGATGTCTGCCTGGTCTTCAGTGCCAACCCGGAGGATTACACCAATCGTGGCCGGATCGTCACACCGCTCAAGGACCGCATCGGCTCGGTCATCCGCACGCATTATCCGCAAACAGCCGCTGAGGGAATGCAGATCGCCCAGGAAAATGCCTGGCTTGATCGCACCGGCGGCGCGACCGTGGAGGTGCCGCCATTTGTTCATGAGATCATCGAAGAGATCGTCCGCCTGGCGCGCACCAGCCCACATGTCTCGCAGGCCTCCGGAGTTTCGGTGCGTACCAGCATCGCCAATCTGGAAACCGTCGTCAGCAACGCCGAGCGGCGCGGCCTGACCACCGGCGAATCGCGCGTCGTGCCGCGCATCTGCGATCTGCATTCGGTCCTGGCCAGTTGCCGAGGAAAAATCGAAATGACACTGGCGGAAGAAGACGGGGCCGAGGACAAACTAATCCAATCCCTGATCGGCGAAGCGGTCAAATCCGTCTTCGCCCGCTATGACGATGCCGAAGCACACGAAGCGATCACCGAACAATTCCGCGGCAACCTGACATTCCCCGCCGGCGATGATTTATCCGCCGCCGAATTCGTCGCCAACATGAAGACGATCAAAACGCTTCCGCAGGCTGCCGCCAATCTCGCTCGAGAATTGAAACTCGACGCCGCAGACCCCGCCAACCTCGCATCTGCGGGGGAATTTTTGTTGGAAGGGTTGTATGTGAATAATCGGTTGAGCAAATACAATTCGCGGGGTAAGACGTATTTTAAGAGATAATGCTGCAGGGGCCGCGATTAGCAAACCTGCCGATGACGGGGTAAAACCAACTGGACAATGCAGCAGCCGACTGTGTACTTCATTGCCGGTTCGAATGGAGTAGGCAAGTCTACTTCGCAGCCGATTTTCTCCCCGATTACATCGGCAAGATTGACTTCATCAACGCCGATGTTTTGGCGCAGGGTCTTTCGCCATTCAAGGTCGAAGGGGCGGCGATCAGCGCCGGCCGAATTGTATTGCAGCAGATTCGTGAGCGGATTCGAAAACGGGCAACATTCGGAGTCGAGACGACACTCTCCGGTCTACACTACGCCCGACTGATCGCAGAAATGAAAGCCGCCGGCTACAAAGTGCACATCTTTTTTCTTTGGATTTCGAGCCCGCGACTGGCCGCAACCCGTATTGCCATTCGTGTGAAGATGGGCGGACATAATATTCCCCGGGCAACGGTAAATCGCAGATTTAGACGAGCATTGCGGAATATGTTCCAGATATACTTCGATCTGGCGGACTATGTTATGATCTTCGACAGTTCCGACATCAAGCCAAAACTTGTCGCGGAAAAGTCTGCTTGCGGTTTTGAGGTTCTCGATCGAAAGCGGTTTAAGAAAATACAAGAGTCGGTGAATCGATATGGCTAGCGCAAATTCCAAACGCATCACCAAGGAAGGGAAAAATGCCCTAAAAGCGATGCAAAGCGCGATGCGAAAACTGAAGGCCCAAAGCCGCCGCACAGGCATCGGGTTGGCCGTGTGGCGCGACGGTCGGGTGGTGATTCTGTATCCGGGTAAGAAACCTCGGGCCGCGTGAAATGATTCCGAAGCCCCGGATGTAAATCCAGGGCTCCCGTGCAACAATTCATGTTTCGGGGGATTCAATGCACCATCCCGCCATCTTCGCTATTCCGCCGCTGATGCTGCTCGATTATTTCCTCACCGTGCTCGGGGCGCGGCTGGCGGAGCCGGAATATCGCAAGCGATTCGCATTTCCCGATTATGAACTCAATCCGCTCTTTCGAAAGCAGATTGCCAAAAAACGATGGTTCAATCCTCTGCATTTGGCATTCGTTATCGTCTTTTTCGCCGCTTGCATCTTTTGGTACGAAAACTGGTTGGGGGATGATCCATTCAACGAAGCGATCCTCGGCGCAGTACTGACCGTCTTTTCGACCATCACCGGCTCGCATTTGTCCAATATTTTTTTATTCCGCTTCCTCAATCGCCATCCGCAGGAAGCATCGGGCCAAGTCGTGATGTCGCAGCGATTCATCCTGAACCTGACACGATACCGCATGTTGCCGGTGATCTTTCCGCTGGCCGTGGCGGCGTGTTTCGTACGCATGCCATTCCTCTATGGTGCGGTTGCGGGCGCTTCAGCTCTATTCATCGCGCAAACGATCTGGCTATTGCGAGAGCGAAAAAAGAACGATTCAATTTCTCCATCGCAGCAGAAAGTCGATTGACTATCGCCATTCCCATGCTATTTTCGCTTTCATTCCGCTGTTCAGGATGAACACGCGACGGACAAGGAGGTCCGGAATATGCAACATTTTTCTCGCCGTAAGATCATCGTTATCTGCTCATTCACCATTTGGCTCATCGCCGCGGCGTTGGCGTGCGGGCCGTTTATTTCCCGGCCGATCGATCCGCCGCAGCAGGCTAATCAACCGATTCCGACTGCGGATGACGCTCAATTGGCCGGGCATTCCATGGCGTCGAATTCGCATTGACATCCCCAACCCAGCGGTCTAGTTTGAACCCATGATCCCCCTCACGCGGCACGGCTGGCGGGAAATGCTGATCGGGTCGCTGGTTCTGGCGATCACCGCTATCGGATTGGGTTGGGCGTTCTGGCCGTTGGCGCTGATTGTTCTCCCCGTTTTTCTCTGGCTCTTCGCTTTTTTCCGCGACCCGCACCGCACCGTGCCGGCCGAGCAACATGCGATGGTGTCGCCGGCCGATGGAAAGGTATCCGATATCACGGAAATTCCGTTCGACGAACTCATAGGCGGCCCGGCGGTGCGCGTGGGGATTTTTCTCTCTGTCTTCAATGTGCATGTCAACCGCTGCCCGTGTGACGGAAAGATATTGTCCATCCAGTACAAGCGCGGCAAATTCGTCAATGCCATGCGGCACAACGAGGCCTCGGATCAAAACGAATCCAACACAATCGTCCTGACCGAGCCGGCTGGCGGACAACCGATCGCGGTGGTTCGCCAGATCGTCGGTCTGATCGCCCGCCGAATCGTCTGCACGGTCGCGCCCAATGAAGTCGTCCAGCGCGGCCAGCGCATCGGCATGATCAAATTCGGTAGCCGAACGGAACTCACCATCGCCAAACGGCTGGAGCCGACGATCAAAGTGCAGCTCGGCCAGACGGTGCATGGCGCATCGGATATCATTGCCATCTTGGGCAAACCGATTCATACGCAAGTTGCCGAGACCGGCGAGGAACTGGAGCCGATGTTGCCGAGGGAGACGCCCGCATGAGACGCCGAGGACCCCGATGGCGACGCGCTCGCATGTCCGGCATGGGCGGGCGGCCGGAGGATTTTTCCGTGCCGAGTTCGCCGGAAGAGGAGCCGGATCTCTCGGCCCGCGAGCATCGTCGGCTTCGTCTGCGCCGGCGGGGGCGACGGGCATATATCCGCTCGGTATATTTTCTGCCGAGCATGGCGACGCTGGGGAATGCCGTGTGCGGATTCGGGGCGATCTATATCGCGGCGACGGCGTCAGCAGATTTTTCGCTGGCGGCTTACCTCGTTTTCGCGGCCATGATCTTCGACGCCCTCGATGGCCGATTGGCACGATTTGCCCGGCACACCACCGATTTCGGCGGCCAGCTCGATTCTCTGGCCGACATCATCAGCTTCGGCGCCGCCCCGGCGATGGTGGCGCTGCGGCTATTGAAGATGCAAGGGCCCAACTTCGATTCCAGGATCGCGCAACTCATCTGGGCGATCGGGGCGTTGTATCTCTCCTGTGCGGCCATTCGATTGGCGAGATTCAACGTCAGCAATCAGCACGGCGAGCAGCATCATTTCAGTTTTCTCGGCCTCCCCAGCCCCGGCGCGGCCGGCGCAGTGGCGGCTTTGATCCTCATGCAACAACAATTGGCGCGAGACAATCTCGTATTGCTCTCGCAGATTAGCCTCGGCTTTTTGCCGTTCGTTTTATTGGGCTGCGGGCTGCTGATGATCAGCCAAATTCGTTATCCGCATTTAGTGAATCGATATTTGCGAGGCAAGCGATCCATCGGGCGTTTAATTCTTGTACTTAGCCTGGTGCTGCTGTTGGTGGTGGCGCATCAATACACGCTGGGCGTCGGCACGCTGACATACGCCGCGTGGGGTCCCGTCGCATGGATCATCTGGCGAATGCGGCGGATGCTCGTTCGGCCGATCACCCCTACCCCCGGCGCGGAGAAATCCGCGTGAGCCAGCCCGTTGTCACGCGCTTCGCCCCATCGCCAACCGGCTATCTCCACGTCGGCGGGGCACGCACAGCTTTGTTCAACTGGCTCATGTCACGCCATTCCGGCGGGTCGTTTCTTCTGCGAATCGAAGATACCGATCTCGCCCGCAGCACCGAAGAATCCGTGCGCGGAGTATTGGAAGACCTGCGCTGGCTCGGGCTGAATTGGGACAACACCGAGTTGGTTTATCAATCCCGCCGGGTCGAGATTTACAATTCCCTCGTCGATCAATTAATTTCGCAAGGCTTTGCATACAAAGCGTGGGAAACGCCCGAGGAACTGGATGCCCAACGTAAAATCGCCGAGCGCGCCAAGCGGGCTTACATTTACAAACGGCCGACGCTGACCGACGAGCAGATTCGCAAATTCGAATCCGAAGGCCGGCCCTCGGTGGTGCGATTTGCGATGCCGGTGCAGGAATATCGCTTTCATGATGTGGTGTTGGGCAAGGAAATTGTTCTCGCGCCGAGCCAGGTTCAGGATTTTGTGATTCGCAAAACCGATGGGATGCCGACGTATCACTTTGCCGTGGTCGTCGATGATGCGGAGATGAAGATTACGCATATCCTGCGCGGCCAGGAGCATTTGCTGAATACCGTGAATCACATCGCGCTGCAGGATGCGCTGGGATTTGCGCGGCCGGTGTACGGGCATCTGCCGGTGATTCTTAACACCGATGGCAGCAAGATGGGCAAGCGGGATCGGGATAAAAAAGTCCGGCATCATGCGAATTTGTGGATCAAGAACACGAAGAAATCGGCGGCGGATTTGGCCGAGATTTCCGGGCTGGAAATAGCGCGGATCGAGTGGTGGCTGGCGGATGATGGCCGGCAATTGCAAAGCGACGAGCAGGAAAAGCTGATGCCCGTCATTGGTCTGGCTGAGCATGATTTGCCGGAAATTCTAGTCCATGATTTTCGCGCCAACGGATATCTCCCGGATGTCATGCTGAATTTTCTGGCGCTGCTCGGCTGGAGTCCCGGCGGGGACAAGGAACGGATGAGCGTTGGCGAGATGATTCAGCTTTTTACCATCGACCGCATCGGAAAAGCGAATGCGAAATTCAATCGTGAGAAGTTGATCGCATTCAACACCGAAGCTATCGCGGCGGAGGGGGCGACGCAGCTTGTGCCGGCGATGCAGGATTATTTGTCGGTAAATTCAGATTCGCCGCTGGCTTCGGCGAACTCTGGCGAATTGGAAAAGGTTTTGCAGATGAACGCGGGGATGCGGACGCTGCGAGAGGCGGATGAGAAGAGCCGGTTTCTGTTCTTGGCGGATGATGCGATTGAATACGATGCCGCGGCGGTGGAAAAAATACTGGTGCGCAATGAGAAGCAGGGATTAGTTGCGCTTTCCGCGGCGAGAGATATTTTAGCCAAAGCGACCGATTGGTCGGCGCATGCGTTAGAAGCGGGCATTAAATCATATTGTGAATCCAGTGGGCTGGGGCTTGGGAAAGTGGCGCAGCCGATTCGGTTGGCGGTGAGCGGGAGTGCGGTGAGTCCGCCGATTTTTGGGGTGTTGGAATTTTTGGGGAGGGAGCGGGTTTTGCGGCGGATTGGGCGGTGTTTGGAATTGGCGAGTTGACCGCCGCGAGGCCGCGGCGGCTAAACATTCGGCGTCATCGGCGGTGTGTTACGGCCCGCCGCATTTCGCGGTCCTGTTCTTTTTTCCGGATGCTGGCGCGCTTGTCGTGTTGTTGTTTGCCTTTGGCGACGCCGAGTTCGAGTTTCGCGCGGCCGTCTTTGAAATAAATCGACAGGGGAATCAGCGTCACGCCGCGCTCGGCGGTTTCATCTGATAGCTGTTTGATCTGCCGGCGATGCACGAGCAATTTGCGATCGCGCAGCGGCTCGTGGCCTATGGCAGCTTTCTCGTATGGATCGATATGGCAGCCGTGCAGGATCAATTCGCCGTTCTCCACCCGCGCGAAGGATTCGCTCAACTGGCATTTTCCGTAGCGCAGCGATTTCACTTCGCTTCCCAGCAGCGCCATCCCGCATTCGAGTTTGGCGGAGATGAAATATTCGTGCAGCGCCCGCCGATTTGTGATGCGCGGGCTGAGATTTTCGGATCGGGATCTCACGATGGTGGCGATTATACCGCGCAAAGAGGCGAGAGTTGCGCAACACTCTGTGGCCGGAAATTATCGGATTTCAAAGTAAAAGGATCGGATGACAAAACTGGCATATGTGATCAGGAAAGCTAGCGCTGTGAAAAATGCGAACCAGGCATTTAATTCGTGTCGCCGGTTCCAAATGTAGGCGATGAGACTCGAAATGCGGTCCCGCAACCTCCGACGCTTCCTGGGTAAATAATCGAGGACGAGCATCGTGATTAATTATAGGGTGCGGAAAGGCGCGTGAGCTGCACGACATTCGCAGCATCTTCGCGCCCATCACAATGGGATTCGACACGGCTAAAATGAAGATTATCAGTCCAATCGCATTGACTGGCCAATGACCCATTGGCATTATGCAACTGCATTCCCCCGGACACGGATGCCCGGCGGCCGTGGAGGTTAGCGGCCGATTTCAGGGAACTTTTTCGCTCCTTCCGCATCCAAAGAAATGTCGAGCATCAGCGGCGCGCATGATCCGACCCAGAACGACCCGGTCTCGCATGGCCCGGTCTCGGATGATCCCGCCCAGATTCCGCCGTCGGCGAATCAGGCGGCCCTTCTGGCCAAGGCGCGCAAGGGCGATCGCACCGCGTTTGGACAGATTGTCGTTCTTTACCAGGACCGGCTTTTCAACGCCCTGTTGCGGCTGGTGGGAGACCCCGAAGAGGCCCGCGAATTGACGCAGGAAACATTCACGCGCGGCCTGGACAAAATCGACACGTTCCGTGGCGATGCGTCGCCCTACACTTGGCTCTTTCGCATCGCCATGAATCTGGGCATCAGCCAGCTCCGCAGCGTGCAGCGGCATCGGATTTATTCGCTGGATGGATCGCGGGCATCGTCCGATGGCGAAGCGCCTCCGATGCGGATGCGTCTGGCGCGCGATTCGGCCGAGGGGCCATCGGAAGCCGTCGAGCGCAAGGAGCGGCAGCAGATGGTGCTGGTTGCGCTGGGCAGGATCGATCCGGAATATCGCGCGCTGCTGATCATGCGGGATATTGAAGGATTCGATTATCAGCAGATGGCGGATGTGCTGGGACTGCCGATCGGGACGCTCAAGAGCCGGCTCTTCCGCGCGCGGCTGGCGTTTCGGGATGAACTCGGGCCGTATTTGAATTCGGGAAAGGCGCTTTGAAGCGCGATTGATTGTTATGCAAGACGTTGAAGCCATGCTCTGTGCTTACATCGAAGGCGACCTGGACGAAGCCGGGCGCGCCGAGATCGAAAAGCATCTCGCCGAACATCCGCAGCATCGCAAGCTGCTGGAAGAGCTGATGATCACGCGGAAATTGCTGCGGGAATTGCCGCATGTGAAGGCGACGATGGATGTGGATGATTCGCTGCGCGGTCAGGTGGAGCGGTCGATTCTACTGGATGAATCACGCATCGTGGCGGATTCCGCCGCGCGGCCGTCGCGCTTGCCGCGCATGCTGGCGATGGCGGCGATGATTCTGCTGTGCGCGGCGTTGGGGATGATCGTTTACAGCACGCTGGGCCCGACGAGTAAGCCGGTGACATATACTCAAGTCAGTCCGCCGCAGCCGCAGCAGCAATTGGCATATAGTTACGCTAATCCGACGACGGATGAAGCGAGAGAAAAGGCCGTCGAATCTGTCCCTGCAGGCGCGGCGGCGAATTCACCCGCTGTCGCGCGGCAGAACGATCAATTATCCCAAAGGGCAATGCAGATTAACCCGCAAGCACCGATGGTGATTCAAGTTCCGTCGTCCAACGAAATTCCGGCGACGGTGTTGGTGGTGCACAGTGACAATGCATCTGCCGCACTCGATCAGATCGGGCAATATCTACGCGGACAGCCGGGATGGAAATGGCAATTCGAACCGCCGCCTCCGGACCATGATAAGGCGGGCCAAAACGTCCTTTTCGCAAATAATAATGATGCGAATTCCGCTGCCAATATTGCCGGGCATTTTGAACTTGCGCCGGCGACAACCATGCCGAGCGTCGAGTCGGCCAGCACATTGCCGACGGAGATAACCCAAGCTCCGCCGGTGCCGCCGTCGGTGTTGGTGGACAAGCCGGAGTATTGGGTGCATCAGATGTCGGCGGAGGAGCTCGCGGCCTTGCGCGAATCGTTGCGGGATCAGTTCAATGCGCCAGTGGATGAGTATTCAGCATCGGTATCGGCGCCGGCATTGGGACTGCCATCAAATATCGGCTCGAGGTTGGCGCTGGATGGCGCGGCGGCAACACAGCAAACGTTGGCCGACAATGTGGTCGCAGAGGAGCGGGAGAGCGCCGCTCCCACTGGCGGACTTGGCGGCGGTGGGGGATTTGGAGGCGGCGGTGGGGGATTCGGTGGCGGGGGTGGGAGAGCGACAGACTCGGCGATTAGCGGCGCGGTCGCCAAGGATGTCCCGGCGGCGGCGATGCCTTCGACTCAGCCGGCGGTTGCCGAGGTTGAAAAGTTTGCGCCGGTTGCCCCGGAAAACCTTCTGGATGCGATTATCGTTGTGGAGCCTATGACTCCGGCGGCCGCTGCGGTAGAATCTCCGGCGACGATGCCGGCAACGCTGCCATCCGACACCGCCGTGCCCGCGACGCAGCCGGGAAATTAGACGATGCACCCGGTCAGGATCGAAAACGATCAGCTCTCCATCGAAGTCTGGCCGCATATCGGCGGCAAGATTTCCAGCATTTTCGACAAGGCAGATCAACACGAACTGCTGTTCACATATCCCGCTGAGATTCCTGAAGAGCCAAATTACGATACTTCATATGCCGACCACTGGTGTTCCGGCTGGGACGAGTGTTTTCCCGCCATTGCACCCAGCGTTTATCCCCGCCATCCGTATCAGGGCATATCTGTTCCGGATCATGGCGAACTCTGGGGTATCCCCACCAACACAGCCGTGCCGACAAAGAACGGAATTACCTGCGTGTGGAACGGACTACGATTTGGCTATCGGCTGGCGCGCAAGTTGTATCTCGATGGGCCGAGCGTGATTGCTGAATACACGCTGAATAATTTGGCGCCGTTTCAGTTTCGATATGTCTGGTCGGCGCATGCGCTGTTGTCGCTGGTGACGCCGGTGGAGTTGGTGTACGAGCCGGCAGGTGAATTTCGGCTCAGCCATGATGCCGAGGACACGGACATCAACGCGCCCTTCCGGTGGCCAACCGGCCCATCATCGGAGAATTTCGCGCATCCGGATATGTTGCCGGCGCGCAAGGGATGGAAGATGTTTTCCGAGTCGCCGATTTCCGCCCCGATGACGGTTCATTATCCCAAGCGCAATCGCAGTCTTCGGATCGAATATTCCTCCGAGGACGGGATGAGCGCCTACTGGGGGATCTGGATCAATACTGGCGGTTGGGCGGGCAACCGGCATTTTGCACTTGAGCCAACGACCGGCCGGTACGATCAGATCGACCGTTCCATCAAGGACAATTCCGCCGGCAGCATTGATCCGTTTGGGCAGCGGCATTGGACCGTGAAGATGACAGTTTGAAGTCGCTGAGGGTTCTCTCAACCGTTACGCGTTTTGTGCCGTGCTCCATTTGAAAGCAAGCTTGTGCACCATGCGAAGCGGAATCGTTCGTATTTTTCGGCATTTTTGATATGCCGCGAGATTGATTTGAAAGAGAATTTGAGGCGAGAAATTATCATCCAAAATGCCATCATACTTCTCGCGATCACAACGTCACGATAGACATTCCGCAAATTCCCGATGCACACAAATCTGCAAGCGTTGACCAAAAAAGAAAAACGAAATTATTTTTCTTGATTTTTTATTGGCACCTGCGTTAGAGTGTTTCTGTCAGCGGAGGCACTTCAAAGAGAAGTGTGAAACACGTCAGTAGGAAGCTTTTAGACATTTGCCTGTAATTTCCAAGGGTGACTACGTTCCCCTCAGGCAAGGTTTGCGTTGCACGTACGTTTCGGCACATCTGCAACGAAAATTAGGAAAGGGAGAAAAATATGAACCGCAATGTTGTTTCGCGGCTTCTTCTATTCGTCTCTGGTATCTTGGCCGCCGCGCCTTTGGCGTTTGGCCAGTACACGAGTGCGATTCCATATCAGCTCGTATTACCCAGCGGGTTTTCCGCCACGCTCACAACCACATCCGGACCCGGCCAGACCGTTGGATTCGGTTATGGCAGCGCGACCGGGTTCCAGTTTAACGCGGTGCTCTGGAACTCCTCGGGGGCCGTGAACCTCACTCCGACCGGATACACCAGTTCGTATGCCTATGGCGCCAGCGGCACGCAGCAAGTGGGCAATGGTGCGGGCAGTGCGACGAGCGGCGCCACCAATGCTCTGCTCTGGAACGGCTCCTCTTCCAGCTTTGTGAATTTGAATCCCACTGGCTACACCGCGTCCTATGCCTATGGCATTAGCGGAACCCAGCAAGTCGGCTACGGCGTGACCGGCGGAAATAACCACGCGCTGGCCTGGGCTGGTTCTTCATCCGTCTTCACCGACCTGAATCCGACCGGATATTCCAGCTCAATCGCTTACGGTACCAACGGCTCCCAGCAAGTCGGCGACGGCGTGATAAGCGGCAACGTCCACGCTCTTCTCTGGAATGGCTCAGCTTCCAGCTTCGTGGATCTCAATCCTTCCGGATTTTCCATGTCTGTGGCCGAGGGCACCAGTGGCAGCCAACAGGTTGGCTACGGCTCGGGCAGCGGGACCGGCGGCAACAACAACGCGTTGCTCTGGAGCAGCTTGGCCTCCATTTACACCGACTTAAACCCCGCTGGATTCACTTCCTCAATGGCCTACGGTACTAACGGAACAAACCAGGCTGGCTACGGCATGATCGGCGGAGTCAACAACGCACTGGCCTGGGCCGGCACCGCCGCCTCTGCCACCAATCTGCAATCGCTTCTCCCAGCCAGCGGCTCATGGACCAGTTCCGAAGCCTTCAGCATCGACGGCTCCGGCAACATCTATGGCTTCGCCAACGGCACATACGATGATCAAACCGGTACCTTCGCCGTGGTTTGGTCACCGGTGGGATCGAATATTCCCGAACCCGTCTCGGCATCATTGCTGATGGTCGGAGGCGCGGGGTTGATGATGCGTCGCCGACGTCGGGCTTGAATCATTCAGTTCGGTGGCGCGAGTTCTAGAGCGATAACTGACAAGGCGCGGCATGGATCAGAATTATCGCGGGCAGATCAGGTGATTCTTGCGGTTTTCAAGGCACGAGGCTCACGCCAGCCGATTTTTAGCCTTTACACCAGCGCCTAAACCAAGCAATCCCAACATGCTCAACGCGGACCAGTCCGCCGATGGCAGCGGGACGCCGGTTGCTGGAGGACCGGAGGAACTTGCCGTGCTGACCGACACGCTATTGTCGTCGATGAACGCGTCCACATCGGTGCCGGCATTCAGGAAGAAGTTCATCTGATATGTCATGTACCGCGCATCCGCGGGAATGTCGGCGGTGCCGGTGACTTCTTTCCATCCGCCGGCGACGTAGCTGATTTCGCCGCTGTTGTATCCGCCGGTGAGTGGATCGTGCGAGGCGTCTTGAAAACTGATGACGACTTCGCCGGCGTCGTTGAGCGTCAGGCCCTGATCGAGTGATTGTTCAAAAAACTCCACGGCGTACGAATCCGTGCCGGAGTCGATCGAGCTGGCGCTGAATCCAGCGGTGAGAAGATTGACAACCTGGGAGAACGAGCCGGCCGGGGTGGTGCTGCCATCGGAGACTCCGCCGCTGCCGCCGTAGAAATCGTAGGAGCCGCCGTGGGGGGTGAAGCCATCGAAGGTACCATCATCGCGGCCGGGGTTGCTGGTACCACCAACGGTCCAGTCGGCGACGGTGCTGCCGGAATCGTTTCCGGTCCCGATTTCGGCGCCGGGATTTAACAGGAGATTCGTTGCCGCGTTGGCGGCGCCTGCAGAGCAAAGCCCGAGCACGGCGAACGCAGCAGCCGCGCGAAGCGAAGGTAAGCGCATCTGTCCTCCAACCTGGTTTTTGAACACCGGGTCAGCCAAGCAAATGTTGGCCGCCCGCAAAGGACACCCACGAACAAGTTACGCTCCGATAATCTACTCGATTCTGGTCTTACAGGCAATGTTTTTTCACAGCATGTTGCCATCGCAATAATTCGGGCTAATCCCCTCTTCCGTCCGATAACTGTTTGGATGTCCACGGCTAAAGCGCGCAAACCGACCGAATCCACCGATCTACCCCGAGCGGTCGTCCACCTGCTTTTGGGCATCATTTTCTGCTCATTGGTGGTGATCGCATTTCGAGTTTCGCGGATTTATGTGGATCGGGAACTGGCCGCCCAGACCCGTGCGCCGCGGTTGGTGTTAGTGAACCGTCCGGCCTGGATGACGGATTTGCTGGCCGAGCAGATCATCCGCTGGGCGCAGCCGAGCGGGGCACATTCGACGTTTAATCGCCAACTGCTGGCGGACACGGCCGCGCGATTGCAGCAGAATCCTTGGATTCGGCAGGTGAAACAGGTCCGTCGCGTCTATGGGGAGAGTCCGGGCGATACGATCGAGATCGACTGCGAATATCGCGCGCCGGCGGCACTAGTGCGATGGGGCCAGACCTTTTGGCTCGTCGATGGCAAAGGCGTCAAACTTCCCGAACAATACTCAGCGGCCCAGCTATCCAAGATCATGTTCACCGATGATGGCGGGATGAATGTCCGGCTGATCCAGGGAGTGACGCACGGCCCATCTGATGCCGGAAAAACCTGGCCCGGCGCGGATTTGGCCGGGGGTTTGGAATTGGCAAATCTTTTGGCCAGCCAACCCTGGGCGGATGAAATCCGGACGATTGATGTGAGCAATTTCGCGGGCCGGAAAGATCCCCGAGAAGCGCAGATAGTGCTGATCACCGAATACAAGACAGAGATCCGTTGGGGCCGGCCGCCGAGCGCGCCGGATGGATTTGTGGAGGTTTCCGCTGCTGCCAAAGTGGCCGCGCTGGAAGCGATTTATCAGCAGAAAAAGCGGATCGACGCAAATCAGCCGTGGATTGATGTGCGATTTGATCGAGTCACGTGCCCCGCGCCGGTTACTGCGAACGTACAGGAGCCGTGAGCGTTTTCACGCCGTCATCCTCGGCTATGATGGCCATCTCCGCCAAACCCATGAACAGCCCCGATTCGACAATCCCCGATCGAGCGGCCAGCACGGCGTTCAACTCGGCCGGCTTATCAATGCCCCTGAACCTGCAGTCGTAAATGTAATTTCCGTTGTCCGTGATGAAGGGCGATCCATCGGGTTTATGGCGAAGTGCCGGCGAGCTGCCGAGAGATTCCAAAAATCTCTTGCTGGCCTCGTGGCCAAATTGCACAACTTCCACGGGCAGGGGGACGCGCGTGCCGAGCTTGAACACTTCCTTGCTGGAATCGGCGATGATGACCAGCCGTTTGGAATTTTGCGCCACCAGTTTTTCCCGCAGCAGAGCTCCGCCAAGTCCTTTGACGAGCGACAAATCCGGGGCGATTTCATCGGCGCCGTCCACGGTGATATCGACCTTTGACACCTGGGTGAAGGAAGTGATGTCGATCCCCGCCTGTTTCGCCAACCATTCGGATTCCATGCTGGTGGGAATGCCACGAATCTTGCGGAGCTTGTGCTCGCGCACGGCTTTTCCAAGGGCGGCGATGAAGAAACGCGCGGTCGATCCGGTGCCGATGCCGACGACCATGTCATCCTTGATAAATTGCATCGCGGTCTCGCCAGCTCGTTGTTTCGGATCCATCGCAACAAAGGATACGCAAAGCGACGGCGGGGTCAAAATAATCGTGTTGGGACGAGGAAATTCTATTGGTTGTCAATCGGCTCGACGCGGTGGACATCGACATGATAGATGCTCTTAATGACATCGCCTTCCTTGCGGACGTAGATGTGAACTTTCCCCCACACCTTCACGGGGACATCGTAATAATACACCGTTGCCCCGGTCACGACATCGCCATCGACGAAGTGTTGCGCCAGCGGGGGGCCGTTGAAGCAGCATTTGGTCTTGGAATAAACGAGTTGGAAATAGGACAGCTTGCCGTCCCCCGCATCCTTGGGCGCCCACATCTCGCCGATCATTAGAACATCGTCGCCCTCCAGATCGCGGAACTTCTGGGGGATATCGTCCATGGTGGCGTTTTCCTGGTCCATGTCGAAGGAACTCATGGCCTTGAGATTTACTTCCTTGTAGGTGCCGTGATCGTGTACGCCGCCGGTGATGGTTTCGTCGAGGAACCAATAGATCGGCACGCCGACGATGGTCACGATCACCGCCGCAAAGACGATGACGCGGAAATTGATGCGCTTCCACCACGGCGCCTTGGGAGCGAAGAAGCCGCGGGAGTCGTAAGAAAGTCGGTTTGGAATATTCGCGCTGCTCATGACTTTGGTTCTGGATCATTTCTCAAAAGCCCGCACGCTGGTCGCATCCATCTGGAAGATGCTGACGATAAATCCGCCGTCCCTCTGTTCGGAAACATGCAGCGTACCCTCGACAGTGATCTGATCCGGATAATAAGGGAGCGATTTCCCTTTGGTCACCTGCACAACAATCGTATGTTGAATTTGCGGCGGCTGTCCATAGCAGCAGGCGAAGAGGCTGGGCACCAGTGCGAACTGTGTGATCGCCTCGGCCTGATCCAGCGGCACCATGTACCCGCTGGTCTGGAAATGGCAGCCGTCCAATCGCTTCACATCATCGGGAATGCCTCCCCCCTTGTCGGCATCGTAATCAAAATTTCCCAGTTCCTTGATCGGATATTCCACCGTCTCTCCGGGCTGGGGGGCATCGTGGATTTTGCGTGGGCCGCCATCGACGGCGAGGGGAACCGAGTAGACGGAAGCGGGGGGAGCAACTGGTGCTGTAGATTGCGGGGTGATTGTAGGTCCGAGGGGAGCAACCGTTGCTGTTGCA
>Ga0302326_10007262_pt1 | contig 24747 bp, 26 predicted proteins | sample Palsa_T0_3_FD_202264 | JGI IMG/M metagenome (GOLD analysis project Ga0302326, IMG submission 202264) | Peat permafrost microbial communities from Stordalen Mire near Abisko, Sweden - Palsa_T0_3 | ecosystem: Environmental > Terrestrial > Soil > Palsa > Peat permafrost | place: Sweden: Abisko... | reverse complement strand
CCTTGGGCAGCACGATCCCGTCGAGTCCCGGCCGCACCACGGCCGCTAGATCGGCCAGCGTCAGCCCGGTCTCGAACGGGTTGACGCGCACGTAGAACGCCCAGTCGCGCGCGCCGCGCTCGTCGATCAGCGCCGCCACCCGCTCCCGCGCCGCCGCCTTCATAGAGGGCGCGACCGCGTCCTCGAGATCCAGGATCAAGGCATCCGCGCCAATGCCCGCCGCCTTGACGAACTTGCGCTCGCTGTCGCCGGGCACGAACAGCATCGAGCGCAACCTCATTGCGGCCGCGCCAGCATCAGCGCCGCGCGCAACGTGCGGCAGACCACGACGCCCGCCTGGTTCAGGCCCAAGTGCTCGAAGGTGACGACGCCCTGACCGGGCCGCGAGGCGCTCGGCCGCACGGCTTTCACCTCTGTCTCGGCGCGGATGGTGTCGCCGGCGAATACCGGCTTCGGAAACTCGGTCTTCTCGAACCCAAGGTTGGCGACGGTGGTGCCGAAGGTGGTGTCCTGCACGCTGAGTCCCACCACCAGCCCCAGCGTGAACAGCGAATTGATCAACGGCCGGCCGAACTCGGTTGTCGCGGCGTAGGCGTGATCGAGATGGATCGCGGCCGGATTGTGCGTCAGCGCGGAGAATAGGATGTTGTCCATGTCGGTGACCGTGCGCCGCACCTCGTGCGTAAAGCGCCGGCCGACCTCGAACTCTTCGAACCACAACCCAGCCATTCGCGGCGCTCCGTTTCCCTGGCGACTTCCAGGGCGACCCTCTTGCGCCGACTGTAGCGGCGAGGTGCTATGGCCAGCAAACAGGCAAGCTAGGGAGAGACACCGTGAGCACGATGGTCAACACCGTGACAGGACCGCTGAGTTCGGCGGACCTTGGCCGCACCCTGATCCACGAGCACGTGCTGATCGGCTTCCCTGGCTGGTTCATGGATGCACGGCAACCGGCGTTCAAACGGGCCGAGGCGATCGAACGGGTGGTCGACGCGTTTCAGGAGCTGCATGGCCACGGCGTCCGCACCGTGATCGATCCATGTCCGATGGACCTCGGCCGCGACGTGGAGTTCTGCGCCGAGGTCTCGCAGAAAAGTCGGATTAACCTGATCTGCGCCACCGGCGCCTACGTCGAGTCGATGGGCATCCCCTGGACCTTCAACGCGCTGCCGGTCGAAGCCATCACCGAGGCTTTCGTGCGGGAGATCGAGCAGGGCGTGGCCGACACCGGCATCCGCTGCGGGGTGATCAAGATCGCCACCGACGACGGCAAGGTCACCGCCTACGAACGCAAGGTGCTTACGGCCGCCGCGCGCGCCGCCAAGATCACCGGCGCGCCGCTGATCTCGCACACCGAGAACTGCTCGTGCGGGCACGACCAGATCGACATCGCCACCGGCGAGGGCCTGCGCTCGTCCTCGCTGATCGTCGGCCACAGCGACGGCCGCGACGACCCGGTTTACCAGAAGTCGCTGGCCGACCGCGGCTCCTACGTCGGCTTCGACCGCTTCGGGCTCGAGCAGATCGTGCCGGACTCGGTGCGGACGAAGAACCTCAAGGCGCTAGTCGACGCCGGGCACAAGGACCGGGTGATGGTCTCGCACGACACGGTCAACTGCTGGCAAGGCGCCCTGGGGAACACGAATCCGACCGAGCTGAGCAAGACGCTGCCCAACTGGCGCATGACCCATTTGTTCGAGCACATCTTTCCCGAACTGAAGCGCATGGGCATGAGCCAGGAAGACCTCGACCACATCGTCATTGAAAACCCGAGGCGCTACTTCGACGAAGCCGCCGCGCCGCGGTGAAGGAGATGCCGCTTAGGGCCGGTCAAGCTTGGCCTGAACGACGCCATGGGAGGATGATCACGGAGTAGCGGCAATGTCCGCAACTGTGGCCAGGTAGATGCCCGACTAAGACCACCTGGCGCTGGACCACCTTCGGTCTGCGGCTCGAAAGCCGGGTCCACGAGCACGTCCCGCACACGCGGCTCGGCTGGTACGGCTACGCCCCCGGCGTGCAGCCGACGTTCTACCACGCCTGGTTCCGCACCCCGCGGGGCGCGGACTGCATGGTGGTGATGGACGAAGCCGGCATCGGTAAGGACGCCGCCCACCTGCGCGAGACCGACGATAGCCTCATGCATCGCGGCCACGACCTGTGGCTGTCGACCCTTAAGTGGGTCGCGGAAGGCCAATAGTCCGAGGGGCGGCTTCCCGCGCCGCCGTCCCAGCCATGAACAGCGTTAGAAGGAGAACGACTATGTTTGCAGTAATGGGCGTCACCGGCCAGGTCGGCCGAGCCGTCGCCAACGCCCTGATCGACCGCGGGCGCGACGTCCGCGTCATCGTGCGCAGCGAGTCAAAGGCCGGTCAGTGGACCGCCCATGGCGCGGAGTTCGCCGTCGCAGCGATCGAGAACCCAGAAGCGATGGTCGAGGCGCTGGCTGGCGCCGAAGGAGCCTTCGTGATGCTCCCGCCGATTTTCGATCCGTCTCCTGGTTTTCCGGAGGCCAAGGCGATGATCGCCGCGCTGCGGGCGGCGCTGAACAGGGCTACGCCGTCCAAGGTCGTCGTTCTGTCCACGATCGACGCGGCGGCGCTGCAGCCGAACCTGCTCAACCAGCTTGGGCTGATGGAGGCGGCATTTGCAGATCTTCCGATGCCCGTCGCCTTCCTACGGGCCGCCTGGTTCATGGAGAACGCCGCCGCAGATGAGGCCGCGGCGCGCGATACCGGCGTCGTCACCAGCTACCTGCAGCCACTCGACAAGGCCTTCCCCATGGTGGCGACCGACGACGTCGGCCGTGCGGCCGCTGAACTGCTGCTCGAGAACTGGCGCGGCCATCGCGTCGTCGAGGTTGAAGGCCCGGCGCGGGTCTCGCCGAACGATCTGGCCGCGGCATTCAGCAAGGCGCTCGAGCGCACCGTCTCCATCAAGGTCGCGCAGCGGGATGGATGGGAAGCGACCTTCCGCGCCCAGGGCATGACCAACCCGACGCCGCGCGTCCAGATGGTCGACGGCTTCAACGAAGGTTGGATCGAATTCAGCGATGGCGGCGCCAAAGCCCGCCGAGGCCGGATTTCCATCAACCAAGCGATTGGCGCGCTGGTTGCCAACACGCCCCCGCCCGCCCGCAGCCCGGAGGCTTAGATATGGCCAGGATTTTCATCACCGGTTCGTCCGACGGTCTTGGACTGATGGCGGCCAGGATCCTGATCCAGCAGGGTCATCAGGTGCTCCTGCATGGCCGCAATCCAGAGCGCATCAAGGCGGCTTTAGCCGCGGCTCCCGGCGCCGAGCACGCGGTCGTCGGCGACCTGTCCGACGTGGAAGAGACCAAACGGGTCGCCGGACAGGTCAATGCGCTGGGGCGCTTCGATGCGGTGATCCACAACGCCGGCGTCGGCTATCGCGAGCCCCGGCGGATCGACACCCAGAGCGGCGCATCGCAAGTGTTCGCCATCAATGTGCTGGCGCCCTACATCCTCACCGCCCTGATCGAGCGGCCGGACCGGCTCGTCTATCTCAGCTCAGGCATGCATCACGAGGTAAGCCCGCGCCTGAACGATATGCTCTGGACCGAGCGGCGGTGGGAGGGCGCATCGGCCTACGCGGAGAGCAAATTCTACGATGTGGCGCTCGCCTTCGCTGTCGCCAGGCTTTGGCCGGAGGTCCTGTCCAATGCGCTGGAGCCCGGATGGGTGCCGACCAAGATGGGCGGTCCAGGCGCGCCGGACGACGTGCGCAAAGCCCCCGTCACCCAGGCCTGGCTCGCAGTCAGCGACGACAAGCTCGCGCAGTCGACAGGGGCGTATTTCTATCACCAGAAGCTCCGCGAGCCGAACGCGGCCGCCCGCGACGCGAAGGTTCAGACTGCCCTGCTCGAAACCTGCCGCCAACTCTCGGGAGTGCATCTGAGCTAGTTGGCGCGCCGCGAACGCCATCGGCCTTGATCACTTGCCGGGGTCTGCTTTGTTGCAATCCAATGTCGTTGATGGGTGCATTTGCGCCCGCGGCGGGAGGCTCAGGCAACAGGCCGCGCCACCAAGTTCGGAGACGTCATGCGAGCGGAGCGATGCGGTTTGCCGCATCGCTCCTCTTCAACAAAGCGTCTCGCGCCTACCCGATGGTTTTTGGCGACAGCAGCTCTTCGAGGTCGATGTTCCGATACATCTCCCGGCGCATGCGATCGGCGACGCCATTGACGACTTCCGCGCCGTCCTGCGACGGATCGACGTGAACGCGGAACGGACGCTTGCCGAACGGCGCGTCGACCATCCGCACCGCTGGACATGATCTGCGAGGGCTTCGACTGCGTTCTGCAGACCGGAAACCTGGCGGACAGTCCGCTCATCCAGCGCCGCCTGGCGATGTTGGAGCGCGGAACGTTCGCCAGTCCGGCGTGCCTCGACGGGTGCGGCGCCCCTCGGGGGCCGGATCAACTCGATGGGCGCTTGGACTTGGCTTCGGTCTATGGCCATTTCCTTGAAACGCAAGGGAGAACCGCCGTGGCCGACACCGACATTGGATATCGCAGCGTGCTGCCAGAGGGCTGGCCGAGGCCGCGGGGGTTTAGCCATGCGGTGGTGGCCACGGGGACCACCACCATCCGGGTGGCCGGGCAGCTGGCGCGGGAGGGGAGCGAGCCGATCCCGGCGGGCCTCAGCCTCGGCGAACAGTGGCGCCGCGCACTGGCCAACCTGGTGACGGTGGTTCGGGCGGCTGGGGCGGACATCCCCAACATCGTGTTTCTGCGCGCCTTCGTCACCGACATGGCGGAGTTCAACGCCGGCGGCGCCGCCGTGGGCGAGGCCTGGATGGCGACGCTGGGCCGGCATTTCCCGGCCATGACGCTGGTGGCGGTCACCGCCCTGGTCGACGCGAACGCGCGCGTGGAGATAGAAGCGGAGGCGGTGCTGCCGTGACTCTGGCGGCAGATCGCCGACCTGAGACACCGATCACGCCGCCCGGGCCTCGGTCTCGACCAGGCGCTGGATGGCGACGTAGTCGGTCTTGCCGGTGCCGAGCAGGGGGATTTCCGGCACCTTGACGATCTTGCGCGGGGCGGAGAGTTCGGAGACGCCGAGAGCCTGGGCGTGGGCGACCAGCTTGGCGACGTCGGCGTCGCGCTGATCGGTGACCAGCACCAGGCGCTCGCCCTTGCGGTTGTCGGGCTCGGCGATCACGGCGTGGCGCGCGTCGGGCCATAGCGCCGCGGCCAGGGTCTCGGCGGCGGTCAACGAGACCATCTCGCCGCCGATCTTGGCGAAGCGCTTCACCCTGCCGAGGATGGTGATCCACTTGTCGGCGCTGATCTCGACCACGTCACCGGTGTCGTGCCAGCCGTCCTTGGGCGGCTCCAGCACGCCACCCTCGCTGAGATAGCCGGCCATGACGTTGGGACCGCGCACATAGAGCCGGCCGCCGCGCTTGATGCCTTCGACCGGCTCGAGGCGGGTTTCGACGCCGGGCAGCAGGCCGCCGACCGTGCCGCGGCGATTGTCCGGCGGGGTGTTGACCGCGATCACCGGCGAGGCCTCAGTGGCGCCGTAGCCCTCCAGCACCGGGATCGGGCCGAAGCGGTCGATGATCAGGTCGTGGGTCTCGTCGCGCACCTTCTCCGCGCCGCAGACGATGAACTTCAGGCCCGACATGTCGTTCGGGTCGGCGGCGCGGGCGTACTGGTTGACGAAGGTGTCGGTGGCCAGCAACACGGCGGCGCCGGTCTCGCGGATCAGGGTCGGGATGATCTTCACGTGCAGCGGGGAGGGGTACTGGAACGCCTTCATCCCGCTCAGCATCGGCAGGATGAAGCCAGCGGTCATGCCGAAGCAGTGGAAGATCGGCAGCGGGTTGAAGAACACCCACTCCGGCAGGAGTTCGATGTGGGCGGCGATCTGGGCGGCGTTGGCCAGCACATTGGCCTGGGTCAGGACCACCCCGCGTGGCGCGCCGAAGCTGCCCGAGGTGAACAGGATCACCGCCGGATCGTCCGGGCTGGTGGCGGCGCGGAACTGGTGCGGGGCCAGCGAGGCGGCCAGAGCGTAGAGCCGGTCGGCCAGGCCGATGCTGGCGCGGACGTCTTCCAGGTAGGTGATCTGGCAGCTCTGCTCGAGCGCGTCGATCACGTCGTGCAGCTTGCCCTGTTCCACGAAGCGGTGCGAGCTCAGCACGCGCTTGACCCCGGCTAGCTTGACCGCGGCGCGCAGGTTTCGCAGGCCCGCGGTGAAGTTGAGCATCACCGGCACGCGGCCGATGGCGTGCAGCGCGAAGAAGGTCACCACTCCGGCGGAGCTGGTGGGCAACAACACGCCAACGCGCTCGCCCTTCTCGGTCAGGCGCGACAGCTTGCGTCCGAGCGCGAAGGCGGCGCGGATGACGCCGGTATAGGTGAGGGGATTGCGCTCCTGGTCCTCCAGGATCGCCTTCTTGGGCCCATAGGCGTGGGCCGCTTCGACCAGCGCGTCGAACAGCGGCCGGCGGGTCCTCGACAGGTCGAACTGACGCTGCATGGCTGGCCTTCGCGGCCGCTCCTGGATGGTTTCCTCGCCGGCCAAGGCTATCGGCCCGCCCCCGCGTTGGAAAGCTTCGATAGCTAGGTAGGCGCCGGCGGCTTGGCCAGATCGGCGACGAAGGCCAGGACGGCGGCGAGCCAGGGCGTGCGCCAGTGGTCGGCCTCCAGCTCCAGCGCCGCGCCGGCCCCAGCGAGGCTGCGGCGCAGGGCGACCGGCGGGGCGAGGCAGGCGCGCGGCTTGCCGTCGTCGATCACCAGCGACGGCGCCTTCATCCGGCCCGCGCCGGTCTCCGCATCGCGCTGCAGAGCGGCGAGCGCCGCCTGCCAGTCGAGGCTGGGTCCACCGAGGCGCAGGTCAGGGTTGGCGATCTGCCAGGCGTGGGTGACCGCGCCGCGCCAGCGGTCGTGGGTGCGGTGGGCGGCGAAGTCGTCGGGGCCGTTCCTGGCCCAGGCGTCACCGCCCGGCGCGCGGACGGCGCCAAGACCAATGTAGGCCAAGGTTCCTGCCGGCGTTCCTGGGGCGCATTGCGGCGCGCTGAGCACCACGCCGCTCGGCGCGTCGCCGCTCGCCGCGACGCGGGCGGCCAGCAACGCGCCGACGCCCTGGCCCAGCAGCACGAACGGCCGCCCCGGCACCGGCCGGATCACGGCGTCGATCATGCCCCGGACGCCGTCGACGTCGCCGTCGAAGCTGCGCAGCTCGCCGAGGTCGCGGTGGCCGCCCAGCCTCGCAGAGCCGCCCTGGCCGACGCCCTCCAGCACCCAGACAGTGTAGCCGGCCGCGTTGAGGTCGCGCGCGGTCTCGAACCAGGTCTCCGCGCTCTCGCCGTAGTCCGGCAGGATCATCACATCGGCCCTGGAGACGACGGCCGGCGCCGAGACTCCGTAGCGCTGCACCGCGCCGCCCGACGGCTGGAGCTCACCCCAGGCCCAGTTCTCCGGCGGATAGAAGCGCTCGGCGAGATCGGGCGGCGGGCGGCTGTCGACGAAGGCCTCGTGGCTGTCGTGGCCTGCCGCGCCGACCAGGGCGAAGACGATCGCCGCCGCGACCAGGGCAAGGGCGACGGCCGCCACCAACCGGGCCCGCGTGACGCCGCCCGCTGCCATCGACCTCACCCCTGCCAACCCGGCCAGCCTAGCCGTGCGGCGGCGCCGACGCCATCGCGCGGCTTGATCGCGAGCCGCGAACAGCCGATCTAAGGCGCATGACCGTGGTCATCGAGCCCCGCACTGCGCGCCAGCTGCGCCATCCGGAGAAGCAGGCGCAGCCAGATACGCCGATCCTGCGCAAGCCAGACTGGCTGCGGGTGCGCGCGCCCGGCTCGCCCGGCTATGCGGCGACGCGCGCGGTGGTGCGCGAGCACGGCCTGGTCACCGTCTGCGAGGAAGCCGGCTGCCCCAACATCGGCGAGTGCTGGGAGAAGTCGCACGCCACCATGATGATCATGGGCGAGGTCTGCACCCGCGCCTGCGGCTTCTGCAACGTCGCCACCGGCAAGCCCGGCCCACTCGATCCCACCGAGCCGGCCCGGGTCGGCGAGGCGGTGGCCAAGATGGGGCTGAAACACGTCGTCATCACCTCGGTCGACCGCGACGACCTGGACGACGGCGGCGCGCGCCATTTCGCCCGGACCGTGGCGGCGATCCGCAGCGCAGCGCCGGCGGCCACGATCGAGATCCTGACTCCGGACTTCCTGCGTAAGACCGGCGCGGCCGAGATCGCCATCGACGCCAAGCCAGACGTGTTCAACCACAATCTCGAAACCGTGCCGCGGCTCTACCATTCGATCCGGCCGGGGGCGCGCTACTACGCCTCGCTGCGGCTGCTGGAGCGGGTGAAGGAGCGCGACCCGGACCAGTTCACCAAGTCCGGCCTGATGGTCGGCCTCGGCGAGGCCCGCGACGAGGTGCTGCAGGTGATGGACGACATGCGATGCGCCGGCGTCGACTTCATCACCATCGGCCAGTACCTGCAGCCAAGCCGCAAGCATGCGCCGATCGACCGCTTCGTCTCCCCCGAGGAGTTCAAGTCGCTGGAGACGGTCGCCTACGCGAAGGGCTTCTTGATGGTCGCTGCCAGTCCGCTGACGCGCTCGTCGCACCATGCCGGCGAGGACTTCGAGCGCCTGCGGGCGGCCCGCCGCGCCCAGATCGCCGCCGCCTGACGCTTGCGCAATAGCCTGACGCGCATCCTCCCCTACGAGCCCCGGCAGCTGTTCGAGCTGGTGGGCGACGTGGAGCGTTATCCCGAATTCGTGCCCTGGGTCACCCGGCTGCGGACCTGGAACCGGCGGTCGGACGGGGAGGGGATCAACCTGCTCGACGCCGAGGCGCAGGTGGGCTTTTCGGTGATCCACGAGCGATTCACGACCCAGGTGCGGCTCGATCAACCGGCGCTGGCGATCGACGTCGGGCTGATCTCCGGTCCGTTCCGCCGCCTCGCCAACCGCTGGCGCTTCAAGGCGCACCCGAACGGGACCGAGCTCACGTTCGAGATCGACTTCGAGTTCAAGTCCCGCCTGCTGCACGGCCTGCTGGCCGCCAACTTCCACCGCGCCGTGAACCGGCTGGTCCGCTGCTTCGAAGACCGGGCGCGGGTGCTGTACGGATCGAAGCCCTAGCGCAGCCGGTCCTGCAGCATCTCCAGCGCCACCTTGACCGCGGCCAGCTGGATCTCCTCGCGGCTGTCGAGGTCGAAGAACTCGTGACGGTGGTAGACCGACTGGTTGGCGCGGGCGGTGGCGAGGTGGACCGTGCCGACCGGCTTCATCGGCGTGCCCCCGCCCGGGCCGGCGACGCCAGTGATGGCGATGGCGATGTGGGCGTGGCTGTTTTCCAGCGCGCCCTCGGCCATCATCCGCGCGATCGGCTCGGAGACCGCGCCCAGGTCGGCGATCAGATCGCCAGAAACCCCGAGCTGCTCCTGCTTGGCGCGGTTGGAGTAGGAAACGAAGCCGCGCTCGAACACGTCGGAGGCCCCCGACACCGCGCACAGGGCGCCGGCGACCAGGCCGCCGGTGCAGCTTTCGGCGGTGACGATCCGCAACGAGCGTCCGCGGGCGTCGTCGATCACCAGCCGGGCCAGGGTCTCGATCTCGAGGGTGAAAATCAAAATGCGCTCCTTGGCGGTGGTCGGGAAGCCTTACTACGCCGGCAGCTCGACCATCGCCACGGCCTGGGCCAGCAATCCTTCCCCGCGGCCGGTGAATCCCATGCCTTCCATGGTGGTCGCCTTGACGCTCACGGCGGCAAGATCGAGTCCGAGCAGCGTGGCGAGGCGCTCTCGCATCGCCTGGCGGTGCGGTTTGATCTTCGGCCGCTCGCAGACCAGGGTCACGTCGACGTTGACGATGCGGCCGCCGCGCGCCGCCACCAGCGACGCCGCATGCAGCAGGAACCGATCCGACGACACGCCGCGCCACTGCGGATGGGTCGGCGGGAAATGGTCGCCGATGTCGCCTTCGCCGATCGCGCCCAGCACCGCGTCGGTGATGGCGTGCAGGCCTGCGTCGGCGTCGGAATGGCCGACCAGGGCATAGCTGTGGGCGATCTGGACCCCACAGAGCCAGACGCTGTCGCCCGGACCGAAGCGGTGCGCATCGATCCCCTGGCCGATCCGCGTCGTCCGCGTCGCACCGGCGATCATTTCGGCCATAGCGAAGTCCTCTGGGAAGGTCAGCTTGGCGAGCGCGGGATCGCCCGGAACCAACACCACATGCCCCCCGGCGCGTTCGAGCACCATGGCCTCGTCGGTCGGCTCCTCGCCGGCGGGCCAGGCGGCGTACGCGGCCCTGAGGTGGCCCAGGCGAAACCCCTGCGGCGTTTGCGCACGCCACAGGCCGGCGCGGGAGGGCGTCCCCATAATCCGTCCCGTCCCGTCGTCGCGTTTCAGCGTATCGGCGAGCGGCAGGGCGAGGATCGCGGCCGGCGCAGTCTCCAGGGCAGCGAGCAGGCGACGTACGTGGTCGACCGCCAGCAGCGGCCGCGCCGCATCGTGGACCAGGACTATCTGATGGTCGGCGCCGGCGAGCGCCTCCAGTCCGGCCTTCACCGAGTCCGATCGGGCCGCGCCTCCGAGAACCAGCTGGTAGCCGCTTAGCCCAGCCAGGGTCACACGCGCCTGCGCTTCCTGGCCCTCGGCGATGACGATCACCAGTTCATCGGCGCCGGCGGCCAGCAGCGCCTCGGCCGACCAACGGGCGACCGCCTTGCCGCCGAGCGTCCGCCACTGCTTGGCTTGGCCCGGACCTGCCCGGGCGCCGACGCCGGCGGCGACGATCACGGCTGAGAATCGCATGGCTGTTCTCTTCAGGAGTCGAGCCCGCAAGTCCAGGCTTTACGGCGCCGCAACAACTGCCTAGAAAGAGGGCAATGGGGGTGCACGTAAAATGAGCATCGCGCGGAAGTTGAGCGCGCCATGACGGAAAACCGAGCGCGGTCGGTGGCTGACAGACGGGCTTTGGATAGCCTCAAGGCGGTGGCTTTCGACCTCATTCCCGAGCCGGCCATGGTGGTCGATCGGGAAGGGGCCTTGGTGGCGGTGAACGAGGCGGCCGAAGCCCTGTTCGGCCAGGGTCTCGCATTGCTGGCCCGGGGTCGGTTCAAGGCTGCCTTGCCGCCCGATTCACCGCTCGTCTCCCTGATCACCCGAGCCTACGACGAGGAAGGCGCGGTGCGCGAGCGCGGCATCGAGATCGCCCTGTTCGGCCATCCGACGTTCGAAGCCGACGGCGCGGCGGCGCCGCTGGGCGATGGGGCGGTGCTGCTCACCTTGCACGTCAAGAGCGGCGCGCTCGGGGTGGACCGGGTCAGCGACATCGCTGGCCTTCGCTCGGTCGTGGGCCTCGGCCGCATGCTGGCGCACGAGATCAAGAACCCGCTCGCCGGCATCCGCGGCGCGGCGCAGCTGCTGAAATCGGGCGCGAAGGCCAACGATGCGCCGCTGGCGCAGCTGATCATGGACGAGACCGACCGCGTCCGCCGCCTGGTCGACCGAATGGAGGCTTTCTCGGACGACGCGCCGCCGGAGCGGGCGTCGGTCAACATCCACCAGGTGCTCGACCGCGTACGCGCCCTCGCCGCCAACGGCGTCGCCGACGGGCTGACCCTGAAGGAGAACTTCGACCCGTCGCTGCCGTCAGTCTGGGGCGAGGAAGACCAGCTGATCCAGATCTTCCTCAATCTGGTGAAGAACGCCGCCGAGGCCGCGCATAGCCGCCGCGACGGGCGCGGCGAAGTGATGATCACCACGGCCTATCGCCACGGCGTCAGGGTGCGCGCCGGCGACGGCAAACCCGCGCAAGGCGCGCCGCTCGAAGTGCGGGTCCAGGACAACGGCCCCGGCGTACCGCCGCACCTGCGAGACCATCTGTTCGAACCCTTCGTCAGCACCAAGGCCAACGGCGTCGGCCTCGGGCTGGCGCTCGTCGCCAAACTCGTCGCCGGGCACGGGGGCCTGATCGACTTCGAGTCCGAGCCCGGCCGCACCACGTTTCGCGTCCTCCTGCCCGCCGTCCCCGCGTCGAGCGCTTTTTTGGTGAGTAGATGAACGCCCAATCGCAGAAGATCCTGATTGCCGACGACGATTCCTCGATCCGCCTGGTGCTCAGCCAGGCCTTCAGCCGGCTCGGCTACCAGGTCCGCGCCACCGGCAACGCGACGACGCTGCTGAAGTGGGTCACCGATGGCGAGGGCGATCTGGTCGTCACCGACGTGGTGATGCCGGACGAGAACGTGTTCGACGTCCTACCGCGCATCCGCAAGCAGCGGCCAAAGCTGCCGGTGATCGTGATGAGCGCGCAGAACACCTTGCTCACCGCCGTCAACGCCGCCGAGATTGGGGCGTTCGACTACATCCCCAAGCCATTCGACCTCGACGACATGACGGCGACCGCCCGGCGCGCGCTGGCCAGGCCGGCCGACGGCGAGGCCGCCAGGGCGCAGGCCAGGGCGATCCGCGACGAGCGCCTGCCGCTGATCGGCCGCTCGCCGCCGATGCAGGAGGTCTATCGCACCATCGCGCGCCTGGTCGGGGCCGATCTTACCGTGTTGATCCTCGGCGAATCGGGCTCAGGCAAGGAGCTGGTCGCCCGCGCCCTGCACGACCTCGGTCGTCGGCGCGACGGCAAGTTCGTCGGCATCAACCTGGCCGCCGTGCCGCGCGAGCGGGTCGAGACCGAGCTGTTCGGCAAGGGCGATGGCGATTTCGGCAAGCTGGTCGAGGCCGACGGCGGCACGCTGTTCCTCGACGAGATCGGCGACATGCCGCTGGATTCCCAGACCCGGCTGCTGCGGGTGTTCGACGGCGCCGACCCCGCGATCAATCCGCGCACCGGGCGCAAGCCCAACGCCCGGGTGATCGCCGCCACCAACCGCGACCTGCGCGCCCTGATCCGCGAGGGCCTGTTCCGCGAGGACCTCTATTTCCGCCTGAACGTCGCGCCGGTGCGTCTGCCGCCGCTGCGCGAGCGCACCGAGGACATCCCCGACCTGGCCCGCGCCTTCCTGCTGCGCGCCAATCGCGAGGGCCTGCCGGCCAAGACCATCGATTCGGGCGCGATCGAGCGGCTGAAGACCCACGCCTGGCCCGGCAATGTCCGCGAGCTGGAGAACCTGATCCGCCGCATCTGCGCGCTTTACGCCGAGGAAATGATCAGCGCCCGGATCGTCGAGCGCGAGCTCTCGGAGCAATCGACGGCGCCACCCGGCGATGAAGGGCCGCTGACCCTTTCGATCCTGGTCGAGCGCCATCTGGCGTCCTATTTCGCCGACCAGCCGGACGGCGTGCCGCCGATCGGCCTCTACGACCGCGTGCTCGAGGACGTCGAGCGCCCGCTGATCCAGCTCACCCTGGCGGCCACCCGAGGCAACCAGGTTCGCGCGGCCGAGGTGCTCGGCCTGAACCGCAACACCCTGCGCAAGAAGATCCAGGAGCTAGGCGTTTCGATGGCCCGCGGCCGTCGCTGACGTAATACCGCCACATGGCTGTTGAAATTGGGGCACAGTAGGCCCTAGGTTCACGCGTATGGAGTCTGAAACAGCCCTGCCATACCTGCCGAGCCCCCCGCTCGGCCAGGGCTGGCTCGACAAGCTGGAGACGCAGCCGCTCCTCTGGTGCGCCTTTGCTTTGTCCGCCTGCCTGACCGCCGCGGCCTTCGGGCTCGGTTCGTCGCCCAGCCTGGCCGGACCGCTGGGACCGGCGAGCCCGCTGGTCTTGACCATGCTCGGGATCAACTTCGTCCTGATCCTCGGACTCGGCGGCCTGTTGGCTTGGCGCGTGGTGCGGCTCGCCAACGAGCAGACCGGCGATGCCGGCGCCCGATTGCACCTGCGTTTCGTGGCCTTGTTCGCGACGGCGGCGGTGCTGCCGGCTCTGGTGATCGCCCTCTTCTTCGGCGCGCTCGTCACCCGCGGCGTGGACAACTGGTTCAGCGCCTTCGTTCAGAGCGCCGTCGAGAAATCCGCCATCGTCGCGGTTTCCTACCTCGACGAGCAATCGATCAACATACGCGACCATGCGACCTTGATGTCGCGCGACCTCAATGGCGCGGGCCCGTCCGAGCTGGCGAATTCTCCGGTCGCCTTCTCGCAATTCCTGCGGCAGCAGGCCGAGGACAACGGCTTCGTCGCCGCCTACGTCATCGATCGCGGCGGGCGGGTGCTCGCCAGCGCGGGAACCGCCGACGCGCCGGCGTTCGTCCTGCCGCCGGCCAGCACGTTCGATGTCGCGGACCAGGGCGAGATACCCGAGAAGACTTTCGAGAACGCCAACGTCTTCCGCGCTCTCTACCGCCTGCGGTCGTTCCCTAGCGACTACCTCTATGTCGTCTGGCCAGTCCAGTCCGGCGTGTTCAGCCACCTGCGGGATAGCGAAGCTTCCATCAAGCAGTACCGCATGGCGAAATCGCACCGTGGCCAGATCCAATTCAGCTTCGCCGCGATCTACCTCGAGGTCGTGCTGGTGGTGCTGCTCGGCGCGGTGTCCGTCGGCATGGCCGCCGCCAGCAGCATCTCGGCGCCGATCGCGCGGCTGGTGCAGGCGTCGGGGAAGGTCGCCGGCGGCGACCTTTCGGTGCGGGTCGACACCTCGGACAGCATCGAGGAAATCAACGGCCTGTTCCGCGCCTTCAATCACATGACGCGCGATCTTCAGGCGCAGCAGAACGCCCTGGTCGCCGCCCACACCGAGGCGGAGTCGCGGCGGCAGTTCGTCGAGACCATGCTGTTTGGGGTCAGCGCCGGGGTGATCGGGCTCGATCCGGCCGGCCGCATCTCGGTAGTGAACCGGCAGGCCGCCACCCTGCTGGAGTTGCCCGAGGCGCGGCTCGGGTTGCCGCTCAGCGAGCTGGTCCCCGAATTCCAGGGCGCGGTCGAACACGCCGACGGTTCCGGCGTGCAGGTCGAGGAGGACGTTGACGTGGTCCGCGGCGCCGAATCGCGGCGGCTGCGCCTTCGGGTCGGCCACAGCCCGGACGGCCTGGTGCTGACCTTCGACGACATCACCCGCCTCGTCGCCGCCCAGCGCAACGCCGCCTGGAAGGACGTCGCCCGCCGCATCGCCCACGAGATCAAGAATCCGCTGACGCCCATCCTGCTCTCGGCCGAGCGGATCAGGCGCAAGTATCGCGGCGAGATCAGCGGCGACCTGGAGACCTTCGACCGCTGCACCGACACCATCATCCGACAGGTGGGTGACATCCGCAGCATGGTCGACGAGTTCTCCGCCTTCGCCCGCATGCCGGCGCCGAAGTTCGCGCGCACCGACGCGGCCGAGTTGCTGCGTCAGGCCGTGTTCGCCCAGCGCGTGGCCGACCCGGAGACCCAGATCGAGATCAGCGCGCCCGCCAGCGAGGTCGGCCTGCTCTGCGATGTCCGCATGATCGGCCAGGCGCTGACCAACCTGCTCAAGAACGCCGGCGAAGCGATCGCGGCGCGGCGCGGCGCGGAAGCTCACGCCGGCCGCATCAACGCCCGGCTGACTGTGGACGGCGGCTGGGCCGCCTTCGAGATCGAAGACAATGGCGTCGGTCTGCCGGCCAAGGATCGCGACCGTCTGACCGAGCCTTACGTCACCACCCGCGAGAAGGGCACCGGCCTTGGACTCGCCATCGTCGACCGGATTATGGAAGAGCACAGCGGGGAGCTTTCCCTGACCGACGCCGCCAGCCTGCCCGGCGCGCGGGTGACTTTGCGCCTGCCGCTGGCCCCCCAGACCGCACCCACCATGCCGGCGGCCAAGCCGTCGCGCGCCGCTAAACCTGCCGCCCCTGCGTTGAAGGATGCTTGACATATGACCGGTGACGTCCTGATCGTCGACGACGAGCCAGACATCCGCGAACTGGTGGCTGGGATCCTCTCCGACGAGGGCTATTCCGTCCGCACGGCGGCGGATTCCAACGAAGCGGTCGCCGCCGTGCGGGCGCGGCGGCCCTCGCTGCTGATCCTCGACATCTGGATGCAGGGCGCCGGGCTGGACGGGCTGGAGCTGCTGGATTTGGTCAAGGGGATCGACCCCGACCTGCCGGTGGTGATGATTTCCGGCCACGGCAACATCGAGACCGCGGTCAGCGCGATCAAGCGCGGCGCCTACGACTTCCTGGAGAAGCCGTTCAAATCGGACCGCCTGTTGCTGGTGGTCGAACGCGCGCTGGAGGCCACCGGCCTGCGGCGGGAGAACCGGCGCTTGCGGACGCTCAGCGCCACGCCGGACGGCTTCCCCGGCGCCTCGACCGCGGCGCAGCATCTGCGCCAGACCATCGCCAAGGTCGCCACCGCCAACAGTCGGGTGCTGATCACCGGCCCGGCCGGCGCCGGCAAGGAGACGTCTGCTCGGCTGATTCACTCCGCTAGTACTCGCGCCAAGGGCGAGTTTGTGCCGATCAGCGCCGCCGGCATGACACCGGAACGGATGGACCTTGAGCTGTTCGGCGAGGAAGGCGAGGGCGGCCGGCCGGCGAAGATCGGGGTGTTCGAGCGCGCCCACAACGGCACGCTCTACCTCGACGAGGTGGCCGACATGCCGCGCGAGAGCCAGGGCCGCATCCTGCGAGTGCTGGTCGAGCAACGTTTCCGCCGCGTCGGCGGCGACACCGACGTGCAGGTCGACGTGCGGGTGATCTCGTCGTCGTCGCGCGACCTGCGCGAGGAGATCTCCGCTGGCCGCTTCCGCGAGGACCTGTTCCACCGGTTGAACGTGGTGCCGCTGCGCGTCCCCGGCCTCGAGGAGCGTCGTGACGACATCCCCGACCTGATCCGCGACTGCGTCCAGCGTATCGGCGCAGCGCAGAACCTGCCGCGCCGCATCTTCGGCGAGGACGCCATCGCCACGCTGCAGGTGCAATCCTGGCCGGGCAACGTGCGCCAGCTGCGCAATGTGATCGAGCGGATCCTGATCCTCGCGCCGGGCGACCTCAGCCAACCGATCACCGCCGATCTGCTGCCCAACGACGCCATGTCCCAGGCGCCGACCGGAGGGCTCGGCGCCGAGCGGATCATCGCCTTGCCGCTGCGCGAGGCGCGCGAGCTGTTCGAGCGCGAATACCTGGAGGCGCAGATCATGCGCTTCGGCGGCAACATCTCGCGCACCGCGGCCTTCATCGGCATGGAGCGCTCGGCCCTGCACCGCAAGCTGAAGTCGCTCGGCTTCGGCGGCGCGCGGGCGCTGGAAGAGGTCGAGGGCTGATGGGCCGGGTCGCCTACGTCAACGGCCGCTTTGCGCCGCACGGCGAAGCCGCCGTGCACATCGAGGACCGCGGCTTTCAGTTCGCCGATGGCGTCTATGAGGTCTGGGCGGTGTTCGACGGCGCGCTGGGCGACGCCGAAGGGCACTTCGAGCGGCTAGAGCGCAGCCTGGGCGAGCTCTCGATCACGCCGCCGATGGGCCGCGCGGCGCTGCAGGTGGTGCTGAAGGAGACCGTGCGCCGCAACCGGGTCCGCGAGGGGCTGGTCTATCTGCAGGTGACGCGGGGTGTCGCCAAGCGCGACCATGCCTTTCCGGACCCGGAGGTCCCGGCCAGCGTGATCTCGACGGCGCACAGCGTCGACCGGGCGCTGACCGAAGCGCGGGCCGAGCGCGGCGCGGCGGTGATCACCGTGCCCGAGACCCGCTGGGCGCGGTGCGACATCAAGACCGTCGGCCTGCTACCGAACGTGCTGGCCAAGCAGCAGGCGCGCAAGGCCGGCGCGATCGAGGCCTGGTTCGTCGACGAGCTCGGCCTGGTCACCGAAGGCGCGTCCAGCAACGCCTGGATCATCGATAAGTCCGGCGCGCTGCGCACCCGCGACACCCAGGCCAACATCCTGCGGGGCATCACCCGCAAGACCCTGCTGTCGATCATGGCGCGCGAGGGGCTGAAGCTGGAGGAGCGGCCGTTCTCGCTCGAAGAGGCGAAGGAGGCCAAGGAAGCCTTCATCACAGGCGCCGGCACGCTGGTAATGCCTATCGTCAGCATCGATGGCCGCCCGGTGGGCGGTGGCGAGGCCGGTCCAGTGGCGAAACGGCTGCGGCGACTCTATATCGAAGAAGCGAGGCGAACCGCGGTCTAGGGGCGGACGGCTCGCGCAAACGAACTTATGTGTGGCCGCCTCAATGCGGTCGTCAAAGACGAAAGAACAGGGGACAAAACCCGATGAATACCGTCACCGCCGTCGAAAAAAAGCAGAACCTGCAGGACACCTTCCTCAACAGCGTCCGTCGCTCGAAGACCCCGCTGACCATCTTCCTGGTCAACGGCGTCAAGCTGCAGGGCGTGGTGAGCTGGTTCGACAATTTCTGTGTGCTCCTGCGTCGTGATGGCCAATCGCAACTCGTCTACAAGCACGCCATCTCCACCATCATGCCCGCCCAGCCCGTACAGCTCTACGAACCGGGTCTCGACACCGCCGATTGACCGCAAAACACATCGATAGAAGCGTTCCGATCCAGTCGGCCCTGGTCCTTCATCCGGACCGAGGCCGGCGTGAGGATTTGCGCGCCGCATCCGCCCGGATGGCGGAGGCCGTCGGCCTGGCCGAGGCGCTCGACCTGAAGGTGGTCGAAACCATGGTCGCGCCGCTGCGCAGTCCCGTCCCAGCGACCCTGCTGGGTTCGGGCAAGGTGCGCGAGATCGGCGAGCTCGCCGCCGCGCTCGAGCTCGACGTCGTGGTGGTCGACGATGCGCTCTCGCCAGTGCAACAGCGCAATCTGGAACGGGCCTGGCAGGTCAAGGTGATCGATCGCACCGGCCTGATCCTGGAGATCTTCGCCCGCCGGGCGCGCACTCGCGAGGGCAAGCTGCAGGTTGAGCTGGCGCGGCTGGCCTACGAGGCCTCGCGGCTGGTGCGTACCTGGACCCACTTGGAGCGCCAGCGCGGCGGTTTCGGCGCCATGGGCGGCCCGGGCGAGACCCAGATCGAGACCGACCGGCGGCTGATCGCCGAGAAGGTCGCACGGCTGAAGAAGGAATTGGACGAGGTGCGCCGCACCCGCACGTTGGCCCGGCGCGCCCGCGGCCGGGTGCCGTTCCCGACCATCGCCCTGGTCGGCTACACCAACGCCGGCAAGTCGACCCTGTTCAACCGCCTCACCAACTCCGAGGTAGTGGCCAAGGACATGCTGTTCGCCACCCTCGACCCGACCTTGCGGCGGCTGAAGCTGCCGGGCGGACGGCCGGCGATCCTGTCCGACACGGTCGGCTTCATCTCCAGCCTGCCGCACGAGCTGGTCGAGGCCTTCCGCGCCACGCTGGACGAGGTGAAGGAGGCCGACATCATCCTGCACGTCCGCGACATCGCCAGCCCGGAGAGCGAGGCGGAGGCCGCCGACGTGCGCAAGGTGCTGGACGAACTGGGCGCCGGCGAAGAAGCCGGCCAGCGGGTGATCGAGGTCTGGAACAAGATCGACCTGCTGCCGGACGACACCCGCGAGTTCCTGGCCCGGCGGACCGAACTCACCGACAGCGCCGCCGTCGCCGTCTCGGCGGCGACCGGCGAGGGCGTCGGCCGCCTGACCGCGCGCTTGGCCGCCCTGGTCGACGAGGGACCATTGCTGACCATCTCGCTTGCCGCCTCGGACGGCGAGGGCCTGGCCTGGCTCTACCGTCACGGCCGGGTGGTGACGCGTGAAGGCGAGGGCTCGGAACTGATCGTCACCGCCAAGCTTGGCGCGCCGGCGCTGGCGCAGTTCGAACTGCTGCGGCCCAGCGCCCTGCTGCCGGCGGCGGCGGAGTAGTCGGTTCTCGTTTTGTTCTTGCCTGCGAGGCCCTTTTCATCCAAGCTGAGGGCCAACGTGGGAGACGGCTATGGCGCACACCCTTTCCCAAGACCGCTTCGAGGCGGCCCGCCATTTCGTCGCGACAAATGGGCGAGCGCTCGATGCGGCGCTGCTCGCGCAGAGCCTTGGACAGGGCTCGGCCGAGGCGGTGATGGTGGCGCTGATCGCGTTCCAGAACCCTGACGGCGGCTTCGGCCATGGGCTCGAGCCGGACACGCGCAGCCCGGCCTCCACCGCGATCGCCACCAGCATCGGGCTGAGGTTGCTTGCCCGGGTCGAGGCGCCGGCGCGGCATCCGACTGTCGTGAGTGCGATCGACTGGCTGGACGGGGCGCTGGGCCGCGAAAACGGCGTCTGGCCGATCGTCGGCAAGGACGTCGGGCTGGCGCCGCATGCGCCCTGGTGGGCCTGGTCGGAGGATCTGGCGGCCGGCTGGAATGGCTTTCGCTTCAACCCCACCGCGGAAATCCTGGCGCACCTCTACCACTGGCGCGCGGCGACGCCGCCAAGCCTCTTCGAGTGCGTCGAGGCCGGTCTGCGCCGCACCCTGGCTGAGATCGAGCTGCTCGAAGGCGCCTACGACCTGAAGTGCGCGATCCGTCTCGCGGCGGCCGACGGCCTGCCGGCGGACCTGGCCAAGCCGCTGGACGCCCTGGTCCGCCGCTCCATCGCCGCCCACGATCCCGCCGACGAGCACGCTTCGCCGTTCGACGCCGCGCCGACGCCGTCCAGCCCGTTCGCCGACCTGGTCGACGGCCGGATCGAGGCGGCGTTGATCTCGCTAATCGAGAGTCAGGCCGAGGACGGCGGCTGGCTCTGGAACCCCGACTGGGCCTGGGGCTTCGTCGACAAGAAGGCCTGGGCCGAGGCGCACCGCGACTGGCGCGGCTGGCTCACCCGCGAGACGCTGGAGACGCTGATGGCCTATGGGCGCGTGGAAGGTCGCTAGCGCTTGGCCGGGCGATGTCGCGCCGCTAATCCGAGCGCATGTGCAACCGCTATGGCTACAACGCGCCTCATCACCGCCTGCGGGAGATCTTCGGCGAGATCGACCTGCCGTTCCGCTGGCCCGAGGCCACGCCGAACCTGGCGCCGCTGGAGGAGATCCGGCCGACCGACCCAGCGCCGGTGATTCGGCCGTTCGAGGACGGCGTGCGGCTCGACCAGCTGCGATGGGGCTTTCCGCCGCCTAGGCCTAAGGCCGGGCCGGTGATCAACTTCCGCTCGGAGAACCGCCGTTTCACTCACGGCCGCTGCCTCGTGCCGGCGACGCACTTCTTCGAGTTCACCGGGACCAAGTACCCGAAGACCAAGTGGCGCTGCACGGTCGCGGGCGAAGAGGTGTTCTGCTTCGCCGGCCTGGTGCGCGACGACCGCTTCACCCTGCTCACCTGTGACCCCGGCCCCGAGATCGCCGCCCTGCACGACCGCCAGGTGGTGATCCTCGAGTCCGCCGACTGGAAGGAATGGCTGGCGGCGGATGTCCCGCGGCCCGAGCTGCTGCGCCCGCTAGCGCCCGGCCGCATCGAGGTCGCGCAGGCGTCCTAGGCGGCGCGCTCGGCCAGCTTCGCAGCATCCCAAAGCGCGTCCATTTCGGCCAGATCGGATGCTTCCGGCGACGAACCTCGTGCCGCAAGTTCCGCCTCTATGTATTTGAAACGTCGCATGAACTTGGCGTTCGTGCCGCGCAGCGCCGCTTCCGGGTCGATGTCGAGTTCACGCGCCAGGTTGGCGCAGACGAAGAGGACGTCGCCCAGTTCGTCGCGCGCCTTGGCGATATCGCCGGCCGCAACCTCCGCCTCCAGCTCGGCCACCTCCTCGTGCAGCTTGGCCAGCACCTCGACGGCGGAGGGCCAGACGAAGCCGACGCGGGCCGCCCGCTTGGAGAGCTTCACCGCGCGGGTGAGGGCGGGCAGGCCGACCGGCACGTCGTCGAGCAAGCTGGCGGCCGGGGCGCCGATCCTGGAAGGGCCCTTTGCGGCGCGCTCCTGCGCCTTGATCGTCTCCCAGGCCTCGGTCTGCTCGGCCGACGAGCGGTGATGGGCGTCCCCGAACACGTGCGGATGGCGGCGCACCATCTTGTCGTTGATCGCCTCGGCGACCGCGGCGAAGTCGAATGCGCCCTGTTCCTCGGCCATGCGCGCGTGGAACACCACCTGCAGCAGGAGGTCGCCCAGTTCCTCTTTCAGGTCCGCCAGGTTGCCCCGCTCGATCGCGTCGGCGACCTCGTAGGCCTCCTCGACGGTGTAGGGGGCGACGGTGGCGAAGGTCTGCTCCAGGTCCCAGGGGCAGCCGCCGTCCGGCGCGCGCAGTCGCGCCATGATCTCGACGAGACGGAAGATCGGGTGATCCTGGGCGTTGGACGTCATGTCTGGAATCGGCGGCAAGGGGAGGGTAGGCGCTTTCTATCGCACCCTTTCGCCGCCAGGACACACCGCTGGAATGAGCGATCCACACCTGTTTCACTTCAGCGAGGACCCGACGATCGAGGTGTTCGAGCCGCTGCCGGTGCGCGTGCCGGCCGAACGGTCGCCGGGGCGCGACTGGTTGAACGGGCCGCTGGTCTGGGCGATCGATGCGTGGCACGCGCCGATGTACTTCTTCCCGCGCGACTGTCCGCGCATCCTGCTCTGGCGCAAGGCCTCAACGACCGACGAGGACGTTGCGCGCTGGTGGCGCGGCGACCGTCGGCGGCGGATGCTGGCGCACATCGAGGAAGCCTGGCTCGATCGGCTCAAGGCGACGCCGATCTATCGCTATGCTTTCCAACCGGACCGGTTCGAAGACATCGGCGATGTGGGCATGTGGGTCTCGCGCACGACCGTCTTGCCGCTGGGCGTCGAGCCGGTCGGCGATCTCATCGCCGCGCTCGATGCGGCCGATGTCGAATTGCGGGTCATGCCACACCTGCTGCAGCTGAAGGGCGTCTGGGAAAGCAGCCTGCACGCCAGCGGCGTGCGGCTACGCAACGCCGCGCGCTGGGGCGAACCCGGCTGGCCGCATTCGTCTCCGTCGGTCGCGCAGAGCTGAGGCCGCTAAGCCGCCAGACGTCCCGCAGCCGCGTAGATCGCGTCGATCACCGCCATGTTGGCCACAGCGTCTTCGCCGCCGGTCAGCGGCGCCGTGCTGCCGGCCAGCACCTCGCCGAGGTGGATCAGCTGCGCCTCGTAGGAAGTGGGTCCGCTCGCCTCGTGGACCGTGGTCTTGCCGCCGATCGTAGTGGTCAGGCGACCGCCGCGCTGCGGGGCGATGAAGGGGCTGATCTCCAGCCGCCCCAGTTCGCCTTCGAGCGTCAGCGTCGCGCTGATGGCGTCGGTCACCATCGCGCAGCCGACGCTGGCGCTGGCGCCGCCCGGAAAGTCGAGCTCGGCGGCGATCCGGGTGTCGACCCGGCCCTCGAACGCGCCGCTCGCCGAGCGGACCGTTGGCTCTTCGCCGATCAGGGTGCGCAGGGCGTGGATCGGGTAGCAGCCCAGGTCCATCAGCCCGCCGCCGCCCAGCTCGGCGCGCCAGCGTAATTCGTCGGGGCTGCGCGGGATGTTGACGTTGAAGGTCCCGCTGCCCCGGCGGATCGCGCCGAGGGTTCCCGCCCGCACCAGCGCCTCGGCCTCGCGGATCATGCTGTGAAAACGGTAGTGGAACGCCTCGATCAACAGCTTGCCGGTCGCCGAGGCCGCGTCGACCATCCGCCGCGCCTCGCCGGCGTTCATCGCGAACGGCTTTTCGCAAAGCACCGCCTTGCCGGCGTCCAGGGCGGCGACGGTCCACTCCAGGTGACCGGACGGCGGCAGGGCGTTGTAGACCACGTCGACGTCATCACGCCGCACCAGCTCCGCGTAGGACGACGCGACGTGGGCGATGCCGTGGGTCTGCGCATACTCCTTGGCGCGCTCGACATCCCGGGCGCCGACAGCCACCACCTCGAACTCCGGGTTGGTTTTCGCCGGCGCGATCACCGCGCCCCGGGCGATCTTCGACGCGCCCAGCAATCCGATCCGATAAACCATCAGCCCAGGCTCCTTCGATAGAGCGCGACCAGCCGCTCCCAGTGCCGCTCGGCGGCGTCCTTGTTGTAGGCGGCGCGGCCCGGGAAGGCGAAGCCGTGCTCGACCTTGGGGTAGAGCTCGACCTCGACCCGCTTGCCCTGGTCCGCCAGCGAGGCGCGCAGCTGCTCGACCATTTCCAGCGGCGCCCAGTGGTCGATCTCGGCGCAGCCGAAATAGACCTCGGCCTTGGTCGCCCTGGCCATCAGGTGCGGGCTGTCGGTCTGGTCGGTGACCAGCTGAACCCCGTAGAGCGATGCGGCGGCCACCACTCGGCTTGGAAAGGAGGCAGCGGTGTTGATCGCGTACTGTCCGCTCATGCAGTAGCCCAGCGTGCCGATCCCGCCTGGCCGCCCCGCCGGATCGGCGTCGATGAACTCGATCAGCGCCGCGGCGTCCGACATCACCAGCGGGATCGAGAGGCTGTTCATCAAGGCGAACATCCGATCGCGCGCGCCGGGATCGGTCAGGGCGCCGAGCTCCATCACGCCGGCGCGATAGTACATATTTGGCAGCATCACGTAGTAGCCGGCGCTGGCCAGCCGCCGGGCCATGTCGCGCAGCTCCTCGCGGATCGCCGGCGCATCCATGAAGAACAGGATCGGCGGGTGCGGGTCGCCGCGCTCCGGGTGGACGATGAAGGTGGTGGTGGCCCCGTGGGCCGTCGGAATGTCGATCTGACGCTCAATCATGCTTCCGTCCCCGTCGTTTTGCGACCGTCTTAACTGGGCGGACGACCGCACGCCATCGCCTTCGCCGCTGCTGGACAAAGGACGGCGAAACGGCCCATTTGGGCGTGTGGCGCAGGGTCGTTTCATCACCTTGGAAGGCGGGGAGGGGGCCGGCAAATCCACCCAGGCGCGGCGCCTCGCCGACCGGCTGGCGGGGCGCGGGCGCAAGGTGGTGGTGACGCGCGAGCCGGGGGGATCGCCTGGCGC
>Ga0302326_10007261_pt1 | contig 24747 bp, 30 predicted proteins | sample Palsa_T0_3_FD_202264 | JGI IMG/M metagenome (GOLD analysis project Ga0302326, IMG submission 202264) | Peat permafrost microbial communities from Stordalen Mire near Abisko, Sweden - Palsa_T0_3 | ecosystem: Environmental > Terrestrial > Soil > Palsa > Peat permafrost | place: Sweden: Abisko... | reverse complement strand
TCCCAGCCGTTGAAGTCATCTTGTGCGCGCAACCCGTCGAGCAGGTAGACCGCGTGCGGTCCGCCGCCCTGGAACTGCACCTTGATGTCGTGGCCCATCGCTGCGGACGGGACATTCAGGTACTCGACCGGCAGGCCTTTTTTGGAGAACGCCCCCGCCGTCGCCGAGCCCCCGATAGCACCGACCAGGCCGGCCAGCAGCGCTGCCCCTGTGATCGCAATTGCCAACCGGCGCGGCAAACGACCCGCCGTACCGCGGAACTTCTCAACGAACTTCATATCTCCTACACTTCCCAACTTTCATCTGCCGCACAGTGCGGTCGAATAGCTGTCTGAGGCAGTCAAACACGGAACAAGTCACACGCTTGTGGTTCGCCTCGGGGTGTGGGATCGCGGTTCGCTAACGATTCGGGCTCGGAGCGTTACCCGTCGATAACGAATACGACTCGGTGCTAACGACGCATGAAAAACCCCCTGCTGAAGCGAATTCAGCAGGGGGCGTTATAGATTCGTGATCTAGGCGACCAGTCGCCGCAAAAGCGTTGAGGCAGTGACGATTCCGAGAATCGCCGCCACTAGCAGCACCACGATGTCCAGAAAATGGAACGGCGTGCCGATCAGCAGCGCCCGCAGCGCGTGGACCTCATAGCTCAGCGGATTGACCGTGCTCAGCACGTGCAGCCAGGACGGCATCACGTCGACCGGATACAGGGCATTGGAGGCGAAGAACAGCGGCATCGTGATGGCTTGACCGATGCCCATCAGCCGGTCGCGGCTGCGCACCAGCCCCGCCAGCGTCATCGACAGGCAGGCGAAGAACGCCGATCCGAGCATCACGACCGCCATGGCGGCGAGGATTCGCAGCGGGTTGATCGTCATGCCGATACCCATGACGTAGGCCAACGCCAGCACACCGACGACCTGGGCCACCGATCGGACCCCCGCCGCGAATGCCTTGCCGGAGATCAGAGCCGACGCGGGTGCGGGTGTCACCATCAGCTTCGCCAGCACGCCGGCGTCGCGGTCCCAGATGATCTGGATGCCGTAGAAGATCGAGATGAACAACGCGGACTGGGCGATGATCCCCGGAGCCAGGAAGGCCAGGTAGGACACCGACCCGGTGTTGATGACGTGCAGCTTGCTGAATGTGGTGCCGAAGATCAACAGCCACAACGCCGGCTGCACCATCCGGGTGACGAGTTCGGTGCGGTCGTGTCGCAGCTTCTGCAGTTCGACGATCGCGAACGCACTGACCCGGCCGGATGTTGCGTAGACCCGTTGCCACCCGCGCGGGGCGCGGGGCAGGGTCGCTGGTGTTGATTCGACGGCGCTATCAACCGACACGGCTGGCAACCTTTCTGCTGGAACGGATTTCACGGAATGATCCAGACGCCTCGGTCTGATCCGACAGGTCGGATGAGGTGTAGTGCCTGAACACGTCTTCGAGCGTCGCGCACGCCGACACCGTCGACTTCAGTTTCGCGGGTGTTCCGACTGCGCGGAGCTTGCCGTGATGCATGAGCGCGACACGGTCGCACAGCGCGTCGGCCTCTTCCATGTAATGGGTGGTCAGCAGCACGGTCATGCCGAACTGGCCTTGCATCTTCAGCACGTGCGTCCAGACGCGGTCGCGCGCGATCGGGTCCAGCCCCACCGTCGGTTCGTCGAGCACCAGCAGCGACGGGCGATTCACCAGCGCCTGCGCCACTTCCAGGCGACGCACCATCCCGCCGGAGTAGGTGCCGGCCGGCCGGTCGGCGACGTCGAGCAACTCCATTGCGTCGAGGGCCTCGTCCACCCGCTCCGATCGCCGGCTGCGTGCCACCCCGTACAACCGCGCGAACCAGGCCACATTCTGTCGGCCGGTCAACGCGGGCTCAATCGAAAGCTGCTGGGGGACATATCCGATATTGCTACGGATGGCGACCGTCTGGTCCCGGGCATCCAGGCCGAAGATGCGCAGCTCACCGTGCTGCACCGGCGTGAGCGTGGTCAGCATCCGCACGACCGTCGTCTTGCCCGCGCCGTTGGGTCCGAGCAGACCCATCGTTTCGCCCGTACGCACCTGCAACGTCACGTCGTCGACGGCGGTGAACTGGCCGTAACGATGGGTCAGGTTCCGGCCGTCAACCGCCATCGGCAGTGATCCGCTCATTGTCGTCGCTCCTGTAATCGTTGGGTCATGGTGTCGAGGACTGTCAAACCCTTTGTCAAATAATGGATTTGGTCGTCGTCGAGTTCTCTGAGCACCTCGGCCAGTACCGCTCGCCGCGCCGTTCGGGACGAATCGACGACCTGCTGGGCGGCTCCGGTCAGTCGTAGCCGTCCGACGCGCCGGTCGGCCTCGCTTGCGGTCCTGATCAGTAAGCCCTTGGCCACCAGCTTGGAGACCAGGGTCGAGGCGGTGTTGGCTACCAGTCCCAGTTCCGCGGCGGCGGCGCTGACCGAGATGCCGGGTTGCCGGCCGACCAGCCACAGCAACTCCGATTGAGATTCGGTGAGCCGTGCGGCGTCGAAATTACGCCCGGCCGACCGGCGGAGTTGCCGGCGGAATCTGCCGACGACACGGGACAACTCGGTGACTGGATCGATGAGGGTGTCCACATGTCTCTGTTTACGAGCTACGTATGTGCGGACGCTATGCCTGAGCTAGCAGCGAGCTACTTCCGCAGGCGGTGAAGGACGACGTCGGTCAGCGCGCTGTCCTCGACAGCCGCGGTCATGTACGTGCAGTAGGGTTGCCTGCGGCGATCAGTCGGCGAGCCGGGGTTCAGCAGCCGCAGCCCGGTCCTGGTCGTGGTGTCCCACGGGATGTGACTGTGGCCGAACACCAAGACATCAGAGTCGGGGTAGGCAAGCGACATCCGGGCTTCCCGGCCACCCGATGCGCCGGTCTCGTGAACGACGGTGAAGCGCAGCCCGCCCAGGACCACGTCGGCACGTTCGGGCAGCCGCGAGCGCAACTCCGGGCCGTCGTTGTTGCCCCAACACGCCACCAGTCGCTTGGACCTGGCCGTGAGCTCGTCGAGGATCTCGGGCACCACCCAGTCGCCGGCGTGCACCACGACATCGGCGTCGGCTACCTCGTCCCAGACCTGGGCGGGCAGATCTCGAGCGCGTCGCGGAACGTGCGTGTCGGCGATGAGTAGCAACCTCACCCGACCATCCTCCACGAGGCCTCGGCTGCGCGTCATCGGTGCGGGGGTGACGGCGACCCCTCCTCGGCGCAGTGGCACGATGCTTAGCAGCGCGGCCCCCATCGCCGTCGGGCCGGTACAGAGGAGACAACGCTATGCGCACCTTCGAATCAGTCGCCGACCTCGCCGCGGTCCAAGGGGAGAGTATCGGCGAGAGCGACTGGGTGACGATCAGCCAGGAAGACGTCAACCTGTTCGCCGACGCGACGGGTGATCACCAGTGGATCCACGTCGACCCCGAGCGAGCCGCCAAGGGTCCGTTCGGCAAGACGATCGCCCACGGGTTCATGACGTTGGCGCTGCTGCCGCGGCTCCAGCACCAGATGTACACCGTCAACGGCATCAAGCTGGCAATCAACTACGGCCTCAACAAGGTTCGCTTCCCCGCTCCGGTGCCGGTCGGCTCGCGGGTGCGCGCGAAGAGCTCATTGGTCAACGTCGAGGACCTCGGCAACGGGGCGACGCAGGCCATCGTGTCGACCACCGTGGAGGTCGAGGGCTCGGACAAGCCGGCGTGTGTTGCCGAGAGCGTCGTCCGCTACATCTCCTAGGCCCGGGTCATGGACGCGGAACTGGCATCCTGGCTGAATGCCGGACAATTCTTCGACTACCTCGGTTTTGAGATCTTCTACCGGGTGGAAGGCAGTGGTCCCGCGCTGCTATTGATCCACGGGTATCCGTTCAATTCCTTTGACTGGGCACCGATCTGGCCGATGCTGACGCAGCGGTTCACCGTCATCGCACCGGACATGATGGGAATGGGCTTCTCCGCGAAACCGGTCGCCTACGAATACTCGGTGCACGACCATGCCGACATGCACGAGGCCTTGCTGGATCATCTCGGCATCGGCAACGCACACATCCTGGCCCACGATCTCGGTGATTCGGTGGGTCAGGAATTGTTGGCGCGCCACGAGTTTGGTCCGCGTGCCTACGGCGCGCTCGATATCGACTCGATCACCTGGCTCAACGGCGGCATGTTCGTCGAGACTTACACGCCCCGAGTGGCGCAGAAGCTGCTCTCCCGAACCCCGTTGGGAGGCATCCTCAGTCACGTCCAGGGCACGCCGCTGTCTCGCCGGTTGATGGAACCGACGCTGCGGGAGATGTTCGGCCCGAACACCAAGCCGACCCAGCACATGATGGACGTGTTCAACCAGATCCTGGACTACAACAACGGCCGCCGGGTGTTGCACAAGGTCGGCCGATTCATCAGTGACCGCTACACGCATCGCAATCGATGGGTGCGGGCAATGCGGGAGACGTCGGTTGCGATGCGGTTGATCGACGGCCCGATCGACCCCAACTCCGGTGCACACATTGCCCGCCGTTACGCCGAGGTCATCCCCGACGCCGACGTGGTGATGCTGGCCGACGACATCGGGCACTGGCCGCAACTCGAAGCGCCCGATGCGGTGCTGACCCACTTCCTCGCCCACATCGACCGCGTCACCGCGGGCAGCTAGAACTCGGCGACCGCGTGCTCCAGGCGCTCGGCCAGCCGAGCCTGTGCCGCGGCGCGCCGGGTGGGTATGTGCTGCGACGGGAAAGGTGTTGACACCGGCTCATATTCGCGCAAGGTGCGACGCGCGACGGTCATCTTGTGCAACTCGGTGGCGCCGTCGGCGATGCCCAGCGACTCCGCGGCGATCATCATCTTGATGAACGGCATCTCGTTGGAGACACCGAGCGCGCCGTGCAGGTGCAGGGCCCGCTGCGCCACGTCGTGCAGCACCTGCGGCATCGCCACCTTGACCGCGGCGATGTCCCGGCGCACCTTCTGGTAGTCGTGATGCTTGTCGATCAGCCACGCGGTGCGCAGCACCAGCAGCCGGAACTGCTCGATCTGAATCCAGCTGTCGGCGATCTTCTCTTGGGTCATCTGAAAATTCGAGAGCGGGCCCATCCGGGTCTGGCGGGACACCGCCCGCTCGCACATCATGTCGAAGGCGTGGCGCGCCAACGCGATGGTGCGCATCGCGTGGTGAATGCGTCCACCGCCCAGCCGGGTCTGCGCGATCGCGAAGGCCTGGCCCTCACCGCCGAGGATATGGTCGGCCGGCACCCGAACGTCGGCGTAGCGCACGTAGCCGTGGGTGGCATGGGACTCCGTGCCGACACCGACGTTGCGGATGATCTCCAGGCCCGGTGTGTCGGCGGGAACGATGAACAACGACATCTTGTCGCGGGTGCGCGCTTCGGGGTTGGTGACCGCCATGACGATGAAGAACGAGGCGTGCCGGGCGTTGGTGGAAAACCACTTCTCGCCGTTGATCACCCAGGAGTCGCCGTCACGCTCGGCGCTGGTGACGAACAGGCCCGGATCCGAACCGCCCTGCGGCTCGGTCATGGAATAGCAAGAGGTGATCTCGCCGTCGAGCAGCGGCTGTAAGTAGCGTGCTTTCTGGTCGTCGGTCCCGAACAGCGCCAGAATTTCGGCGTTGCCGGAGTCGGGCGCCTGCGAGCCGAACACCGACGGGGCCCAACGCGACCGGCCGAGTATCTCGTTGAGAAGTGCCAGCTTGACCTGGCCGTAGCCTTGGCCGCCGAGCTCCGGTTTGAGGTGCGCCGCCCACAGCCCGTGGTCTTTCACCTGCTGCTGCAGGGGCCGCAGAGTGGCCATGGTTTCGGCGTTCTTCTTGTCGTACGGGTCGAGCGCCATCAGGTCGAGCGGCTCGAGCTCGTTGGCCATGAACTCTTCGACCCAGTCCAGCTTCTGCTGGTACTCGGGGTCTGTTTCGAAGTCCCACACGATTTCCGACGCTACTACTCTGGCGGACGATGACCATCAATACGCGTCCGGCGCGCAAAGCCGACGTCACCGAGTTGTCCCACGCCCTCGGTCGCGCCTTCTACGACGATCCGGTGTCGGTGTGGATCATGCCCGATGATAAGGCCCGGGCAGCCCGCCAGCGCAGATTCTTCGCGGCCGTCGCTCGACACCACCACCTCGCCGGCGGTGGCGTGGAAGTAGCCAGCGACGGGTCCACGATTGGTGCGGCGGCGCTGTGGGATCCGCCGGGTCGCTGGAAGCAGTCAGGCCGCGAACAACTGATGATGTTGCCGTCGTTCATTTTCGGATTCGGGTTGAGTGTGTCGACGGGCCGCAAACTCGGCCAACTGCTCGATCAGATGAAGCACAATCACCCCGAGGAGCCGCACTGGTATCTCGCGGTGATCGGCAGCGACCCGGCGGTGCGCGGCAAAGGCTACGGCCAAGCGCTGATGCACTCACGGCTCGAACGCGTCGACGCCGAGCACGCCCCCGCGTATCTGGAATCCAGCAAAGCGGAGAACGTGCCGTACTACGAGCGGTTCGGGTTCGAGGTCACCGGCGAGCTCGTCGTTCCAGGTGGCCCGACGCTGTGGCCGATGTGGCGGCAGCCGCGCTAGCCGGTGCGTGTTTAGCCTGTCGAGCCCAAGGGCAATCGAACCGCTATGCCTGACGATGACACCCTGAGCCCGAGCGAGTCGACCGATTCCGACGAGGTGCGCAACGACGACGGCGACATCGTGGTCGACCCGCCCGACGACTGGAGCGAGGCCAACAAGTTCGGCATGACGGCGCGCGAAGAGGAAGAGGGGGAATCCCTCGACTACAAACTGAGCGCCGAGGAACCCGACGTAGTGCCCGAACCGGGGCCTGCCGCAGAGCGGCCGGCTCGGGTCCACCGTGGCCAGATCGACGGAACCCCCGAGGATGGCGACTCGCTATTCAACGTTGACAGGTGACCTGGTGTCGCGCAGCGTCGCGCGGAATTGCATTGCCCGGTAGGGCCATCCGTTCTCGGTATGCCACTGCGACACCACCAGACCGACACCCCCGACGGCGTCGAGTGTAGAGCCAGGCAGGACATATCCCCCATACAGCTGCGCGACACGGCTGTCGGCGTGGTCCTCGGCATCCCAGCCGGATCCGATGATCGGTTTCTGCAATGGGGAATCACGCACTGCGGTCGGGGATTTCATGACTCGATACCCCAGGGCGTAATCAGACGCGACGAACCCACCCAGAATCCAGGTGCCTGCCGCGAGCCGTCGCAACGATAGTTCCCCCCACGTCTCGCCCTCAGGCGTCAGCGGTGTGGGCGCCTTGCCCCAGGACCAGCCACCGCCGGCACGTCCCCAACCGACGTATTTGCGACGGTTGCCGATGTCCTCCGGGCGGACCCGCCGCAGAATGATTCCCTTGTCGCGCTGAAAGCCGGTGGAGGCCACGTAAACCCATCCATCGGACGGGTCGTAATCCCAGGACCAGCATTGCGCGTGGCCGTTGTGCAGCCCGGCCGAGAATTTCGTGTCGCCGCCCAGGTGGCGCCACGAAAGGCCGCTGTCGTCGGACTTCCAGATCTCGGTCCACACCACGTTGCCGAAGCCCCGGTTGACAATGACGTGCAGGTAGAGCGTCTCACCCACCCGCAGCAGGTCGGACGGGATCACCGTGCTGATCTCGCGGCGAGGTCTGCCCGACATCCCGGTCCGGCGGGTATAGCGCCAAAGTTGTTGAGCATAAGCAGGATCAGGGCCGCCGGCACGGTGATAGCTGATCGCTTGGTCGGCGTCCCCGGTGCCGATCAGGATCACCGGCGATCTCCAGTCGCCCTCCCCGGCGCTGTTGCCCGAGAACGTGTCTCCGAACACCGACACCAGCGTCCCGTTCGGCGCGACTACCGATGCGCCCAGGTCGGTGCAGGTGGCACCCCACCGGTCGGTGAGACCGGGACCGGTGATGTCGGCCAGCTTGCCCGTGCGGCGGGTGTGGGCCACTACAGTCAGTCCGACCAGTGCGTCACGGGCCGCTCCCGGCGTCGGCCGTCGACGACGATGTCGACCCGCTCGTTGAAGAACGCCACGTAGTCCCGCACGGGTTCGGCTTCGCGCAGCGGCTCGGGATAGGTCCATGCCACGTCCGCAGGCCCACCGGGCACCGACAGATACGACGCCCGGCCCTTGTATGCGCAGTAACTGATGGTGTCGTTGGGCTCGAGGTCGGCGACGACGTCGGCACGCGGAAGGTAGAACCGCATCGGCAGCAGGGTTTCGAACAACAACAGCGGCCGTGACGACTCGGCCAGCAGTTGGCCCTCCCACTCGATGCTCACCTGGCGGGTGCTGGCCAGGATGTCGACGCGCTTGAACGGGTCATGCGGGTGAGCGACGATCGGCTCGTCTTCTTCGCGCCACTGGAATGCGCTGAAATCGAACGTCAGATAGCCGGCCAGGTCGGGATCGTCCGGACGGAAGGCAGCCGACGCGCGGCGCACCCCCTCGACGATCACGTCGAACATTTCGCCCGTGCAGCTGTGCACCGTGAATGGGTTTGTCGGGACGAGAACCGACGCGTCGTCGAGATCATTCACCCGGCCGGCCGACTCCAGTGCGGCCGCGACGTCGGATTCCGGCACCGCGTAGGTCGGGACCAGCCGCCGCGGCTCCCAGACCAGCAAGCCGTCGACGGTGTCGGCGACCGGCTCGCCATCCAGGTCGATCCGAAGACGCTTCTCGGTCGGCTCGTAACGCAACGACGTCAGCGCGCCGCCGAGCAACTCCCGCATTTTGGTGGCCATCCCACCATCATGGCGCGGAATGCACCGACTCGACGGTGTAGAGATGCGGTTCGAATCCAACGGCCAGCTCGGCGGCCTGCGCCATGTGTTGGCGGGCGGTGGGATCCTCCCGCATCGCCTGCATGGCCTCGGCGCTGCGCCATTGCCCGTAATTGACGACGCGGGTGCCGTCGGTGCTGAGGTGAATATTCGCCGAGATGAACCCGTCGATGTGCTGCATGACGTCCTCGGTGGCCGCCGTCAGCAGGTCGACGAGTTCTCGGGCCCGCTCGGGTTGGACGGTTAACACGTTGATCAGCGTCACGTGGTCGGCATGTGCGGTGATGGTCGACATTGTTTTCTCCTCCGTCAGGTTCCTGACTTCAACGTAGCACTGATGTAAGGTTCCTGTCATGAAGGAGTCGGAGGCTGAACGCTCAGTCGGGTATCTCGTCAAGCGGGTGCAGCAGGGTCTTCGGCGCCGATGTGACAGCGCACTGAAGTCGATCGGGTTGTCCATGGCCCAGTACTCGACGTTGCGGGCCTTGCATGAACACCCTGATGCGTCGGCGGCGGAACTGGCACGACTGTGCTTCGTGACGCGCCAGTCGCTGCAGGACGTGTTGGCGGGCTTACGGGCTGATGGCTTGATCGAGAATGCCGACAAGCCCTCGCGCGGACGATCTCAATCGTTGGCGCTGACACGGCTTGGATCGCGGCGACTCAGCGCTGCCCACGACGCGGTATTCGGCGTCGAAGCCGAAATGCTGCAGGGGATTTCGCCGCGAGACCGGCGAAGTGCCGCCGAGATCCTGACAAGCTGCGCCGAGAATCTGGAGCGCTGAGAGTTAAGGGTTGCTGCGCCAGCCGTTGATGCCGATCAAAATCATCCGCAGTTGCTTGACCGCGGTACGGCGGATCTCTTCGATCGCATCGGCGCCCTGGACGTCTTCGAGTGCCTCGGCGATGACGATCATCGAGTTGACGAACAAGCTCGCCAGCACGTTGAGATCGTCGGTGCTCCAGGCATTCAGCCCCGGGAAGCGGGCGAGGTCGGTAGCCAGCTCCGAGGTGAGAAGACGGAACTCGGTACGGATGGCGTAGCGCAGCACCGTGACACCGCTGGAACGTTCGCGGCCGATGAAGAGCCAGTGCTCGCGGCCCCCGGTGACGCTGGCGACGACGATCTCGACCGACGACTCGATCACCCGATTCGGGTCGAGCTTGCCGGCGCGGGCGCCCCGCAACATGTCGCGCAAGGTACGAAACGACTCGTCGATCAGCACCAGCCCGAGGGCTTCCATCGACTCGAAGTGGCGGTAGAACGCAGCCGGGACGACGCCCGCCTCCCTGGTCACCTCTCGCAGGCTCAGGCCACTGAAACTGTGCTCGTCGAGCAGCTTGAGCGCCGCCGAGACAATAGCCCGCCGAGTCACCTCTTTGCGCTCCTCGCGAGATGGTCCCTCGCTTCTGCGGGTGCGTCCCGTTCGGTGTGTACGTGAGCTAGGCGTACGACCGTTCACCGTGTGAACGCTATCACAGACCTGGTAAAACCCTTGACGAGCAGGGCCGGAACGGAGGACGGTATACACATGTTCACCGAAACTGTGAAGCAGCGGGTGCTGGGTTCCGACCTGATCAACCTGCTGACCGGTCCGCATGGTGTCGACCGGTACACCGAGCTCCTCGCTCCGACCTGGACGCTGGCCGAGGGCCGCGCAAAGGTTGTCGACGTGCGGCGCAACACCCCTCGCAGCGTCACCCTGGTGCTGGCGCCCAACGAGGCGTTCGCCAACACCCTTCGTGCCGGGCAATACGTCAACGTCAGCATCGAGATCGACGGGCGCCGCCATACCCGGTGCTACTCGCCGGCCAACGTGGAGGGCGACGCGCATCTCGAGCTGACGATCGGACACCACGACGACGGGCTGGTCTCAACATTTCTCTATGAGCGGGCCCGGCGCGGCATGGTGGTCGGCCTCGGCACCGTCGGCGGCGACTTCACTCTGCCGGCGCAGCGTCCGCGGCGGATCCTGTTCGTCTCCGGCGGCAGCGGGATCACGCCCGTCATGGCGATGCTGCGAACACTTGTTCACCAGGGCCACGACGGTGAGATCACCTTCGTGCACTACGCACGCAACAGCGCCGAAGCGCCCTACCGCGACGAGCTCGCCGCAATGTCGGGCGTGCGGGTGCTGCACGGCTATACCCGGTCGACGGGTGGCGACCTCGACGGCCGGTTCGGCCCCGAGCACCTGGCCGCCGCGATGCCGGCTCCCGACGCCGTGTTCGTCTGTGGCCCCGCGGCGTTGGTCGAGGCGGTCCGCGAGCACTGCGACAACGTGTACTCGGAAAGCTTCGTTGCTCCGACCCTGGACCTGCCGACCGAGCCGTCCGGTGGGCGAGTGACGTTCGCGAACAGCAGCATTGACGTCGTCGACGACGGTCGCCCGCTGCTCGAGCAGGCCGAATCGGCCGGTCTCAACCCGGAGAGCGGATGCCGGATGGGCATCTGCCACACCTGTACACGTCGCAAAACCAGCGGTGTCGTGCGCAACCTGACCACCGGCGCGGTGTCGACCGCCCCCGACGAGGACGTGCAGATCTGCGTGTCCGTTCCCGTCGGCGACGTCGATATCGCTCTGTAAAGCCCCAGCCCCACACGAGATTCGGAGGCTCCACCATGACACAGGTTTCTCAGCCCAAGATCGATCTGACAGACGAGCAGGCCGACGAGTTCGGCCGCGAACTCGACGCCATCAAGGAACGCGTGATGGCCGACCTCGGCCAGGTCGACGCCGATTACATCCGTCGCGTCATCAAGATGCAGCGCGGACTCGAAGTGGGCGGCCGCGCGTTGCTGTTCGCCGGGATTTTCCCGCCGGCCTGGTTGGCGGGTACCGCGATGCTCGGGATCTCAAAGATCCTGGACAACATGGAGATCGGGCACAACATCATGCACGGCCAGTACGACTGGATGCGTGACCCGAACATCCGCGGCCGTGACTTCGAGTGGGACACCGCCTGCCCGGCCGACCAGTGGCGGCACTCGCACAACTACATGCATCACACCCACACCAACATTGTCGGTATGGACCGCGACATCGGCTACGGCATCCTGCGGATGAGCGAAGACCAGCGCTGGAAGCCGTACTTCCTGGGCAACCCGGTCTACGCCTTCCTGCTGATGGTGCTGTTCCAGTACGGCGTCGCCCTTCACGAGATGGAGACCGAGCGCATCACCTCCGGCGAGATCACGCTGGCGGACAAACGCGAGGTGCTGCAGGCGATTTGGCAGAAGACCCGCAAGCAGGTGCTGAAGGATTACGTGGCCTTCCCGCTGCTGGCCGGGCCGTTCGCGCCGTTCGTCTTCACCGGTAACCTGACCGCCAACTTGATGCGCAACGTGTGGTCGTACATGATCATCTTCTGCGGCCACTTCCCGGACGGCACACAGGAATTCACCGTCGAGGAGACCCAAGGCGAGTCTCGCGGCAAGTGGTACTTCCGGCAGGTCCTCGGCTCGGCAAACCTGACCGGCGGCAAGCTCTTTCACTTGCTGTCCGGCAACCTGTCGCACCAGATCGAGCATCACCTCTTCCCGGACATTCCAGCCCGGCGCTACACCGAGATCGCGGACGAGGTGCGGGAAATCTGCAAGCGCTACGGCGTCCCGTACAACTCGGGTTCGCTGCCGAAGCAGTTCGGCACCGTCGTGCGCAAGATCGTCAAGCTGGCGTTGCCGCCGCTCGACCGCGGCGCCGACACCAAGCCCAAGGACCGCGAGAAGGTCGCCGCCTGAACACGCTTACACCGGACCGGGACCACTTCACGGTGGTTCCGGTCCGACGTGTCTGACCGGTATCGATCCTATTGATACAGGGGGTCAGCGGCGATAGCCGAGCATCGCTACCGACGCCTCCACCGCGGGTTCGACGATCTCGCGCACGCTGTGACCGTCTTCGACTGCCAGGGCCGTCAATTCACGCAGACCGCCCACCAGGATCACCGCTTTCGGCCGGGTCAGCGGCGGCAGCCCAGCCTTCTGAAACCCCGGGCTGTCGCTGAGATTCATCAGCAGGCTGGTCAGCAGTTGCATGCCGCGACGTTGGAACGGCCGCGCGGCGGCGTCCAGCGATGGCAACTCGCGGATCCAGCTCAATGTCAGCGCAGGCTGGGCGTCGATGTGGTCGACATAGGCCTCGACGGCCTGACGAATCTGGGTCTGCCAGTCGCCGTCGCGATCGACGGCGTCACGAATTTGCTCGGCCAGCTTGCCGACGTCGGCATGCAGCAACTCGAGGAAGCACTGCTCCTTGGTAGGGAACTGGTCGTAGAACGTGCGCTTGGAGGTGCGGGCGTGCCGGACGATATCGGCGACGGTACTGGCCCGGTAACCCCGCTCGGTGATCGATGCCGCCAAGCCGTCGAGTAGTCGCTGCCTAAATGGGTCGTTGTCGGCGGGCTTGTTCGAAGCCCCGGCCGAAGCCGCATCGTCAGCGACGGTCGTCGCCACGGCGCCTCCTTCGATCCGACCCTTGCCAGCCTTGGTACCACACGGTACCGTATCGGAAAAGCGTCGCGGTACGGCGCAGTACCGCATCGATATTGGGAGTGCACCGTTATGAGCACCGTCGATACGCCCACAGCCGCGGCGACACCCGTCGTCGCGTTGCCCCCGGGACCGCGAATTCCAAAAGCATTGCAGGGAGCCGCCTTCGCATTCGGCAGGCGGCAGTTCATGTTCCGGATGGCGGATCGCTACGGCGACGCATTCTCGCTGCACGTGCCGATTTACGGCCCCTTGGTTGTGGCGGCGAACCCGAAGCTGGCCAAGCAGGTCTTCACCGCCGGCCCAGACGTGCTCGGCAACATCCAGCCGAACCTGAGCAGGCTGCTCGGGTCCGGATCGGTGTTCGCGCTGGACAACGACGATCATCGGCAGCGGCGCAGGCTGCTCGCCCCGCCTTTTCACGGCAAGAGCATCAAGAACTACGAGTCGATCATCGAAGAGGAGACGCTGCGCGAGATCGCCGAGTGGCCGCAAGGCACGGCATTTCCCACCCTGCCGTCGACGATGCGCATCACGCTCAACGCGATCCTGCGCGCGGTCTTTGGCGCAGAGGGCGCCGAGCTCGACGAGTTGCACCGTATCCTGCCGCCGTGGGTCACGCTGGGTTCGCGAATGGCCATGCTGCCCAAGCCTTCTCGGACTTACGGCCGCTACTCGCCGTGGGGCAGGCTGGCGGAATACCGGCGCCGCTACGACGCGGTACTCGACAAGCTGATCGCCAGCGAACGGTCCGACCCCAACTTCGAGAATCGGACTGATGTGCTCGCGCTGGTGTTGCGCAGCACCTACGAGGACGGTTCGGCCATGTCGCGCGACGATATCGGCGACGAGCTGCTCACCCTGCTAGCGGCCGGCCATGAGACCACCGCGTCCACACTGGGCTGGGCTTTCGAACGGCTCAGCCGCAATCCTGAGGTGCTGGCCGGTCTGGCGGCCGAGGCCGACACCGATGACAACGAGCTACGTCAGGCGACGATCCTCGAGGTGCAGCGACAGCGAACGGTCATCGACGCCGCCGGCCGACACGTTTACGCGCCCGCCTTCGAACTCGGCGAATGGTCCGTGCCGCGCGGGCACACCGTCATCGTCAGCATCGCCCGGCTACACGCCGACCCGGAACTGTTTCCTGATCCGGACCGCTTCGATCCGCAGCGCTTTGTCGGCACCAAGCCGCCCAGCTTCGGCTGGCTTCCGTACGGCGGCGGTGCCCGGCGCTGCGTGGGTGCGGTGTTCGCGAACATGGAGATGGATGTGGTGCTGCGAACGGTGTTGCGCCACTTCACTATCGAAAACACGGATGCTCCGGGGGAGAAGTTCCACTCTCGCGGTGTTGCCTACACCCCGAAGGACGGCGGAAAGATCGTGGTCCGACGGCGCTAGGGTTTGTGCCGTGACCAATGAAGACAATCAGCTCGTCGATCTGATGAACGGCGCCTTGGGATCGACGATCCCGACCGCGCACAACATGGGTATACAAGTCGTTGAGGCGCGTCGCGGCTTCGCCGCAACCACCGTTCCAGTTGAGGGCAACGGAAACCACTTCGGCGTCATCTATGCCGGCGTCCAGTTCACTGTGGCCGAAATCCTCGGCGGCATCATCGCTTTGAGCACCTTCGACAGCGCGAAGTATTTCCCGCTGGTCAAGAACATCGACATCTCATTCGTCGGGATGGCCCGATCCGAATTGAGAGCGGAGGCCAGCCTCGACGACGAGACGATCGCGCGCATCGAAGCAGAAGCCGCCGAACGCGGTAAGTCCGACTTCAACCTCGAGGCCGTGGTGACTGATGCCGACGGTCAGACGGTCGCCACCGCCCGCGGCCTGTACCAACTGCGCGCGATCGGAAAGTAGTGGTCGCGTGCCGCGAAACAGCAACGAGGGCTGTGATCTTGAAGAAATCGCAACCCTGGGTGCTATCTCGCGGTCTTACCCGCGGTCGGCGGCAGCCCGTCGCGGCAACTTCCAGCCCGGCCTGATGAAGTGGCAGGTGTAGCCGCTGGGGTAGTTCAGGAGATAGTCCTGATGCTCGGGCTCGGCTTCCCAGAAGTCACCGGCAGGGCTGACTTCGGTCACCACTGTGCCGGGCCATAGGCCGGAGGCCTCGACGTCGGCGATGGTGTCGTCGGCAACCCGCTTCTGGTCGTCGTCGAGGTAGAAGATCGCCGAGCGGTAGCTGGGTCCGCGGTCGTTGCCCTGCCGGTTCTTCGTGGTCGGGTCGTGGATCTGGAAGAAGAATTCCAGCATGGTCCGGTAGTCGGTGATCGCCGGGTCGTAGACGATCTCGATGGCCTCAGCGTGGGTGCCGTGGTTGCGATAGGTCGCGTTGGGGACGCTCGGATCGCCGGTGTAACCGACCCTGGTCGCCACCACCCCGGGCTGTTTGCGGATCAGATCCTGCATACCCCAGAAGCAGCCGCCGGCCAGTATTGCCTTCTTGTAGTCCGTCATCTTCTCGATTATCCACTTGCTCGACAAACCGCAGTAGAACGTGTTCTAGTTTCTTGCGTGAAGCAGGTATTTATCCGCGACGAACTCGCTGCCGCGTTCGAGCGTTTCGAGCAGACCGTCGACCAGGCCGCGCAGGCCAAGAACTGGGACGACTGGGTGCAGCACTACACCCCGGACGTCGACTACATCGAGCACGCCGCCGGCACGATGAAGGGCCGCGACGAGGTGCGCACCTGGATCCACCAGACGATGACGACGTTCCCGGGCAGCCACATGACCGCGTTCCCCTCGCTGTGGTCCGTCATCGACGAAGCAGGCGGGCGGATCATCTGCGAACTGGACAACCCGATGCTCGACCCCGGCGACGGCACGATCATCAGTGCCACGAACATCTCGATAATCACCTACGCCGGCGACGGCCAGTGGTCCCGGCAAGAAGACATCTACAACCCGCTGCGCTTCCTGCAGGCGGCCATCAAGTGGTGCAAGAAAGCCGAAAAGCTGGGAACGCTCGACGATGAGGCCGGCCGCTGGATGAAGACGTATGGCGGTGCGAAGTGAGCGCGCCCAAGCTGGTGATCGGAGCCAACGGATTCCTGGGCTCGCATGTCAGCCGTCAACTCGTCGCCACCGGCGCCGACGTGCGCGCGATGGTGCGCGGAGGCGCCAATACCCGCAGCATCGACGATCTCGACGTCACCCGCTTTCACGGTGACGTCTTCGACACCGCGACCGTGCGCGAGGCGATGGACGGCTGCGACCAGGTGTACTACTGCGTGGTCGACACCCGGGCGTGGCTGCAGGACCCGTCGCCGCTGTTTCGCACCAATGTCGAGGGACTGCGCAGTGTTCTCGATGCAGCGGTGGAACAACCGATCGCGGACACCCTGAAGCGGTTCGTGTTCACCAGTAGCTATGCGACTGTGGGCCGCCGTCACGGCCATGTCGCGAGCGAGGACGACCAGATCGACCGCCGCGGTCTCACGCCGTATGTCAAGTCGAGGGTGCAGGCCGAGGACATGGTTTTGCGTTATGCCGCCGACAAAGGCCTGCCCGCCGTCGCGATGTGCGTCTCGACGACCTACGGCAGCGGCGACTGGGGTCGCACCCCGCACGGCGCTTTCATCGCCGGCGCGGTCTACGGAAAGCTGCCGTTTCTGATGAACGGCATTCAGTTGGAGGTCGTCGGGGTCGACGACGCGGCCAAGGCGATGCTGCAGGCGGCTGAGCGTGGCCGTATCGGCGAGCGCTATCTGATCTCGGAGCGGATGATCCCGCTGAAGGAGGTCGTCAAGATCGCAGCCGATGAGGCCGGTGTGCCGGCGCCGCAGCGGGCGATCTCGGTACCGGTGCTGTACGGGATGGGGGCGCTGGGCAGCTTGCGCGCGCGGTTGACGGGCAAAGACGCCGAGCTCAGCATGCAGTCGGTGCGGATGATGCGCGCCGAGGCACCGGTCGATCACAGCAAGGCCGTGCGCGAATTGGATTGGCAACCAAGGCCCGTCGAAGAGTCGATTCGCGAGGCCGCACGGTTCTGGGCCAACCTGAAGAACGCCAAGCGCAACAGCAAAGCCGCTCCTGCCGATTAAGGGCTGCAGTACATCCCCCCGCATGTCTGATGTAGCTGAAGTGACTTCACCCGGGCAGGCCATCACCAAGGGCACGGTACCCAGCGGGATGGACCCGCGCTCGACGCCGCCAACCGCCGGCTGTCAGTGCTGCCGAAACAGAAGATCGCATCACTGCTCAACGAAAGTGCCGACTCGGTAGGCGGATTGGGCCCGGCACTGCAACGACTCGTCGACTCGACGCAGTCGATCGTCGGCGATTTCGAAGCCAACATGTCCGACGTCGACGACATCATCGACAACGCCGCACCGATTCTGGACAGCCAGGTGGACTCCAGCGACTCGATCGCGCAGTTCACAGAACTTGAAGGTGCTCACCGCCGAGCTAGAGCACAACGACCAGCAGGTGCAGAGCATCTTGTCGAAAGCGGCGCCGACGGCAGATCAGGTCGCCGTCCCGTCCAGCGGCGAAGTCGTCGGCCCCGACGGCGCGAAGTACTCGCTCGAAGATTCGCGACCATCGGAGACGCCGGATGGAAGGACATGCTCGCGCCGGCCGGCTGAGGTGACCGCGCGGGAATCTTGACCGCTCCCGGGTGTTGAACCTGCTATCGCCTCTCAAGGAGAACTCACTATGACCAGTCGGCCTGTTCTGGAACCCACCGTCGAGCACCCGATCACGATCAACCCGACTGGAGCGCGGGTCGTCGTTCGGGTCAACGGCGACGTCGTCGCCGACACCCACGACGCCCTGCAGCTACAAGAATCCACTTACCCTGCCGTGCAATACATTCCGCTCAAGGATGTCGTGCAAGACCGCCTCGCCCGCACCGACACCAGCACGTATTGCCCGTACAAGGGCGATGCCCGCTATTACAGCGTGACGACCGCTGCCGGTGACACCGTCGATGACGCGATCTGGACTTACGACGAGCCGTACCCCGCGGTGGCCGCGATTGCCGGCCACGTCGCGTTCTATCCGGACAAGGCTGACGTCAGCGTGGAGCGCGGTTAGGCAATCGCCGGGCCGAACACTTTGGCGGCGAGCAGGGTGTCGCTGTACTCGCGCAACGACGCGATCAGGCCGTCCCGGGTCTCGAAGATGAAGACGGCGGGACCGTTGTAGCGCACGCCGTCGGCGGTTTCGCCGTCGGTCTCGGCCTCGATCACCACGCACTCGCCGTTGTTGAAGCACTGGATGAAATGCAGGTTCAGTTCCATCCGGTTTTTCCGGCGCTCGAACTCATCGCGCAACGTCGTCTTATCGAGAGAATTGCGCGTCACGATGCTCCAGTAGGTGAAGTCGTCGCTCAGCAACCCGAAGCATTCATCGACGTCTCCGCCGTCGGACAGGCACTGTAGAAACATCCACGCCAACTCGGCCTGCGGGTCGTCGAACGGGGTGTTCACCACGCCATCCTGACCCGCAAAGCCATGGGCGGTCAATCATGCGCGGACAACCATGTGCGGTCGCAGCCCGACCTATGATCGATCGGTGTCTAGCAGTTGCGGCATCCGGCGGGAGCAGATGGTGAGTAGCGCTCGCACGGTGACATTCCCGGGCGCGGTCAGTCCCAGGACCACCTTGTTCCCGTTGCGACGAGGACCTGGTGACCCGTGTTTTCAGGTCGATGGTGACGGTGCCATCTGGCGAACGAGCCTGCTGCGCAGCGGATCGGTCACGGCGCGCCTGACCCGCGCGGCGGCCAACGCGGTGGCGTGCACGGCATGGGGAAGCGGCGCCGACGAATTCCTCGACGCCCTTCCGGCAATGCTCGGCGCAGACGATGATCCGTCGGATTTCGCCCCGGCCAACCCGATCGTCGCCGAAGCGCATCGGCGAGTGCCGCACCTGCGACTCGGGCGCACCGGGCAAGTGCTGGAGGCGTTGATCCCGGCGATCCTCGAACAGCGGGTGCAGGGCAAAGACGCGTTCAGGGCCTGGCGTCTGCTGGTGACCAAATTCGGCACGTCGGCACCGGGACCGGCGCCCGATCGGATGCGGGTGCTGCCCGCGGCCGAGGTGTGGAGGTACATCCCGTCATGGGAGTTTCACCTGGCCAACGTCGATCCGGGGCGGGCCCGCACCGTCGTCAGCTGTGCTCAGCGCGCGTCGTCCTTGGAACGGCTCACGGCACGGCCGGCCGAACAGGCCCGCGAGGCGTTGGTGACCTTGCCCGGAGTCGGCATATGGACGGCGGCCGAGACCGCACAACGCGCCTTCGGCGATCCCGACGCACTGTCGGTCGGTGACTACCACGTCCCGAAGATGATCGGCTGGACGTTGCTGGGGCGACCGATCGACGACGCCGAGATGGTCGAGATTCTCGAACCCATGCGACCACACCGGCACCGGGTGGTCCAGTTGCTGTACGCGAGCGGACTGGCCTACGAGCCGCGCCGCGGCGCGCGGCTGCCGCTACAGGACATCCGTTCGCTCTGATCGCCCGAGGTTACGACCCGTGGTCATCGGGTATGTGACACCTGTCCGCGTGAGAAACCCGCGGGAGACCTCAAGGAGACAGTTATGACGCAGTTCACCGTTCCGGGCTTGACCGACCAGCAGGGAACCAAGATCGTCGACCTGCTGCAGAAGCAGCTCAGCACCTACAACGACCTTCACCTCACGCTGAAGCACGTCCACTGGAATGTGGTCGGGCCCAACTTCATTGGCGTTCACGAAATGATCGACCCGCAAGTGGAACTGGTTCGCGGATACGCAGACGAAGTGGCCGAGCGAATCGCCACTCTGGGTGGGTCGCCGCAAGGCACCCCGGGCGCGATTCTGAAAGACCGTACCTGGGACGACTATTCGGTCGGTCGCGACACCGTCCAGGCCCATCTAGCCGCGTTGGACCTCGTCTACAACGGCGTCATTGAAGACACCCGCAAGGGAATCGACGAGACCGAGAAGCTCGATCCAGTCACCCAGGACATCCTGATCACCCATGCCGCGGAGCTGGAGAAATTCCAGTGGTTCGTGCGGGCACACCTTGAGAACGCCGGCGGGCAGCTGACCCACGAGGGCGCGTCCAGCGAACAGAGCGCAGCGAAGGCCACCAAGCAGAACAGCTGAGTTCGCCGCACCTCCAAGTGCAGTGGGAGCCCCGCTCGGAATAATCGGACCGCGGTCCGGTTATAGCGGGTAACCACAGTTACAAGGAGGCGCAAGATGCCCGCAATCACCGCAGACACATTGTCCCTGCCGCGGGTGTCCGCGGCACATCCGGCCGACACGGAACGTCCGATCCGTTCGGTGACCACCGGACCGCGCGGCCACGAGGGCGAAGGTTTCCCCGTGGTCCGCGCGTTCGCCGGCGTCAGCACCGCGGCGCTGGACCCGTTCGTGCACATGGACCAGATGGGCGAGGTGGAATACCAGCCCGGCGAACCCAAGGGCACCGACTGGCACCCACACCGTGGATTCGAGACGGTCACCTACATGATCGACGGCCGGTTCCAGCATCAGGACTCGCATGGGGGCGGCGGGCTCATCGGAGACGGCGCGACCCAGTGGATGACCGCCGGTGCAGGCATCCTGCACATCGAGACTCCGCCAGTCGAACTCGTCGAGAGCGGCGGAATGTTCCACGGCATCCAGTTATGGGTGAACCTTCCGAAAAAGGACAAATTCGCCACTCCTCGATATCAGGCCATTGAGGGCGCCGATGTTGCCCTGCTGTCGTCCGAGGACGGCGGCGCGCTCATCCGTGTCATCGCGGGGCAGCTTGACGGACACCGTGGCCCCGGCGTCACGCACACACCAATCACGATGGTGCACGCCACAATTCAGCCCGGAGCACGGCTCAACCTACCGTGGAACCGTGACTACAACGCGTTGGTCTACGTTCTCGCCGGACGCGGGTCGGTCGGTTCGGTGTCGCACCCGATCAGGCAGGGTCAGTTGGCGGTCTTCGGCCCAGGCGACCGAATCACGGTGCGCGCCGAGCCGACACAGGAATCGCGTGTGCCCGCAATGGAAGTGTTGATCCTCGGGGGCGAACCGATCCGGGAGCCAGTGGTTCATTACGGGCCCTTCGTGATGAACACCAAAGCCGAGTTGGTCCAGGCGTTAGAAGACTTCCAGGCAGGCAAGTTCGGCAACGTCCCACCCGATGGGTTGATGCCGCACCGCAAGACATCGGCGACTGCTGGCTAACAAGTGGCTAGGCCAACGCGGGCTTCGCTGGTGTGATCTGTGGCACAATTCATCTGTGGTTCAGCCCATGAGCCGGGGTCCCGGTCGACCCCCCGCGGCAAAGGCGGCTGAAACGCGTCAGCGCATCCTGCGGGCAGCCCGTGAGGTTTTCAGCGAACGTGGTTATGGCGCAGCGACTTTCCAGGCGATAGCAGTCCGCGCCGACCTGACTCGGCCCGCCATCAATCACTACTTCGCAAACAAACGCGTGTTGTATTGGGAGGTACTGGAAGAGACGACGCACGTTGTCGTCGGCGCCAGCGCTCAGCGGGCGCGGCGCGAAACGACACTGGCGGCGCGGGTGTCCGCGTTCATCGAGGGCACGAAAGAAGCCGAAATCAAGAACCGCAGCGCATCAGCCTTCCTGATCACCGCAACGCTGGAAGCGCAGCGTCATCCAGAGATCAGCCGGCCGCATGCCGACCCGGTAGTCGCCACGCGCGATTTTTTGTCTTGGGCTATCAACGACGGCATTGAACGAGGAGAGCTGAAGCCGGACACCGATGCCGCCACGCTGGGGGCGGTGCTGCTCTCGGTGTTACTCGGCGTCGGTTTTTACGCCGGTTATGTCAGTACTGGGCACGAATTCGACAAGATCACCGAACAGCTCAAACAGTTGCTGGCCGGCAGTCTCGGTCATCAGCACGAATAGCCGTAGTGACGTAGGGCACAGAACCAGATAGCTAACCTAAGTAGTGGGTAGCATGGGCACCGCTATGACTGATGTGCAGAACGCGGGCTCCGTACGCTCCGACGGCGACAGCTGGCGGATCACCGAAAGCGTCGGTGCCACCGCCTTGAGCGTCGCCGCGGCTCGTGCCGTCGAGACGGCGGCGACTGAGCCACTGATCCGCGACAAATTCGCCTACTTGTTGGTCTCGTCGGCGGGGCGGCCGTGGGCGCGGCTGGCCAGCGACCTGGAATGGATCGGCGATGACGAGCATGGGCGTCGCGCGCACCAACTCGCCGTCGACTACCAAGCCGTGCGTACCCACTACTTCGACACTTACTTCGCCGACGCCGTCGACGCAGGCGTCCGGCAGGTGGTGATCCTGGCCGCGGGCCTGGACTCGCGGGGCTTCCGCCTGGACTGGCCTGCCGGAACCACCGTCTTCGAGATCGATCAACCGCAGGTGGTCAGCTACAAGACGACCACCCTGGAATCAGCGGGAGCCGCTCCCACCGCCGATCGGCGCACGGTTGCCGTTGATCTCCGCAACGACTGGGCTGCGGCATTGACCGCCGCTGGTTTCGACTCGAGCCGGCCAACGGCCTGGCTGGCCGAAGGCCTGCTGCCGTACCTGCCGGCCGAAGCTCAGGACCGGCTGTTCGAGATCGTGACATCGCTGAGCGCCCCCGGCAGCCAGGTCGCCGTCGAAGCGTTCAGTCTGGGCGCGGCCGACAATGACCGGCGCCGCGCGGCGCGACGGGCACGCTTCAACCGGATGCGCGAACGCCTCGGCCTCGACATCAACGTCGAGACGCTGACGTATCAGGAAAGCGACCGGGCCGATGCCGCCGATTGGCTGACCGAGAACGGTTGGTGGGTGAGCGCGGTCAGCAATACCGACGAGATGGCGCGACTGGGTCGGCCGATTCCAGCGGACCTGGCCGATGAGGCCTTCACCACCAGGCTGCTGCGCGCGCAGCGCGGCCAAACTGTTTGAGCAACAAACCCATTCGCATTAGCTAGGAGTACAACGATGAGCGGCTTGCGCACCCACGACGACACCTGGGACATCGCCACCAGCGTCGGCACCACGGCCGTGATGGTCGCTGCCGCGCGGGCCGTCGAAACCGACCGGCCGAATCCACTGATCCGCGACCCCTACGCCAAGCTGCTGGTCACCGAGGCGGGCGCCGGGGTGTGGGAGAGCATGCTCGACGACACCCTCGTCGAGAAGGTGCAAGAGTTCGACGCGGAGGCCGGCGCGATCTTCCAGCACATGCGAAGCTATCAGGCTGTACGGACGCACTTCTTCGACGCCCACTTCGCCGCGGCGGTGGCGGCAGGCATCCGGCAGGTGGTGATCCTGGCGTCGGGGCTCGACTCGCGGGCCTACCGACTGGACTGGCCGACCGGAACCACGGTCTACGAAATCGACCAGCCCAAGGTGCTCGCCTACAAATCAGAGACGCTGGCTTCCCACGGTGCGACACCGTCGGCCGACCGCCGTGAGGTGCCGATCGACTTGCGGCAGGACTGGCCGGCCGCGTTGATCGCCGCGGGCTTCGATCTGAAGGCGCCGACAGCCTGGCTGGCCGAGGGGCTGCTGATGTACCTGCCGGCCGATGCCCAGGACCGGCTGTTCGCGCAGATCACCGAGCTGAGCGCGCCGGGCAGCCGGATCGCGGCCGAAACCGCGGCCAGCCACGCCGACGAGCGTCGTCAGGCGATGCGGGACCGATTCGACCGGATCACCGCGCAACTCGGCATCGAGCGAACCGTCGACATCCAGGAGCTGATCTACCACGATGACGACCGGGCTGACGTCGTCGACTGGCTCAACGAGCACGGCTGGCAGGCCACGGGACAGAACTCGGGCGACGAGATGCGCCGGCTGGATCGCTGGGTCGAGGGCGTGCCGATGGCGGACGACAAGGACGCATTCTCCGCATTCGTGACCGCCGAAAAGCCGTGATGGTGTGCACCGCCGTTCGCTGAGGGGACCTGTTGCCCAACCGGCCAGTTGATTAGGATTGGGTTTTCGCCGGTCTAGGAAGGGAATCCCCATGACCACCGAAGCCACCCACGCCACCGAAACCACCGCATCACCTGCAGCCACGACTCCGGCTGCCGGCTCCGACGTCGCCACGACCGTCGCTCGGCTCCGTAAGACGTTCGCCACCGGTCGCACCCGCAGTCTGGAGTGGCGCAAAGAGCAGTTGCGCGCGCTCAACCGGTTGATGGTCGAGAACGAGACCAAGATCGCTGACGCCCTGGACAAGGACCTGGGGCGGTCGCCGTTCGAGGCCTGGCTCGCCGACATCGCCAGCACCAGCGGTGAGGCTGCGTACGCGGCGAAGAGCGTGGGCAAGTGGGCGAAGCGCCGCCACCGCCTGCTCGAGATGTCGCAGCTACCCGGCCGAGGCTGGGTGGAGTACGAGCCGTACGGCACCGTGCTGATCATCGGCGCATGGAACTTCCCGTTCGCGCTGACGCTGGGTCCCGCTGTCGGTGCGATCGCCGCGGGCAACACCGTGCTGCTCAAGCCGT
>Ga0302326_10007260_pt1 | contig 24748 bp, 23 predicted proteins | sample Palsa_T0_3_FD_202264 | JGI IMG/M metagenome (GOLD analysis project Ga0302326, IMG submission 202264) | Peat permafrost microbial communities from Stordalen Mire near Abisko, Sweden - Palsa_T0_3 | ecosystem: Environmental > Terrestrial > Soil > Palsa > Peat permafrost | place: Sweden: Abisko... | reverse complement strand
AACCCGGCTGGGGCTACGAAATGAACGAGGAGGCCTTCAAGAGCATGCCTGCCAAGCCCTGGCGGCGCGCCCCGGCATTCCGGGCGGACGGTTCTCCCGATTTCATCTAAAGCTTCGGGTACGACATGCAAACTGCCCGCCGTAGAGCATGGGTCTGGCCGCCATGCCCTTCGAGGTTCAAGCTGGTCAACACGATGCTGGATTTCTCCCGCATTGAAGCCGGGCGCGCGCGGGCATCTTGGCTGCCATTGGCGTTCATGATCCAGAGCGACGAATCCAGCGGTCCTCGAAGTCAAAGTAATGATCGTTGGTGAGACGTGTGGTGGAATGGGTCTCCTGGGAGGCGGCGATGAAAGTCCCCGACGATACAAAGGCCGCCAGCACGATGAAACGAATATTCATGGGAATCCGATACGAGAACTCCCTGGCAGGCGCGAAGAATCTCCCGCACGATCCGGTGAAATCTGTAGTGTTGTAACCCGAAAAAGGGCCAATGGGATTGATGTACTGTGCTTCCCCGGAATGTCACACGGACCCATGGTGCGCAGCGGGGAAGGCAACCGCGGGCGGTTGTGACCGTGCTCTGCAGAAATTTTCACGGCACACGATTATGCTCCGCCGTCACTCACCAGTCGAGCACGGCGCCATCCGGGGCGTACACGGCGGATTGCAGCGTCTCCTGCTCGAACGGGTGTTGGGCGGCGGCGCGCTCGTTGACCTTTATGCCGAGACCGGGCTGGTCGCACGGCAGCCAATATCCGTTCTCAGTCGTAAGCGCACTCTCGACCACTTCCCAGCGCCAGGGCACATCCGCCAGCATGTCTTCCTGGATCAGGAAATTCGGCGTGGAAAGCGCGAAGTGCAGGGCCGCCGCGTTGGCGATGGGTCCCAGCGGATTGTGCGGCGCGACGCCCACGTAATAGGCTTCCGCCATGGCGGAGATTTTCTTGGCTTCGAGCAAGCCGCCGCAATGGCAGAGGTCCGGCTGGATGACATGGGCCGCCTGCTTCTCCAGCACTTCGCGGAACTGGTGGCGCGTCACCAGCCGCTCGCCGGTGGCTATGGGCACGCGCACGGCCTGGCGCACCTGGGCCAGCGCATCGATATTCTCCGGCGGCACGGGCTCCTCGCAGAAGTAGGGCCGATATTCGGCGACGGCGTTGATGTATTCGATGGCCACGGCGGGATACGTGCGGCCGTGAAAGTCGATCATGATATCCACGCGGTCGCCCACGGCGTCGCGCAGGCGGCCCATCACGGCGGCGAATTTCTTGACGTAGGGCACGCCCATGAGCGGCTCGGAGTAGGGCACGAAGACTACTTTCACCGCCGTATAGCCGCGCGCCACGACCTGTAATGCGAGATCGATGACGCGCGCGGCGTCGAAACTTTCGTAGACCGAGCTCATCTCGCCGCCGCCCAGGTGCGTATACATCCTGACTTTGTCGCGCACGGCGCCGCCGAGCAACTGGTACACCGGCACGCCCAGGTGCTTGCCCAGAATGTCCCAGCAGGCCTGCTCGATTCCGGAGATGGCCGACAGGCCGATCACGCCCGGCCGGAAGAATGGCTGGCGATAGAGCTTCTGGTAGAGATGCTCGATGCGGGTGGGGTCGTCGCCCAGGATGAACGGCTTCAGATCGTCCACGGCGGCGGCCACCGCGCGCGTTTTCCACTCGAGCGAGGCCTCGCCCCAGCCGTCCAGACCCGGCGTATCGGTCTCTACCTTCACGAATACCCAGTTGCGCATCCGGGCATTCACGACGACGGTTTTGATGTCGGCGATCTTCAAGCGACTTTGCGCAGCTTGCTGACGCGGCCCACCTCCACCCACTCGACCACGAAGATATTGCCCTTGTGATCGAAGCAGGCGCCGTGCGGGCAAACGAACTTGCCGGGGATGAAATGGTCGCGGGTCAGCTTGCGGAGATCCTGCCAGGTCTTGGCTGCGCTATCGTCGCCGAGGTGGGTGATCACCTTGTTCTCGCGGTCCATCAGGGTAACGCGCGCGCCCAGGTCCGGGATGACGAACTCGCCGTGGCGCTCGCTGAAGCAGCAGGGGAGATTGGTGCCGCCGACGAAGCTCACGTGCTTGCCCTCGAGCGTGAAGTATTGCAGGCGGGCGTTGGCGCGATCGGCTACGAGGATGAGCGGCGCCGGGCCGCGCAGATCCACGGTGATGCCGTGGGGACAATCCAACTGGCCGGGCTCTTTGCCCTTGCCGCCGAAGGTGCGAATGAACTCGCCCTTACTGTTGTACTGGTTGACGTAGCTGGAGCCGTAGCCGTCGCCGACGTAGATATCGCCATTGGGCGCGATGGCCAGGTTGGTGGGGCTGTACTTGGTGAGCGGCTTGCCATCCTTGTCGAGCTTGTAGAATTCGGATTCCTTGGGATAGCCGAGGGTGAAGACTTCTTCGCCCTGCAGAGTGGTTTTGACCACGATGGCCCGCTTGGTGTCGCACAGGTAGAGGAATTCCTGGCTACCCTCTTTGCGGATATGCAGGCCGTGCGCGCCGCCCTGGAACTCCTTGCCCCAGGACTTGACGAAGCGGCCCTTGGCGTCGAACACGACCATGGAGTCGTGGCTTTCGCTCGCGTCGTTGACGGTGTGGTGGATGTAGATGTGACCCTGGGAGTCTTCGCAGACCCCGTGGGTATTTCCGTACTTGATATTGGCGGGCAACTCCCCCCAATCGTGAGTGACCTCGTACTTGTGATCGCCTTCGCCGAGGATGGGTTTGGCGCTGCCGGACTTGTTGTCCGCCCCCAGAATGATGGGGCCCAAGGCCGACAGCCCGGCCACTTTACGAAAAAGGTCACGGCGAGATGATTCAGGCATAGTTTGCATCAACGGTGCAGCCGTTATTGTACCGCCGTATAATAGAGTTATGGCAAGAGGTTGGGAAAGTAAATCGGTCGAGTCGCAGATGGAATCGGCTGAGGCCCACGTCCGTCCTTCTTTCGATGGGCATTTGGAAGCGGGAGAGCTTGATCTGCTCCGCAAAAAGGGAAATTTGATGCTTTCTCGTACCAGAGTCCTTCGGGAGCTGGAAACGATCCGGAACCCCCGATACCGCAGCCAATTGGAAAAGGCGCTGACGGATCTGAACGCCGAGCTATCGCGTCTGGAGCCGGGGAACGTGCGCACGGCAACCGCTTAGCAGCCGCGGCGCAATGTCGAAACAGGCTGTCGCGCTGTTCGCTCTGCTGTTGCTGACCGGAGCGGAGGCGCACGGTTACTCGGTCCTGGCCCACGAGGCGGTGATCGATTCAGCGTGGGACGACATCAAGCCCCTGTTGTTGAAGCGCTTCCCCGAGACCGCGCCCGCGGCCCTGGAGCAGGCGCACGCTTACGCCTACGGCGGCTGCATCGTGCAGGACATGGGCTATTACCCGTTCGGCAGCCACTACTTCAGCGACCTGACGCACTACGTGCGGACCGGCGATTTTGTGCAGGCTCTACTGCGCGATGCCCAGGACGTGAATGAGCTGGCGTTCGCTCTGGGCGCGTTGGCGCACTACTCGGCCGACAACGACGGGCACCCTCTCGCAGTGAACCGCGCGGTGGCCATCGAATACCCGAAACTGCGCGCCCGGTATGGCAATGAGGTCACCTATGAGGACGACGAAGCAGCGCATCTGAAGACTGAATTCGGTTTCGATGTGATCGAGGTGGCGCAAGGCAACTTTGCGGCGAAGAGCTATCACGATTTCATCGGGTTCGAGGTGTCCAAGGACTTGCTGGAACGGGCCTTCCGCGATACCTACGGGCTGGAGCTGAAGGATCAGTTTGCGAGCCTCGACCTCGCGCTGGGCACGTACCGGCACGTGGTGAGCACGCTGCTTCCGGAGGCCGCCAAGGTTGCCTGGTCGCTGAATCGAGACCAGATCGTCAGCGCGCATCCGGGCACTACGAAACGGACGTTCCTGTACAATATCCGGCGCTCGGACTACGAGAGAGAGTGGGGCAAGGATTACCGGCGGCCGGGAATCTTCGCGCGGTTCCTGGCTTTTCTATTCCGCATCGTGCCCAAGATTGGGCCCTTCAAGACGCTGGCGATCAAGGCGCCCACGGCGCAGACGCAGACGTTATTCATGCAGAGCTTCAACAGGACCCTGGACCTGTACCGAACGGTGTTGCGGCAAGCGGGTGCGGGGCAGTTGCAGTTGGCCAATACGGACTTCGATACGGGGCGGCCCACGGCTCCAGGGGAGTACCGGCTGGCTGACCAGACCTACGCGAAGCTATTGCGCGAGCTGGCGAAGCATGACTTCGCGGGCGTGAGTCCGGAGCTGCGGGCGAACCTGCTGGCGTTCTATCGGGATCCGAAGCCGGCGGTGGGCAGCGGGAGTCAATCCAGGAAGGTGGACCGGAAAGCCTGGGCCGATACGCTGGCGGCGCTGGAGAAACTGCGGGCGGTGTCCTGAATTCGACAGATCGACATTTTTCGAGAATTGTGTAGAATTTTGTAGAATTGTGTAGAATTTCATTTGCACGAAAACCGCTTGCTGACGCGCGCGGCTCGGAAACGCGGCGTTGTGAACGGCAAACGGCGGCGCTCAGAACGATAAAGTGCCAGTGCGCGGCTCTTCTTCGGCATTCGGCAGGTAGAGCGTCCTGCAATGCTCGCAGCGGTAGACCTCGGCTTGCGGACCGAACTTCTGCTTGACTTCGTCGCCGAAGAAATACCAGCGCTTGAGGTGACCGGCGCACAGTTTTCCCTTTTCATTTTTTTCATTGCAGGCGCGCATGCGCGGAACGCGGCGCTTCACCTTGGTGCCGTCTGTGAGCGTGGCAACCAGCTCGGAGACCGGGACCGGCCTATCGGAAACGGCGTATTTCGGATTCGCCATAGAGAAGCACAGGGTATCACAAGAGGCGGCGCAGCATGCGCAGGCCTTCGAGAATGGCCGTGCGCTCGGCGGGTTTGGCACGTTTGAGCGCCGCCACAATTGGATGTATGGCGATGGCCGGAAGAGTGTCGCGCATGAAGTCGCGCACGGTCTTGCCCACCACGATGGTGGTGGCGCGGCGGTCGGTTTCATTGGGGCGGCGCTCCAGGAGGTCGCGGGCTTCCAGGCGATCCACGATGCCGGAAACGGTGCTGTGGGCGAGACCGACCTGGCGGCTGAGTTCCTTGAGGCTGAGGCCTTCGGAGTGATAGAGCGCCTGCATAACGCTGCGCTGCGGGCCGGTGAGGCCACCGCGCGCGAATTGAGCCTCGACGGGCTGGCGCAACACCTGCCGCACCGCGCGCAGATGGCCGTCGATCTCCTGTGCCATGGCGGTCAGTTTCTGTTCTTTTCCCATGGCGTGTTTTACCGCACGAAGGGGATTAAGGCCCCCACTTCGCGTTGGTAGCGGGCGTATTCGGCGCCGAACTGTTCGAGCATGAAGGCCTCCTCGATACGCAGCTTCATGCTCCAGCCGACGAATGTCAGTGCCAAGCCGGCGAACCCCCGCAGTTCGCCGAGCACCAGGGCGGTACCGAATAAGGCGAGAAGGCCGCCCGAGTAGATGGGATGGCGGACGATGGCATACGGACCGGTGCGCATCAGTTGGTGGTCTTCCTTGACCGTTACGGTACCGCTCCAGTTGCGGCCGAGTGAGAGGCGCGCCCAGATGGCGAAGGCGCAGCCAATGACGGTCAAGGCCAGGCCGGTCCAGGAGATGGGCGGCCATGCGGGGAGCAATCGCCAGGCCAGCGGGCCCACGGCGAGCGGGTCGCCAAAGATCAGGCCGAAGCCCAGCACCATCATAATGACGTGAACAGTGCGGGAGCTGCCCGATTGCTTGCGGACAGAGCGCTTGGTGGCCAGGGCGGCGGCCAGCCAGACGATACCAGTGACTCCCCAGGTCCACTGAATGAACGCAAAAACACTGGCATGCACTTCTTGATTATACGTCGTATACGACGCGTCGTACACGACCGGGAAACCGCTCCCTGACGGTCACGGCTCGGTAACAGTCGGCTCTCAGGAGACCGTATAGCGTTCGGCGGCGAGCAGACGCTGCGCGATCTGGCGGCGGAACGTGATGGCGTCCACGGGCTCGTACTTCGAGAAGCGGCGCAGCACCACCAGGTTGGTGCGCAGGGTGTCGCCGTCAGAGCACGCGGCCACCACCGTGCGGGCGGTCACGTCGATATGGGCCATGGCGTCGCGCACCAGTACGGCGGTCATATCGGCGGCGTTGGCGCCTTTGCCGGATTCGGCCAGTTTCTGGGTCCGCAGCAGCGTGGATTCCATGGCGAAGATATCCATGATCACGTCGGTGATGGCGGCCAGGACTTCCTGCTGCTTTTCGAGCTCGAACATGTACTTCTGATAGGCCACGCCCATCAACAGGAGGGCGATTTTTTTGGCATTGACCAGGATGCGGGTCTCTTCGGCGAAGGGGCCGGAGATTTCATCGTCGGAGCCGCGCGGACCGCCCAGGACTTCCTGAAGCACTTCGGTGGCGGCCTGCACCAGGCCCAGTTGGCCGCGGGCGGCGCGCTTGAGCAGCATGCCGGTGGTGAGCAGGCGGTTGATCTCGTTGGTGCCTTCGAAGATGCGGTTGATGCGGGAATCGCGATAGGCGCGCTCGACGGCGTAATCCTGATGGTAGCCGTAGCCGCCGTGGATCTGCACGCCCTCGTCGACCACGTAGTCGAGCACCTCGGAGGCGTAGACCTTGATGATGGAGCACTCGGCGGCGAACTCCTCGACAGCTTTCAGCATGGTCTGGGGCGCGTTGGGCTGCTCCCAGGAGAAGCCTTCCAGTTGGGCCTCGATGAGCCCGACCACGCGATACGTCATGGACTCGGCGGCATACGTGCGAATGGCCATTTCGGCGAGCTTGTGCTGAATCATGCCGAATTCGGCGATGGATTGTCCGAAGGCTTTGCGCTCCTTGGCGTACTTGAGGCAGACGGCCAGCACGTTCTTTGAGCCGCCTACGGTGCCGGGACCGAGCTTGAGACGGCCGATATTGAGAATATTGAAGGCGATAATATGGCCGCGGCCGATTTCGCCGAGCACGTTTTCGACGGGGACGGGCACGTTGTCGAAGTAGACGGCGACGGTGGAACTGCCCTTGATGCCCATCTTCTTTTCTTCGGCGCCGGTCGAGACACCGGGGAACTTTTTCTCGACCAGGAAGGCGGTGAACTTCTCGCCGCCGACCTTGGCGAAGACGGTGAACAGATCGGCCGAGCCGCCATTGGTGATCCACATTTTCTGGCCGTTGAGGATATAGTGTTTGCCATCCGGGCTCAGGTCGGCGCGGGTGCGGGCAGCCAAAGCGTCGGAACCGGCGTGCGGCTCGGTGAGGGCGTAAGCGCCCAGCATTTCCATTTTGGCGAGCTTGGGCAGGTAGTGCTCTTTCTGCTGTGGCGTGCCGAAGTAGAGGATGGGCAGCGAGCCTATGCCGACGTGCGCGCCATACCAGCCGGCGAAAGAACCGTCGCCGGACATGTGCTCGATGGCCACCATGGCGGATACCAGATCGAGCTCCATGCCGCCGTAGATCTCCGGGATGGTGATGCCGGTAAGACCCAGCTCCGCGGCCTTGCGCAGGCAGGCCAGAGCTACGCCAGGCTCGTGGTGCTGGATGGCTTCCACGTTGGGACCGACTTCCTTGGCCCAGAACTCGTCGACCGTGCGGCCGATGGCCAGGTGCTCGGAGGTCAAATCTTCCGGCGTGAAAATCTCGCTCGGGGTGCGCTCTTCGATGAGGAAAGCGCCGCCTTTCGTTTTGGGTAATACAAATGTCGCGGTTGCCATGGAGTTCTCCTATTGCACTGTTTCGATTCTTTCAAAGATACCAGCGGCGCCCTGGCCGCCGCCTACGCACATGGTGACCAAGCCGTATTTCGCTTTGCGGCGGGCCATCTCCCGCAGGATGGTGGCGGTGAGCTTGGCGCCCGTGCATCCGAGCGGATGGCCCAGGGCGATGGCGCCTCCGTTGACGTTGACGATTTCCGGATCGATGCCGGCCTCCTGGATCACGGCCAGGGCTTGCACGCCGAAGGCCTCATTCAATTCCACGACGCCGATATCGCTGAGGGTGAGACCGGCCATTTTGAGGGCTTTGGGGATGGCCACGACCGGGCCGATGCCCATGATTTCCGGAGGGACGCCGCCGGTGGCGAAACTGACGAAGCGGGCCATGGGCGTGAGACCCAGCTCGCGGGCTTTACGCTCGGACATGACCAGGGCGGCCGCGGCGCCGTCGCTGGTTTGCGAAGAGTTGCCGGCAGTGACCGTGCCGCTCGAATGGAACACGGGTTTGAGCCTGGCGAGCGCCTCGATGGTAGTGTCCGCACGGGGGCCTTCGTCTTTAGCGAAGACGGTTTTGACGGCCTTGGGGCGCTTGCCGTTGGGGCTGATCCACTCGAATTCAAAGGGCACGATTTCGTCATCGAATTTGCCTTCCGCCTGGGCGCGCAAAGCGTTCTGGTGGCTGCGCAAGGAGAAGGCGTCGGCAGCCTCGCGAGTGATGTTGTACTTGCGCTGCACGCGCTCGGCGGTCAGGCCCATGTTCATGTAGATCTCCGGCCGGTGATCGACGAACCAGGGGCTGGGGGCAGCTTTGTGGCCGCCGCGCGGGATCAGGCTCATGGATTCGGCGCCGCCGGCGATGATGATATCGGCGCCGCCGGAGCGTATCCGTTCGGCGGCCATGGCGATGGCTTGCAGACCAGAACTGCAGAAGCGGTTGATGGTGACGCCGGTGACAGTATCCGGCAGGCCTGCGCGCAGGGCCACGCAGCGGGCCATGTTATTGCCGGACTCGGCCTCGGGCATGGCACAACCGAGGACGATATCCTCAATTGCATCCTTGGAGACTTGGGGATACTTGGCCAAAAGGCGGGTTACGACGGCGCCGGCGAGATCGTCGGGGCGGGATGTGCGCAGTGCGCCGCGCGGGGCCTTGCCGACGGCGGTGCGGAGACAGTCGATGATGACGGCTTCTTGCATGTTACTCCTCTAAAACGGGCACCCTAGTTTCTTAACGGCTTTCCCGTTTTGAGCATGTGCTGCATACGCTGTTGTGTTTTGGGCTGGCCGCACAGGCTCAGGAACGCCTCCCTTTCCAGGTCCAGCAGGTATTGCTCGGAGACGGCGGGGTGACCCGAGAGCGGGCCTCCGCACAACACGTATGCCAGTTTCTCTCCTACTACGGTATCGTATTCCGTGATGTAGTTGCCTTCGCGGGCCAGATAGATGCCGGTTTTCAGGAGCGCATAATCTTCGATGCCGCCCACCTCGATATCGGTTCGCGGGACGCCGGGCACGTAGTCGGGCGCGATCGCCAGCGCCAGGGCTTTGGCGTCGTCGATGAGGCGCTCGGGGTTCATGGAGATCTGATCCTGCGGGCGCAACAGGCCGAAGTTGCGGGCCTCGGCGGCGCTGGTGGCGACCTTGGCATAGGCGATCAGCTCGAAGGCTTTTTGCGCGCTGCCGAAGCGCAGCAGAGCTTCTTTGCAGCCGCCCGCTCCGGGAATGACGCCGACGCCTACCTCAACCAAGCCCATGTAGGTTTCGGCGGAGGCCTGCACGCGAGCGGAGTGCAGCGCAATCTCGCAGCCGCCGCCCAGGGTCATGCCGAACGGCGCCGTGACTACTGGCTTGGGCGCGTACTTGATGAGCATGGTGGCCTGCTGGAAGCGGTTTATGGCGGATTCGAGCTCTTCCCACTCCTCTTCCTGAGCGGCCAGCAGTACCAGCATCAGGTTGGCGCCGACGCTGAAGTTTTCGCCCTGGTTGGCGACGATCATGGCGTCGTAGTGTTTGGCGGTTTCGTCGATGCCGGCGCGGATCATGGAGATCTGGTCGTCGCCGAGCGAGTTCATTTTGCTGTGGAACTCGACGCAGAGGACGCCGTCGCCAACGTCGATGAGCGAGGCTCCGCCGTTCTTCTTGAGAACTCCGCGAGCGCGCTTCACATCCTTGAGCACGGTGATGCCGGGGCGGTCTTCGAGAGCCTGATAGGTATTGGCGAGCAGATCGAAGTAGGCGGTGTGCGGTTGACGGTCGCGGTCGGCGGCCTGGTAGAAAGATTTGGCGCCAGTGCAGAGCATCTTCTCGACATTTTCCGGAATCTGGCGCTGCTCGCCGCGCATGCGCGTGACGGTGTCTTCGACGCCTAGGGCATCCCAAAGCTCGAAGGGGCCAAGGGAGTTGGCATAGCCCCAGCGGATGGCGCGATCGATTTCGACGATGCGATCGGAAATCTCGGGCACCATGGCCGCGGAGTAGAGCACCAGGTCGCTGAAAAGTTTCCAGAGGAACGCGCCGGCGCGATCGGGCAAAGCGACGAGCGTGCGCAGGCGCAGCGGCAGGTCTTCGATATTGCGGACGCCTTCGACAGAAGCGAAGCGCGCTTTTTTGGAGGGATGGTATTCGAGGGTCTTGAGATCGAGCGCGTGAATTTCTTTGCTGTCGCCCTTGCCGGTGCGTTTGTAGAAGCCCTGGCCGCGCTTTTCACCGAGCCATCCGCGCTCGATCATCTGGGCGAAGAAGGGCGGAAGAACAAAGCGCTCGCGCCACGGATCGTTGGGGACCAGCTCGTAAAGATTGCTGGTGACGTGGGCCCAAACATCCAGACCTACGATATCGAGGAGGCGGTAACTGGCGCTTTTGGGCAGGCCGATCAACTGGCCTGTGAGGGCGTCCACCTCTTCGATGGTGAAACCTTCTTCAACCGTCAGCTTTTGGATGGTGGCTCCGAGGAAACTGCCGATGCGGTTGGCGATGAAGTTGGGGGTATCCTTGCAGGGTACGACGCCTTTGCCGAGATGGCGATCCGAGAAATGGGCGATGAAGTCCCAGACTTCGGGCGAGGTTTCGGGGCCGGGGATCATTTCGAGCAGATGCAGATAGCGCGGCGGATTGAAGAAATGCGTTCCGAGGAAATGCTGACGGAACTCGGCGGGGAATCCTTGGGCAATGCTGGCGAGGGGGATACCGCTGGTATTGGTGGAAAAGATGGAGCCGGGCTTGCGGACCTTGATTACTTTGTCGAGCAGGCTGCGCTTGATTTCGAGATTCTCGGTGACGGCTTCGAGGACCCAGTCGCAATCTTTGATTTGGCCCAGGTGGTCGTCGAAGTTACCGGGAGTGATGAGCGCTTTGGTCTCAGGCGTAAAGAATGCGGCGGGCTTTTGTTTCAGAATGGCGTCGAGGCCAGCGAGGGCCGCGGCATTGCGGCTGGGCTGATTGGGAAGAACGATATCGAGTAAGAGGGCTGGGATGCCCGCATTGGCAAAATGGGCGGCGATGCGAGAGCCCATGGTGCCGGCTCCCAATACGGCTACACGGCGCAGTGGTGTCATCAGTGGGATGGTACCGCGAAACGCAGGACGTCAGCCTGCGATGAAACTGGTAAGTTGGTCCGCGGGAACTTCGACGACCTTGCCGTCCTTCCAGAACACCATGGGCACGCCGTTCATACGGTGCTGCCGGACGGCTTCCAGGAAGGCCTGTTGCAGCGCTTCCTCTATGGCCTTGCCATCGCGAAAGAGAAAATCCAGATCCTTCTTGGGTTGCTGTTCTAGTTCCATAGCCTGTTGATATTATCCCACAGGTTGGGGTCGGCGATTATGGTGGCTTGATCGAAAGAACCGCTCGCGATCAGGCGCGGGCTGACGCCAGACGAGTTGTCGTAGAACCCCCAGGTGGCGGCCAATGGGTAGTAGATGTGAAAGAAGTTCTTTAGACCGGCTTCATAGCGCCGCCTGATCACCGGCTCGGGGACCGCATGTCCGCCTTCCACGACCCGCTTGTTCACGCGGGCGACGGCCATGTCCGCGGACGGCAGCCAAAAGAAAACAATGCGAAAAGCATAGCCGCTTTCGATCAGCGTTTTGATCCACGGAGCGAAGCTGCGGCTGGCAAGCGTGGTCTCGAAAGCGACATCCGCCCGTTCCGCGGTCAGGCGGTGAAGGCGTTCCAGCATGACCCTGCCGGCCTGTATCGCGACGCTTTCGGGACGAAAGGCGGAGAGACCTTTGGCGATGATATCGGCATTGACGAACTCCTGAACGCTCAGGGCGCCTACCAGGAGGTTGGCCGCGGCGGTTGTCTTGCCCGCTCCGTTCGGACCTGCCACGACGATGAGGTTGGGTACTGGACCAGGCATTACGTTCATTTCGACAGCAGGTCCATAGTAGCGCGAAGCCCAATATGATACTATGGGATACTTAAATCTGAAAGATGAACAAATCATGAAACACATCGTCATCCCGGCATTTCTTTTCTGTATAGCCTTTCTGGCGCCACGGGCCTCGGCCAACGTCGCCACGTTTGGGAACAGTACTCAAAACGTCACTTTTACGGGTCTCGGCGGCAATGCCCAGGGCGAGGGCGTGAACAGCGTCGTCTGGGGCACGTGCGCGTTTGACGGCCAGAATACCAAATGCACGGTCTCGGCGCCCTTCACCGGCGTCGGGGACGGCGGCACCATCACGCTGCTGGTCACCTATCCGGGCAATGGCGCCACTCCGCTTACCGCCACGTCGATCAGCCCAGACAGCAATCAGATTACTCTCAGCTTTACCCCCGGCTCCGGCGCTTCTTTCCAAGTGTCGCTGGCAGAGAGCAACGGCACCACGGTTATGTTTTACGAAACTTCGAGTTTCTATTTCAACTTCTCAAATTACACGTGTACCGGGCTCACCAATGCCGCATGCTCCGTCGGACAAGTAGGGCTCACGCAGAACGCCACGATTAGCGGAACCATCGTCGGCACATTCGATGCCACGCCGGTCATCGGGCTGCCGCAGGGCGTGATCAGCGCCAGCGCCTACGGGGCGTTCACCGCGCTCGCGCCGAGCACCTGGATGGAAATATACGGCGTGAATCTTGCCACCGTCCTGTCCCAGAAGTGGACCGGCGCGGATTTCAATGGCAACCAGGCGCCCAGCGCTCTGGGGGGAACCACGGTCACGGTCGGCGGCCAGCCCGCATTTATCGACTATGTCAGTCCTGGACAAGTGAATGCCCAGGTGCCATCCACTATCGCGCCCGGACTGCAGCCGGTAGTGGTTACCACGGCGGGCGGAAGCAGCGTGGCCTTCATGATTTCGGTAAATTTAACCGAGCCGGGCCTGCTCGCTCCGGCATCGTTCAACCTGCAGGCGGGACAGTACGTCACCGCGCTGTTTCCGAATGGGACCACTTTTGTTCTCCCTCCCGGCTCTATCCCCGGCGTTGTATCGGCGCGCGCGAAACCTGGCGATACGATCGTCCTTTATGGCGTAGGCTTTGGGACCGTGACGCCGGATAATCCAGCGGGGATACTGGTATCCCAGACGAACACGCTTACATCGACCTTCCATGCCTCATTTGCCGGGACGCCGGCTACGGTGAACTACTCCGGACTGACCGCGGGTTATTTGGGTCTCTATCAGTTCAACGTGGTGGTGCCGAACGTCGCCGCGAGCGATTCGGTGCCGTTCACTTTCACACTGGGAGAGAACGCCGGCACGCAAAACCTGGTGATCGCGATACAGAACTGAACCGCCCCTGCGTGAGCGCTGACGGCGCGGTATAATTCTGCTCGTGAAAAGCTACGCACGCGGCCCCGTCTTGCCGCTGTTGGAGAAGACTATCGGCCAAGCCCTTGCCGATTCGGTGGCGCGGAACCCTTCGGGCGATGCGCTGGTTTCGCGCCATCAGGGCGTGAGGCTTTCGTACCAGGAACTACAGGAGAACGCCGGGCGCACAGCGCGCGGATTGTGGGGGCTGGGCATACGGCCGGGCGATCGCGTGGGCATGTGGGCGTGCAACTGCGTAGAGTGGGTGTGCCTGCAACTGGCCACGGCGCTGACCGGCGCGGTGCTGGTGAACGTCAACCCGGCGTATCGGTCGCACGAGCTGCGGTTCGTGCTGCGGAAGTCCGGGATAAAGGCGCTTTTTCTGTACGAGAAAGATGCGCGCGTGCGATACCTGGACATTCTGCAGGAGGCTCGGCGAGACGCGGATGCGGCGCTCGATCATGTGGTGCTGTTGGGCACCGAGGCGTGGGACCGCATGCTGGCGGGCGGCGTGGATGTGCCGGCGGCATCCCTGAGTGGGACTGGTCCCGACGATGTGGTCAACATCCAATACACGTCGGGCACTACGGGGTCGCCCAAGGGCGTGCTGCTCACCCATCGCAACCTGGTGAATAACGCTTACGTGGTTGGTCGGGCGATGCGGGTGGCGGCCAGCGACCGGCTATGCTCGCCGGTGCCGCTCTACCATTGTTTCGGCTGCGTGATGAGCTCGCTGCTAGCGATGGTACACGGCCTGACGCTGGTCATGCCGGCCGCGCAGTTCGATCCGCTGGCGACGCTGGCGGCCATCGAGGCGGAGCGCTGCACCCTGATTTACGGCGTGCCCACCATGTTCATCGCGGAGCTGGAGCATCCGGACTTTCACAAATACGACACGCGCACGCTGCGCTCGGGCATTATGGCCGGGGCGCCTTGCCCCGTGGAGGTGATGCGGCGGGTGGTGACGGAGATGCACTGCAGCGAGATGTGCGTGGGGTATGGGCAGACGGAAAGTTCTCCGTGTATCACCATGTCGGCCGCGGACGACGATCTGGAGCACCGTGTGGCGACCATCGGCCAGGCGCTGCCGGAGACGGAAGTGAAGATCGTGACCCCGTGGAACAACGAGATCGTGGAGTCGGGCGATCGCGGCGAATTATGCACGCGCGGCTACTTGGTGATGAAAGGGTACGATCAGGAGCCGGAGGCTACAGCGCGAGCCATCGACGCGGAGGGATGGCTGCACACGGGCGACCTGGCGGTGATGCGGGAGGACGGCTACTTCCACATGGCCGGCCGGTTGAAAGAGATGATCATACGGGGAGGCGAGAATATTTATCCGCGGGAGATCGAGGAGTTTCTGCACGAGCATCCCAAGATCGCGGACGTGTATGTAGTGGGGCTGCCGGATGCCAGGCTGGGCGAGGCGGTGCTGGCATGGGTACGGCTGAAGGGCGGCGAAAGAATGGAGGAGGAGGACGTGTGCGAGTACTGCCGGGGGAAGATCGCGCATTTCAAGATTCCGCAGTATGTGCGGTTTGTGGATGCGTTTCCGATGACGGTGACGGGGAAGGTGCAGAAGTTCCGTATACGGGAGCAGGAGATCGCGGCGCGGGGGCTTGAGGAGGCCGCGGCGATTCGGACGGCGTAGGCTTGTGGAAAGGCCATTTCGCATCAGGAATGGCGGCGCGTGCCCAGCCTCCGTCTCGGGCATTCTCCGAGTGGCCGACTTATACGGCCAATCTCTGCCCGTTATGCGGACGGGCTGAGTTTGCGAATTTGGGAGAGGATTTTGGTGAGGCGATTCAAAAGTCGATCAAGGCAGCGCCGCGGAGGGCCGTCAGGCAGGGACCGACGGAACATCTCGATGGCATGTTGAGCGAAGAGCAGAGAGTCGATGACACCGTTCTGGCCGGTGCGGGGAGAAATTGTTGGCGCTTTGGGTTGTGGGATCAGATGTCGAGGTTTCTCGCGGGCCAGATGGTACTCGCGCTGCAGATCATTCGACGTGACGTCGACGTACCGCATCGTCATCTCTGGATCGGCATGGCCGAGCAGCTTCATTAATGCGGGCAAGGTTACGCTGGAGCGGATCATCTCGCTCGCGTACGTGTGTCTAAGCTGGTGTGGAACGATGCGGGTGGTTATCCCTGCGGCAGCAGTCACTTCGTGGAGGCAGTACCGGAGCTGACGGATCAAAGCTTGCTTGCCATCTGGGCGTGACAGCAGCCACCCATCCGGAGGCAGTGGATCGAAAGAACGGAAAAAGCGTAGGCGCTGCACCAGTTCGCACACAAATGAGTCTACCGGCACCATTCTTTCCGTCTTGAACTTGCCCAGCGGAACGTGAATCGCCCAGCGATCGGGGCCGACGTTGCGAAGGCAATCATAGGAGAGATCGACACATTCACCAATGCGCATACCGGTATGGCGCAACAGCAAGAAGATGTTGGCCGGCAGATCGTTGCGGCGGAGCAACTCCTGTTGGATGAGCTGATCCTGTGGTGACGTCAAGGTTCGCGGCAAACGTTGAGGAGGGCGCGGAAAATCCTCGCGACGGATCAGACGCGCCAACTCGGGAAGTGGCGCAGTCCAGGCAAGTTCCTCAAGGATACGTCGGAGGTGCGTGAGGCGATGGATGTAGACGGCCGGGGCCAAGGGTGGGGTCTGTGAGCGCAGATAGGTGAACCAGCCGAGGATGTGTGGATCGCGACGCAACTGATCTAACGAACAAACTGTAGGATGATTGTCACCGAGATAGATCAGGAAGTTGCGTACAGTGCCACGATACGGACGGGCTGAATCCCATTGGAGTCCGGCGGTCAGGGACTCGAAGGCACGCTGGAACTGGAGAGCCAGGGGATGGTCAACAGAAGCGAGGCGAGATAATTTCATGATCGCGAGACCGGTACCGGCCTGATGTGTTGAGCGATTGCTCGCGCATATTGCTGATAGACATCAAGAGGAGTGACCTGCATATAGACGAGCGTGGTTTGGATGTTTGCATGACCCATCAACTGCATGAGGGCGGGCAGGCTAACGCCGGCGCGCACCATATCCGACGCGAAGGTGTGTCGAAAACGGTGGGGATTTGCAATTTTGACTCCGCTAGTCTGGCGATGATGGCGAAAAAGCGAGCGCAGACCCGCTGGAGTCATCCGGGCGCCGCGGGCCGGACCTTTGAGAGAAACGAATAAGGCAGTAGCTGAGTTGGCAGGCCGTTCCAGTCGGAGATAATGATCGAGCAACTGGGTGGCTTCCGGCGCCAAGGGAAGAAAGCGGGTCTTATTACCCTTGCCGCGCACACGAATCTGTGCTTCCGGCAATAGCAGGTCGTCCTGATTGAGGTCCAGAATCTCTTGGGAGCGGAGACCTTGCAGCAGCATCAAACCGACGATGGCCAGATCCCGTGAAGTACGGAAACTAGACCAGAACCGTGCGACCTCATCCACTGACAGCGGCGTAATGGTTCGTTTGGGGGCTCTCACCCGCAACCGGCTCAAAGCCAGCCGTGGTTGGCCAATGCCCATTGGTGCACGTTGCCAATAGGTCCTTTGAAATCCCGGAGCAATCTGATGAGGAGCATCAGGGAACAAATGACGTAGGGCTTTATCGATAATGGCAACACGTGTGTTGATGGTTGAGCCCGACAACGGAGGCTGTTGGCCAGACAGGAATCGCACATAATCGAGCAGCGTCGATTCGGTAAGTGCATCTTTTGCGACCGCATCGGTATGATGAACACTCTCCCACCAACGGAGGAAGTACAACAACTCATTCGCATAACTTTGCAGGGTATGATCAGCGAGGCGGCGAACCGTCTCGTAATCGAGGTACTGATTAATCCAGCCAATCTCCCGCCCTGTTGCCTGCACGACCACGCGGTACGGACATCGCGCGGGGTTACCCGGTGACTGACGGTTAACACGGAAAGTCATGACCGAGCAGCCTCCAGGAGCGCTTGAAACCGGCGGGCATCGCCGCCATTGGCGAAGAGGCTGTTCGGGTCATGGCCTTCGGGAAGTTCGACGGCGCAAACTTTTAATCGTTGTTCTCTAAGCCGGTGCGCGAGCGTCTGCATGGCACGCTGTCCGCTGCGGTTGGCGTCGGCATCAAAGGCCAGATAGATGGTGCGCATACCATCGCACAGTTGACGAAACTGGTATGCGTTGAGCTGAGTTCCCATGGCGCAGGTAACGTTGCGAAAGCCGGCCTGCCACAAGGCGGCGTAATCGAACAGACCCTCTACGAGAATCACTTCCGGACACTGCCGGACCTGCTCCCAGGCGTACAAGCCGCCCTTGGCGCCCGGCAAGAAACGATGCGACGGCGCGGCGGCAGACAGGCTGCGGCCATAGAGATTGCCGTCGAGCGGAAACACGACGCGATGTATGTAGGCGTCGTATCCAGAGGCGGTTACCAAACCGGCCTGACGCAACGTCTGGAGCGGGTATCCCAACTGCATCAACCAAGCTCGCAAGCAGCCGCCAGGCGCGTAGCCAATTTGCATGTGCTCGATCAGTTCGGGCGAGCGGATTCCGCGTTGGTAGAGGTAGGCAACTGCCTCGCTGTGACGGTGTAACTGCATGCGATAGAAACCAGCAGCTTCGTGCAATAGTGGCGGCAAGCCCCGCCATTGGTGCAGCAAAGCGACAGCCTCTGGGAACCTCACCTGGTGGTAGAGTTCAGCGAAGCGAATCACGTCACCGCCGCGGCCACAGCCGTAGCAGTAGAAGAGGTTTTTGTGAGGGTCCACCAGGAAGCTTGGTTGGCGATCGTCATGCAACGGGCACAGCCCCATCAACCGGCCACGGCTGAGTGGCCGAGCCGCGCGCCAATCGTGCGCCTGTAGATAGCCCAACAGCGGAATCTGCTGTTTCAAGTCATGGAGAGCCTGCCGATTCACGGACTTCTTGCCTCCATGGGCAGAATACGGCACAACGCGCCGAGGTCCCAGGCAAGGATGGTGGGCGCCCCTAGAAAGTGGCCCCCGATGGCTCCGGTCGTCAGCCAGCACCATACGCTGAGCCAGCGACGTTGTGCCCATCGGCGCACACTGGACGGATCCGGCAAACGGGTCGGATCCTTGCAGTAAGGCGCGGCTTGCTCGGCGGACTCGCCGGCGGCGGCCCGCTCACATGCCTGTTGTCGGCAATGGAGGGTATAGCGCCCGGACGGCGCTAACCAATCTGGCAGGATCGTGAAGGTCTTCGCGCACGGCCGACAGATTCCGCGCCGCACCCAAATGGATTCTCGCCGATCATCATGGGCCGGACGAAGCCTCCGTCCATGACCAATGATCGTGCAGTTACCGCAAATCGGACATCGCCGCGGCAGCAGCTCCAGCGGGATCACCCCGGGTCGGCGTTGTCTTTCGCCTCTGGCAGTGCGATAAAGAGAATCACGGCTGGCGTGAAGGCCCGCCGGTGACCGTTCTCTGCCAAGTTTTCGATCTGCTGGCCGGGCCTTCACCCTCCGGCTTAAATCAGTTTCGAACGAAAACAAGAATACTGCTTTACGTTGTTGGCCGCCAGCCCCATCCGAACATTGGCCGGTTTAAAACGACCATCCACTCGGAGCGGCCACATTCCGGTAACCCGACTCCTCGGGCGTTAACCGGAAACTTGCGCCGACCGAATCGAAACACAACTGTCATAGGGTTCGATAACTGCTGGCAATCGCCGCATGGAACTGCTGCCGCGCGACGAAAAATTCTTCGACCTGTTGATCGACCAGGCAAAAACTGTATTCGATGCTTCCAACCTTCTGGCAGCAGGGCTCTGCAAGGGAGCCGGTCAGTCGGATTCCCTCGGTACGGCTCAGAAAGTTCGGGATCTCGAGCGCAAAGGAAAGGAAGCAGCGCGCCAAATTTTCCGGCGCCTGCACAAAACCTTCATTACTCCGATCGATCCCGAGGACATACACGAGCTCGCATCGCGGATTGACGAGATTCTCGACCACTTGGATTCGGTGGCGTACCGTCTGGAAGCTTTTGGGCTGGAGGATTCGCACGAGCGGATGTCGGAGCTGGCACGGATGGTGCACGGCTGTGTTGAGGCTACGCTCGAAGCGCTCAAGGTTCTGCAGCGCGAGGGCGTCAAGAAGCCCGACGAACTGACGAAGTCGTGCGAAGAGATCAACCGGCGGGAACTCGAAACTGAGGAGCAGGTGCGGGCGCTAATTCGCGATCTCTTCAGGACGGAACACGACCCGATCGCGCTCATTAAGCAAAAAGAGGTTTACGAGCTCCTCGAATCCACAGCGCGCTGCTGCGAGGACGTTGCGGACGTACTGGAAGCCATTGCGGTTAAGAACAGCTAAGAAGGGGTCTGCGCCAAAATGCCGGTTATCGCGCTGGTTATTCTCACCGTTGCCCTGGCATTAGTATTTGATTTTTTGAACGGGTTTCACGATTCCGCGAATTCAATTGCGACGATCGTGTCGACGCGCGTTCTGACGCCGCTGCAGGCGGTCGCATGGGCAGCGTTTTTCAATTTCGTCTCGGCGTTCACCTTCGGCACCAGTGTGGCGGCCACCGTGGGGAAAGGGTTTGTGGACACCCATATCGTGACGATTTACGTGATTCTGGCTGGCGTGCTGGGCGCGATCGTTTGGGATCTGGTGACGTGGTGGCTGGCGTTGCCGACCAGTTCGTCGCACGCCATCATTGGGGGCTACGCGGGCGCGGCAATCGCGCGTGGGATGTTCGAGCACGGCGTCCTGGGTGGATTCGGTGCCCTGATTCTTGGCAAGTGGCCACTGACTCTCGCATTTATCGTGCTGGCGCCGCTGATCGGGTTGGTGGCCGCGTTTGTGATGATGATCGCAGTTTATTGGCTGTTCCAGAAATCGACGCCGGTGCACATGGACTCCTGGTTCCGGAAGCTGCAACTGCTTTCGGCAGCCGCGTTGAGTTTCTCTCACGGAACCAACGATGCTCAGAAGACCATGGGAATCATCACTGAGGTCCTGGTGACGGCGAAGATCATTCACGAATTCAAGGTGCCGATCTGGGTGATTCTGGCGGCTCATGCGGCAATTGCGCTCGGGACATTTTTCGGAGGCTGGCGGATCGTCCACACGATGGGGAAGCGACTGACAAAGCTGAAGCCGCGCACGGGTTTCTGTGCGGAAACGGGAGCGGCGGTGGCGATCCTTCTGGCGACGCACCTGGGGCTTCCGGTATCGACAACACATGCAATTGGCGGTGCGCTGGTGGGCGTTGGAGCCGTGCAGCGGGTGAAGGCCGTGCGTTGGGGGGTGGCGACAAACATCATGTGGGCCTGGATTCTGACCATTCCGGCGTCGGCGTTGGTGGCGGGAATTATATTTGCGGCGATCCGGCTAGTAAATCCACACGCTTGAAAGCAAAGCCGATTGTTTTTGACCCGGTATCGGTTGAGCCATGCTGTGGCCCGGAGGCGACGCCGAGCGAATGCCTGGGCCGCCCATGTGGCGGCAGGTCACACGGCTCCGCGAACTTTTTACAGATCGTCGGTGACAGTGGAATGTTGCGCCTGCAAAATGGCGCTACCGGAAAGTGTGACGCTCTCCCCTCCTGGGATGTTACGGGCGGTTGACGCGCGACTCCGAGAATGCTACCCACCGAACAGCCCGTGCAGGACCTCTGTACGGATGGCGGACGATCCACCCAGTGCTCGCAATTCCCTGACTTCAGCGGTTAGCGCGCTTTTCGTCAAATGATACTGAACTCTCGCTTCGAGCGGGTGGCTGCAAACAGCTTCATCCAAGCGGCTAGAATGTACAAAGGCCGTGATTTCGAGTTCGGCGCGCGATAACGCTCACAGAGAAGGATTTTTCCCATGCCGTTTGTGGATACCAATGACGACGTGTTTCTCGGTGAAAAGTCATTCGCGACGTGGCATGAGGCTCTCGACCGTTATGAGACCTTCGGTGCACAAGAATCCTCCCCGGACATGGCACGCCGGGCGGCAAAGAGCCGTTTGCCCAGATGCGGGAGTACCTGACGGCCGCGAAGAAAGAGTGCCTGGCGAATGACACTGCGGAAGGTTTCGTTCAGCGAATGCGTGCAGCATTTCCCAGCTTCGACGGAGATGTTCTCCTTCATCACTCGCTCCGCTTCTTGTTCCCGAAGTCGTAGAGCATCCGGCCGGAATCAGCCGTCGCCTAAAGACCCAGGGGGTATGGATGAAAGCATTGATCTTTCGTGAGACTGGTGAACCGAAGAGCGTATTGAAACTGGCAGAGATCCCTACTCCGCCTTTGGCCCTTGGCGAAGCGCTTGTCCGAGTGCTGCTGAGCCCGATCAACCCATCAGATCTGCACATGGTGCGCGGGCGCTATGGCTATCAGCCGGAATTGCCTGCCAGCCCGGGCGCTGAAGGTGTGGGGATTGTGGAGGCTGTAGGTCCGGGCGTGCAAGGTCCGACTGTTGGAACTCGCGTAGTTTTCGTTCACACGTGGAACACCTGGCGCGAGCAGATCGTGTGCCCGGTGGACAGACTCGTGCCCGTTCCAAACGGCCTGGACGATCCGGCCGCCGCCACTTCCTACACGAATCCTTTGACTGCTTGGGCATTAACGAGATCAAGTCAAAACCTCAAGGAGGGCGACTGGCTCCTACAGACGGCGGCTGCATCCAGCGTCGGGAAGTTGGTGCTTCAATTGGCGCAGCAGTATCGATTCAAGACAATCAACGTCATCCGGCGGCGCGAGCAGGAAACAATCATCCGCAACCTCGGAGGCAATGAGGTAATCTGCACAGCCGACGAGGATCTCAGGGCACGCCTGCAGGAATTGACCGCGGGCAAGGGCGTTGAACGAGCAATTGACTGCGTTGCCGGGGAACTTGGCGCTGAGATTGCCCGCAACCTCGCTCCCGCGGGAACCATGCTTGTGTATGGAGCCCTTTCCAGTCATCGGCAGACGGACCCCGCGAAATTCACCATGCCGCTTTTCGCTCCGCGTTTGATTTATTCGACAGCGACGGTTCGCGGGTGGTGGCTTCCGCGTTGGGTGGGTTCCCAGCCGCTCGCCGAAGTGCGGTCGGCGACGAGCGATCTCCTCACCATGTTGTCGAACGGAGCACTTACGCCGCCAGCGATTGAGCGGTATTCATTTAAGGACTTCCAAGAGGCACTACGCCTAGCCGATGGTGAGGCAGGACAGCAAAAGGTCTTGCTGGACTTCTCCGAAAGGAAACCATAACCGGTGGAGCCTCATGGCGGTCGTCGCGAACCAGGCCCTAGCGTTTGACAAATCCATTTTGACGCATTGTCGGCATCTCGCGGATTTGCCTAAACCGACTGCAGCTCCCGCCGGATCACGCGCAAACTGGAAGTTGGCCGAGTCCAGTCGGCGTTGCAATGTCCGGGTTGACCATCTTGGAATTAGCGGTGGGCGCATCCGGGCCAACAACACGGGCGGCGTTTTCCATCCTTAAGGCTTGAACAGCCCCACTCGATCCGGCGGCTTCTAGGTTCTGCTTTTTTAGCTGACTCAATCCAACATATCCACTCGTTGCGTGCGAGCGGGTGTAATATCCTCCCATGCTGTCAACGCTTGCGCGTCGGATGTAAGTGCTTTTTTAAAATCTGCAGGCACTTTGAACCTGCCCCCTGAGGTGAGACAAACAGTTAAGACACTGTTCGCCGTCCGCTGAGAATTCATTGTACGGCGTATTGCTTCGATTGCAAAATTGCGGTCGTGGACAACCGTGGATTTTTTCTGACCTGGCAGGGCATCCGTGGCCAACTCGCGGCGATGCCCAACGAGTTGTATCTGATCCGCTTGATTCACCACCAAACACGCCGTCCGTTTCCTGGAGAACGACTTTGGACGGCGACCCAGTTGGCGCATGCGGCTACCATCGGCTTTCTGCGTATTCGCAACGCCTGAGTACCTCTCCGCTGAATTCGGCGGTGGCGACTGCGGCCGGCAGACACTTGGCGCACCTGTACGGCGGCGACTTAACCAGTACGGACTGGCGTCACTTGGGACGGCTCGCCGGCTTCACCAATCAAAAGCCCGAACGACGCACACCTGACCAGTTCGCTCCCTGGGTGAAACTCGTCCACGCCCGTGTGGGTTTGGCGCCGGACGCCGAGGCGTTGCTGCAGTCCGTCAGGCACTGTGCACAACCACAGACTTCTCCTTTCCGTATCAACTTGACAGCCGCAGAGCCTGACCCAATCGGCGTCGAAGAGGCCATCACAATCTACCGAGGTTGTATGAAACGATGGCAGATTCTCGAGCGCTTTCCGCAGCCGGACTGGAGCATCTGGATCTGTGGGTGGCCAGGTATCTGCTCTCGCAAGGCAAACCCGCTCCTCAGATCCAAACCATCCTCCGGCTCGCCAGCCCGTATTTTCCCCGCCACCATGGCGATCCGGATGGCTACCTGCGGCGCACCGTCGCTGGCGCAACTTTTCCATCCCCAGGGCGCGCTGTGTGCGATGATCATACGCGCGCCTCCGCGCCGCTACACAGCGAACTGGATTCCAAGCTGCCCGAGCTCGCGATGCCCTGAACAGCGACCAGATCTCCGCTAGCTAGGCCGCCCACCTAGTCAAACACTTGGTCATTCTACGCCGAGATTTCACATGGTCAAGACGACGCGGAAGTTCGCGTCGCCGCTGATCATGCGCGCATAAGCTTCCCCTGCTTTCTCGAGCGGATAGGTTTCAATCATCGCCCGCACGCCGGTTAGTTCGGAAAATCGCAGGGTATCCTCTGAATCCGCTGGCGTTCCTGCCGCCCAGCCTTGAATCGCGCGGACTCCGAAAATGAGTTGTACCGGGGTGACTTCGATCGGGTCGAGTGACGCACCCACAACCATCAGCTTGCCGTTCGGAGCCAAGCCGTCGATCAGGGCGGACATTGCTTTCGAACTCGGAGCGGTTGCCAGGATCACCTGCGCGCCGCCCATTTTCTGCAACTCCTGGGATGCATCGGTTGCATTGCTGTCAATGTAGACGTGGGCTCCTAGTTTCTCGGCGAGAGACGCATTCCCGGGACCGCGTCCGATGGCCGCGACCCTGTAGCCGAACTTGCGCGCGTACTGAATGCCGAGGTGTCCAAGGCCACCGATTCCCTGCACCGCGACAAGGTCTCCGGGGAGAGCGCCGGCGTGGCGCAGCGAGTTGTATGTCGTGATTCCAGCGCAGAGCAACGGCGCTGCTTCGATGGAATCGAGACTCTCTGGAATGGTTGCCAGCGCCGTGACAGAAGCCACCATGTACT
>Ga0302326_10007258_pt1 | contig 24750 bp, 20 predicted proteins | sample Palsa_T0_3_FD_202264 | JGI IMG/M metagenome (GOLD analysis project Ga0302326, IMG submission 202264) | Peat permafrost microbial communities from Stordalen Mire near Abisko, Sweden - Palsa_T0_3 | ecosystem: Environmental > Terrestrial > Soil > Palsa > Peat permafrost | place: Sweden: Abisko... | reverse complement strand
CCCCACGTTTGCCGGAAAATTTCACTCTACTCAACCCCGTTACTCCAGCTACCACTGGGACGATATGGCCGGCGAACTCAGCTACAACGCCAACGAGCTGAAAATTCCACAAGCGCACATCACCCGCGGGGCAGCCGCGGCGGATCTTGATTTGGAAATGCACTTCGATGATTGGAGCTTCTTGCCGGCCAGCCCATGGGCGCTGCACGGCAAGACCGACCGCGCTCCGGTGGACGACATACAAAAGCTTTTCGGCGTGGCCTACGCTTTCACCGGACTCGCCAGCGGAAATTTTGCGGTCAGCGGCACCCGCGCGGATCCGGTCTTCGCGGGCAATTTCGTGGTCGACGACGGCACGCTGCGCGGCCTGCAATTCACTCGCTTACGCGGAGACGTTGAGGCGCACACCGATGAGGTGAGCGTCTCCAACGGCCACCTCGACTTCGCCGGCGCGACCGTTGCCGGAGATATCAGCTACCGCTTCGCCGAACGCGATAGCACTTTCCATCTTACCGGCAACGACGTTCCCCTCGAGCGTATCCCCCGCATTCAAGCCTGGCCCATGCCGGTCGCTGGACTCTTGAGTTTCCAGGTGCAAGGCAGTGGCGCCCTGCTCGCGCCTTCATTGCAGGGAACGGTGCGTCTGGTGAATTTGCGCATGGGTTTGGAGGTGGAAGGGGATTTCACCGGCAAGCTCGCCGCCGACGGGCAAACGTTGTCGCTCGACGTCAACTCGCAATCGAGCAAATCCTCCCTGCAAGGGCACATCTCGCTGGGCCTGCATGGCGACTATCCCATCGCCGGGGACGTGAACATCGCGCAATTCGACCTGGATCCTTTCATCAGCGCCGGACTGCACCTGAAAAATCTCACCGGGCATAGCAGCGTGGACGCGCACTTTCGTTTGTCGGGCCCGCTGCGCCAGCCGGACAATATCGAGGCCGACGCCGAAATCTCTCGTGCCGCGTTTGACTACGAATACGTCAAGCTGCAAAACACCGGGCCGGTAAAGATCAGCTACCGCCGCAACGAGGTGCGCATCGATCAGGCCCACTTCAACGGTCCCTCAACCGATTTGCAGCTTGCCGGCTTGGTGCGTTTCAACCGCGATCGCCCGCTGGACCTGCATCTCTCCGGTTCCATCAACCTGCGCTTGCTGGTCGGCTTCTTTCCGGGGCTGGAAGCGAACGGCGCGGCGATGGTCAATGCGGCCATCTCCGGCACGATTTCTCGCCCGCGGATCACCGGCCGGTCCAGCGTCAGCGACGCCTCGGGCCACTACGAGGATTTTCCCACCGGCCTCAGTCACGTCACCGGCGAATTCCTGTTCGATACCGACCGGCTGATTTTCGACAACGTGACCGCCGAAGCGGGCGGCGGAAAGATTTCTCTCAGCGGTTCAGTGAATTACGGCACAGGTGAACTGGAATATCTGGTGAACGTCGCCGCGCCGCGTCTGCTAATTCGTTATCCCGAGGGTATGAGCTGGCTGGCCGGCGGTAACTTGCAGCTTTCGGGCACCGCGTCTGCTGGGGTGCTTTCCGGAAACGTTCAGGTCGAGCGAATGTTGCTCGGAGCCAAGATGGACCTGGCGACATTTTTCGCGTCGTCGTCGGAAACCTCTCGCGGATCGTCCACTTCATCGCCGTTCCTGCGGAATTTGCAGTTCGATATTTCCGGCACCACCACGCCTAGCGCGCGTCTGGAATGGGCCAGTGCTCACGTGGAAATCGACGGCGACGTGCGCTTGCGCGGCACCTGGGATCGCCCGCTGTTGCTGGGCCACATTCACCTGCTGAGCGGCGAAATGGTGTTTCGCGGCAACAATTACCGGGTCACCCGCGGCGACATCAATTTCTCCAATCCCTTCCGCCTGGATCCGGTGCTCAACGTGGAAGCCACCTCGCAAATCAGCCAGTACGAAGTAACCATCGATTTCACCGGACCGGCCAGCCGGCTCACCCTCTCTTACCGCTCCGATCCGCCCCTGCCGGATAGCGACATCGTCGCCTTGCTGGCCCTGGGCACCCCGGGAGAAGAGAGCGCGCTGCGCTCGTCCACATCCGGTTCCCAGAACTACGGCGCCACCGCATTGCTCTCGGAGGCGATTTCCAGCCAACTCGGCGGCAGAATCGAGCATTTATTCGGCATCAGCAATTTCCGCGTAGACCCATTCCTGGCAGGAACCACCACCGAGCAAAACGCCGCCGCCCGCGTAACCATCGAAAAGCAAATCACCAAGGACTTCCTGGTCACCTACAGCAGCAACGCTACCTCCCAGCAATACCAGGTAATCCAGGTGGAGTACACCGTCCGCCGCGACATCTCCATCCTGTTCCTCCGCGACCTGAACGGCACCTACAGCTTCACCGTCGAATTCAAAAAGCACATTAAGTAGCGCGGGTAATCCACTGTTCGTATTCGTCCGCCAGCCGGTAGCGCCGTGACTTCTTCGCCGGATCGGCGCGATCGACCCCTGCGGGAATTCAGCCGTTAAGTTGCGTTTAACGTGCCGTTATCGTGCCGATATATGGCGGGTTAAATTAGAAGTGTCCGTTGTATGCCGACGAAATTGGATTGCACAATACTTCAAGTAAGTTGTAGTATTGTGCCATGAGCCACCCACGCCGGGAAGCCGCCAAGCGCCTGTTTGATATCACCGAGGACCAGCAGGGATTTTTCACTGCCAAACAGGCTAAAGCAGCGGGTTATGCGGAGAACACTCATCCGTATCATGTTCACTCGGGCAATTGGATTCGCGAACATCGGGGAGTGTATCGGCTCGCCCATTTTCCTCGCACCGGCCGCCCTGATCTCATGCTCTGGTCGCTCTGGTCGAGAAACCGCGCCGACGCGGTGCAAGGCGTGTACAGCCATGAAACCGCGTTGAGCCTTTACGACCTCACGGATGTGATGCCAGCGAAAATCCACATGACGGTCCCGCTGAACTTTCGACGGAATAGCGCAATCCCGGGCGTGCTCATCCTTCACCGTGCGGATCTCTCCGAGAGCGATACCCATCGCAGGGACGGAGTTCGCCTAACCACACCTCTGCGAACCATACTTGACGTTCAGGCCGAACAATGTCTGCCAATCTCAATTCTGCGCCAAGCCGTCCGCGACGCTCTCAGCCGTGGTCTGATCCGGCAAAGTGAGGTTGCAAGCGCCGGGAATCAGCTGAGCAGCGACTGCACGCGCGAGTTCGCCCCATCGGTCATCGCGCCGTGAACTCCAAGCACTACGCTACCGCTGCTGCTTTTCGTATGGCGTTGGAAGATAGGCAAGCGCTGCAGGTCCGAACTCTCGCTGCGTGCGATGCCTTTGAGTCCTCGCCCGAATATTTCAGCCGATCCCAACTCGTCCGCTACCTGTGGTATTGAAAGGCGGCTACGCGATGGAGCTCCGAATCGGTGCCGCCCGCGCCACGAAAGATGTTGACCTCTCTTTGCGCAGCGCGTTTTTATCCAGCGATCTCGGCAAGGAGGAAAAAAACGACGTGGTTCTCGCAAAGCTACGCGAAGCGGCCGCTCTGGATAGCCGGGATTTCTTCGAGTTCGAAGTGGGTCAGTCGATCTTGAGCCTGGATGTAGCGCCGTACGGTGGCGCTCGATTTTCGATCGAAGGTCGCATGGACGGCAGAATATTTGCCAGGTTTCACGTCGACGTGGGGATTGCTGATGCCGTGATCGAGCCTTTGGAAGCGATCGAAGGGCGTAATTGGTTGCAGTTTGCGGATATCCCGAGCCCCTTGCTGTACATGATCTCCCGAGAACAGCAATTCTCTGAAAAGCTGCACGCCTACACACTTCCGCGAACGGCCGCTGTCAATACCCGTGTCAGAGACCTGGTGGACATGGTTCTCTTAATTCAATTTGGAACGATGGTTCATGAAAGAATTGGGGAAGGAATTCGGGTGACGTTTGACTGCAGAAAAACTCACAGCATGCCGAAGATTCTTGCAATGCCGCCCGCGGAATGGCAGAAACCGTACCGGAGACTCGCTGAGGAATGCGGACTTTTGCATGCAGTCGATGAAGGGTTTTCAATCTTGAACCGATATTTGACCGAACTTGGGCTCATCTAAACTTCTGCGCGAGCACCGGCGGATCCATGTGCGCGTCGAGGGCTCACTCGTAGCGCAGCGCGACCATCGGGTCCACCCGGGTGGCGCGGCGCGCGGGCACCCAGCCTGCCGCCATCGCGACCGCGGCTAGCAGCACCGTTAGCGCCAAGTACGTGGCGGGATCGGCGGAGCCGATCCCGAATAGTTCAGCGCGGATCAGGGGCGTGGTGGCTAGGGCTCCGACCACGCCGGCGGCTACGCCCAGCAGCGTCAGCAGCAGGCCTTGGCCCAGCACCAGCCGCAGCACGTTGCTCTCCTGTGCTCCCAGGGCCATGCGCACCCCGATCTCGTGAGTGCGTTGCTCCACCGAGTACGCCAGCACGCCGTACAGCCCCACCAGCGTGAGCAGCAGCGCCACTCCCGCAAAAATTCCCAGCATCAGGGTGATGAACTTATCCTGCTCCATGGAGCGGCCGACGTAATCGTCGAGGGTTCGAACCTCGTAGACCGGTACGGAGCGGTCGAGCGAGGCCACCGCGTCCTTCACCCCCGCAGCCAGGCTGGCCGCGCTGAGCGGGGTCCGCAGCACCAGGGTGAACCCGTCGAATGGAGTTTGCGTGGCGGGGACATAACACTCCAGCTGTGGATCGTCGCGTAACGATTGCAGCTTCACATTCCCCACCACTCCGACGATTTCGCGCATCAATGGTGGCTTGTCATCCACTGAGATGCCCGGCTGGATGTGCTGGCCCACCGTTTTTTCCCCCGGGAAAAATTTCTCGGCAAAGGCCTGGTTCACCACGGTCACCGGAGCGGAATCCAATAAATCGGTGGGTGCGAATGCGCGGCCCTGAAGAAGCGGAATCCTCATCGTCTGAAAATAATCGGTCGAGGCAGTGTAGAAGTTCGTGGCCGGTTCTTCCCCGGGCGCGACGGGATGGCCCTCGATTTGAAACGTAAAGCGCATCGCCTCGCCGCTGAAGGGCAAAGGGAAGACGGTGCTGGTCGAGGTAACTCCGGGGAGCGCACGAACCTTTGCCAGAGTCTGCTGTGCGAAATCGCTGAGGTTCTGGGGCTTGGGATATCGAGCATCCGCCAGGTCGATGTTCATGGCCACCACCCCATGAGCCTCGAAGCCGGGGCTGGCCCGCTGCAAGCGCAGCAGGCTCTGGATCATCAGTCCAGACCCGATGAGCAGCATCAGTGCGAGCGCCACCTCCAGCACCACCAAGGCGCTTCGCGTTCGTGCCGAGGCTTTGCTGGAGGTAGCGCTTCGGCCGCTTTCCTTCAGGCTGCCAGCGAAATCCCCACTACGAAAATGCAAGATCGGTGCCAGGCCGAAGATCACGCTGGTGAAAACTGAAATACAGAACGTGAACGCGAACACCCGGGCGTCAATTCCGGCTTCGGCAATCCGCGGCACATCGCGGGGACTGAACTCCACAATAGCGGAAGTAGCGAGCCACGCCAGGAAAAGTCCCACCACGCCGCTCAGCAGACCCAGGAGTAGGCTTTCCGTTAGAAGCTGCCGCGCGATTCGACCCCGGCTCGCGCCCAAAGATACCCGCAGCGCCATCTCCCTCTGCCGGGTGCTGGCGCGTGCCAGCAAGAGGTTGGCGACGTTCGCGCAGCCGATCAGCAGTACGAAACTGACCGCGGCCAGTAGCAGAATTAAGGCCGGGCGCGCGGAGCCGGTCAGCCGTTGGATCTCCGGCTCAATTTGAATTCCGCGATGCGCGTTGCTGGAGGGGTACTGGCGTGCGAGGTTCGCGGCGATAGTGCTGAGGTTGGCCTGCGCCTCGGCCGGGGTTACGCCGGGCTTCAGGCGGCCGATCAATTCCAGAAAATGGGCGCCGCGCTCTTCGGCGGTGGGTGTATTCCCAGGGCTTGGCATCAGCTCGGCCGCCATGGTCCTCCATAGGCTCGGCGCCTTGTACTGTAACGGGAACCGGAACGACGCGGGCATAACGCCCACTACCGTAACGCTGCGGCCATCGAGCTCCAGACTCTTGCCTACAATTTTCGGATCGCCCGCAAACCGGCTGCGCCAAAGCGTCTCGCTCAGAATCACCGGAAACGTGGTTGCGCCCGGCTTGTCCTCGTCCTCCAAAAAAACGCGGCCCAGTATGGGCTTCACGCCGAGTACCTGAAACAGGTTTGCGCTTCCCTCGACCACGGTGACGTGTTGGGCTTCGCCGTTGCTGGTCAGCGTGCCCGCGCCGGGACCGAATGCAGCGACAGAATCAAAGGTGTCATTGCGCGTCTTGTAATCGACGAAATCAGGATAGCTGGCAGCGGCCTTGGTTTGGTTGCGGGCGGGGTTGGTGCCCCAAATCGCGTATAAACGGTCGGGAGCCGAAAACGGAAGCGGCGCGATCAGCACCGCGTTCACTACGCCGAAAATAGCGGCGTTTGCTGCAATGCACAGCGCCAGCGTGATCACCGCGATGGCTGTAAATCCGGGACGCTGCCTCATCATGCGGGCTGCGTAGCGAATATCCTGGAAAAGCGTGCGCATCGATCCACCTCTTCGGGCCTGCTGGCAATGCGTGCGTCAAACGGCCCCCGGGGTTTCACTCCCCGAGATAACAATAGACAACGGCACGTTCGATGCCGCCTGCGCACAGCCCATAAGCTATTCAGATTCAGCGGATTATAGGTTCGCTGGCAGGAAGCCGGCAGGGCAGTTTGACCGCTTCTGGGAGCGCACGTGGCAAAATCGGACACCGTGAGGGGGAAGGATCGCTTGCCGTTGGTTTTTAGCGCCCCGCGCTAACGCTTGGACTTCTCCAGTTCTTCGATCAGCGCGGGAACAATCTCAAAGAGGTCGCCAACCACGCCGTAGTCCGCCACTTCGAAAATCGGGGCGTTGGCGTCTTTATTCACGGCAACGATCGTGCGCGAGCCTTTCATCCCTACTACGTGCTGGATCGCGCCGCTGATTCCCAACGCCAGGTAAAGCTTCGGTGCCACGGTTTGACCCGAGCTGCCGATTTGTCGATCCATCGGCAACCAGCCCTCATCGCAGATCGGCCGTGACGCGGAAAGCTCCGCGCCAAGCAGCGTGGCCAATTTCTGCGCGATGGCGATATTTTCGGGCGCTTTGATGCCGCGGCCCACCGAAACAAGAATGGGGGCCTGGGTGAGGTCAACGGCCTGCTTCGCTTCGCGGAATAACTCGCCTGGCTTGGTGCGAATTTGTTCCGGATTCAGCTCGACGGCCAGCGCGTTTACCGGTGCTTTGCTGCCGTCGGTGCGCGCGGCCGCCAGATCGCCGCGGAATGCTCCGGCCTGGAAGGTGGCGAGCCATGGCGCGGCGCCTTCGAATACCACGTCGGCGACGGTGCGGCCCTGAAACATCTGGCGCACAAAAATCAGTTTCCCGTTTTCGTGGCGATAGCCGATGCAGTCCCCGATCATGCCTTTCCCCAGCGAAGCCGCGAGCTTCGGAGCGAAATCGCGCACTTCGTAGGTGTGCGGCATCAGAACCAGGTCCGGCTTGGCCGTCTCGATAGCCTGGCGCAGCGCGATGGTGAAGCCATCCGGCGTGTAGTTTTCCAGTAGCGGGTGATCGATCGCCAGCACTTCATCGAGTTGGGAAGCGGCCAGTTCCTGCGCGAGAGCCGCGATATTTTTGCCGATGACTACCGCGGAGATGGAACCGCCGGTCTGTTGGGCGATCTGCTGCGCGGCCGTTAAAGTCTCAGAGCTGACCTTGTTCCACTTGGCATCGCGCTGCTCGGTGATTAGAAGTATTTTCATGATTGGAACGCAAAAACGAAACTATAAAACTCGCGCCTCGTGCCGTAGTTTTTCGATCAGCTTCGCTGCAATTTCTTTGGGCGAGCCGGTCAGGAACTCCGTTTTCTTCGACTTGTGTGGCACGTAGATCTTCTCGACGCGTTCGATCACCGTTTCCGGCACACCCAGGCTGGCGCGCGGCGTTGAGGCGATCTCTTTCTTTTTCGCCGCCATGATGCCTTTCAGCGTGGCATATCGCGGCTTGTTGATTCCCGACTGGATCGAAAGCACTGCGGGAAGTGGCAGCTCCACCCACTGGAACCAGCCCGCTTCGAGCTCGCGTTTGAGGCGCATCGACGCGCCCTGAACCTCGATTTGCATGATGATCGTCGCGTGCGGGCGGCCCAGTAATTCCGCCAGCAGTACCCCGGTCTGGCCGAAACCCTGATCGTCGCTTTGCAGGCCCGTTAAGATCAGATCGAAATTTTCTTTTTCCATCGCGGCGGCCAGGGATCGCGCGGCGGCCAGCGGGTCGAGGCGGTAAAATTGGTCGTCAACCACGTGGATGCCGCGGTCGGCGCCCTTGGCTAACGCTTCCTTGATGGTTTGCTTCATGCGCTCGGGGCCCATGGCGATGGCCACCACTTCGCCGCCGTGCTTTTCCTTCAGGCGCAAACCCTCTTCCAGCGCGAACGAGTCGGGCTCGTTGGTTTCAAAGCCGATATCGGATTCGCGAATCCAGACGGCGTCCGCAGCGATCGCCAGCGGTGCATCCTTGGCGGGAACCTGTTTGACGCAAACGCCGATCTTCAATGGCGTCTCCTTGGCGAGCGCACCCACCGCGAAAAGCTATTTTCCATCCCAGCGTTTGAAGATCAGCGATGCGTTGGTGCCGCCGAATCCAAACGAATTCGACAGCGCGTAGTTGACCGTCACTTTTCGCGCCTGGTTGGGAATGTAATCAAGGTCGCACGCCGGATCCGGCGTTTCGTAGTTGATCGTTGGCGGCAGAATCTGATCGCGAATCGCCAGTACGCTGATTCCCGCTTCCAGGCCGCCGGCTCCGCCCAGCAGATGCCCGGTCATTGATTTTGTAGAACCGATCGGCACTTTTTTTGCCCGGTCGCCAAAAACCTTCTTCAGCGCGGCAGTCTCGATCGCGTCGCCGATCGGCGTGGACGTTCCGTGGGCGTTGACGTAGTCGATGACGTCGGCGGTAACTTTTGCATCTTTCAGCGCGGCTTTGCTCACCCGATAGGCGCCGTCGCCACCCTCGGCCGGCTGGGTGATGTGGAAGGCGTCCGCGGACATGCCGTAACCCACCAGCTCCGCGATGATCTGCGCGCCGCGCTTCTCGGCAACCTCCAGCGCCTCCAGCACCAGCATCCCAGAGCCCTCCCCGACCACGAATCCGTCCCGATCGGCGTCAAATGGGCGGCTGGCCCGGGTGGGCTCATTATTCCGCGTCGAAAGCGCCCGCATGGCCGCGAAACCGCCCACTCCCATCGGAGTGATCGACGCTTCGGCTCCGCCGGCGATCATTACGTCGGCGTCACCGCGCTGAATTATCTTGAACGCATCCCCGATGGCGTGGGCGGAAGCTGAGCAGGCCGTCGCGGTGGCCGAATTGGGGCCGCGCGCCCCGTAGCGAATCGAAACGTGCCCGGCAGCCAGGTTGACGATCGAAGCCGGAATAAAAAATGGCGAAATTTTGCCGGGGCCGCCAGCCAGGTACTTTGAATGTTCGCGCTCGATGACGTCGAATCCCCCGATTCCCGACGCGATGTACACCCCGGCACGGTCCGACTCTTCCGGAGTGATTTTCAGCCCCGACATAGCTACCGCGAACTCAGACGCGGCGATCGCGAACTGAATGAACCGGCCCATCTTCTTGATTTCTTTTTTCTCGATCCAGTTCAGGGGGTCAAAATTGCGGACTTCACCGGCAATGCGGCAATCGAACGCTGCGGGATCAAATGCTGTGATCGGCCCGACGCCGCTGCGGCCGGCGACGAGATTTTGCCAGACCTCTTCGGTGCCGATACCGCACCCGCAAACCAAGCCCACTCCGGTGACAACGACTCGCCGGCTCAATTCCGATTATCTCCTGTCGGGGAACGTGCGGGCAGGTTACTTCTTTCCCGCGGTTTGCTTTTCGATGTATCCCACGGCGTCTTTCACCGTGGCGATTTTTTCGGCGTCTTCGTCGGGAATCTCGATGCTAAAAGACTCCTCAAACGCCATCACCAGTTCCACGGTGTCGAGCGAATCAGCGCCCAAGTCATCCACAAACGAAGCCGTCGGAGTCACTTCGCCCTCATCCACACCGAGCTGCTCAACGATGATCTGCTTTACTCGCTCTTCGACGCTGGCCATTCAGTATTCTCCTCGGATATTGGCTGCTTGCGCCGGCCACCTGGCGTACAGGCGCGTCAAATGCTTCCAATCAACTCGCCCATTCTAAGCGCCATGTCTGGGCTGGGTCAACTTCACAAAACCGCCAGGAATGTCTTAGTCGGAATCCGCCACGCCAATCTGGCTCAGGTGATGGTGCAGATGCGTAAGATAATCCGATGCTAAGAAACCCAGGGTCACTGGCTCGCCCCCACCGATGCGGCAAGCAGTCCCCAGTTTGGAAGCCGGCAACTGGGCCATCACATGAGCGAGGTAGCGATTGTAGGCAGCCCACAACGACACCAGCAGCGGCCAATCCGCGTCTTGTACCGCTTGCACGCGCACGCTCCCGTTCTGGTCGTAGCCCGGGAAATCCAAAGAAGCCTGCAGAGCAGCCCGGACGAATCGCTGATGATTATTCGATGCCGAGTCGATCAGATGCCCGATCACTTGCTTGCGCGACCAGCCGCCGGTGAGTATCGGTTCCGTACTTTCCGGTTCGCTGACCTCGCGAAGCCTCGGCTCCGCCATGTCTACCAGGCCCAATAGCCTCGTGCTCAGCGCTTCCGCTCGCATAGTCGCGGTGTTCATTGTATCCATCCGTTTGGCACGAATTCTACGCAGGACGCTCCCAAACCGGTTCCATCTTGGCGCATCGCTGAACCCGTGGCCGTTAGTTCCATGACGCCGCCGGGTGAAATGATTCCTGCCTTACCGAACCCTTAGCCCAAGTACATACCACCATTCACGTTCAATACGTGCCCAGTAATGTACGCTGCTTCGTCGCTGGCCAGAAAAACTATAGCCGACGCAATCTCTTCAGGCGTTCCCATCCGCCCTAGCGGGATGCGCCCGATGATCTGCTCTTTCACGCCGGCGGCCAGGGGATCGGTCATGGGGGTAGTGATAAACCCGGGAGCGATCGCATTCACGGTGATATTTCGCGATGACACTTCCAGCGCGATGGCGCGCGTCAATCCGATCAAGCCCGCTTTCGCCGAAACGTAGTTGGACTGCCCGGCGTTTCCGGTTTCCGCGACCACCGAAGTGACGTTGATGATACGCCCCGAGCGCTGCCGCACCATTCCACCGAGCGCCTGCTGAATGCATAGGTGCGCGCCGGTGAGGTTGGTGCGCAAAACGGTTTCCCAATCCTCCAATTTCATTCGCAGGGCCAGGCCATCGCGAGTGACCGCGGCGTTGTTGACTAGAATATCGAGCTTGCCGAAATGCGCGACGATTTGCGCGAACCCGGCCTTCACCTGCGCGGCGTCCGCCACGTCCATCGGAACCGCCAAAGCTTGTCCTCCGGAGGCTTCGATTTCCGCCACCAGCGCGCCCAGTTTTTCCAGATTGCGCGCCGCCACTGCTACCCGCGCACCGGCCCCAGCCAGAGCCAACGACGTGGCGCGGCCAATACCTTGCGAGGCGCCGGTAACGATAGCTACCTTGTCCGCAAGAGAGAACACCGCTTACGCCTCCGCCACTTCGGCTCGCGCCTGGGAGATCTTGTCGACCGTCTTCTGCAAGCTCGCGGAGTCTTCCACGTTTACGCAATGCACCGAGCGATCGATCTGCCGCAACAACCCCGCCAATACCTTTCCCGGACCCACTTCGACGAACATCGACACTCCGGATTCCACCATCTCGTGAATGGATTCCAGCCACCGCACCGGCGAGCACACCTGCCGGATCAACGCCTCTCGCGCTTCATCGCCGGTGGTGATCGCTTCGGCGTCCACGTTGGTGATCAGCGGAAACCTCAGCGGACCGAATACCGTCGCGCGCAGGTCTTTGGCCAGCCGACCCTGTGCCGGGGCCATCATATCGCAATGGAACGGCGCGGAAACCGGCAGCATCACCGCGCGCTTGGCGCCGTTTTGCGATGCGATCTCCACCGCCCGCTTCACCGCCGCGGCTTGCCCGGATATTACCGTTTGCTCCGGCGAATTCATGTTGGCGGGCACCACAATTCCGCCGTCCGCCGCTTTCTTGCAGATGTCCGCCACTTCGGCCGGCGCCAAACCCAGAATCGCAGCCATCGCTCCGTCGCCGGTCGGCACGGCCTCCTGCATGTACTTGCCGCGATGGTGCACCAACTTCACCGCGTCGGAAAGCTTCAATGCGCCCGCCGCTACTAGCGCCGAATATTCACCCAAACTGTGTCCGGCGACGAAGTCCGCGGTGATGCCGTGCTCCGCAAGGGCGCGGTAGGCTGCCACTGAAACCGTCAGAATGGCCGGCTGCGTGTACGCGGTTTGCTTCAGCTCGTCGTCCGAGCCTTCGAAACAGATTTTCGAAATCGAAAAGCCGAGCGCCGCGTCCGCCTCTTCGAATACGGATCGCGCCACCGGATAGTGGTCCGCCAAGTCTTTGCCCATTCCCGAATATTGCGAAGCCTGTCCGGGGAAAATAAACGCGAGCTTGCCCATGGATTTGTCCAGTTCTTGCGAGGGAATTCCGCAAAATTCGTTTTCCGCGCGATTGCGCGGTCTTCAATCAATAATCATGAAATTCGCGGGGGGATCCGGATCACCCGGCTCCCTTCGGTTAGCCGCTCTTTACCCGCGTCGCGGCGGCAGCGGACAACTCCTGCTCGATGGTTTCGTTCACCTTGGACCGAGTCATGTCCTGGGCCACGCGGATCGCGTTCTTGATCTCCCGCGCGTCCGAACGGCCGTGTCCGATCACCGTAATTCCGCGGACGCCCAGCAGCGGCGCACCGCCCGCTTCGGAGTAATCGATATTCTTACGCACCTTCTGAAGCGCCTTGCGGATCAGCAGGTACCCCAACTTCGAGCGCAGGCTGCTTTCCAGCGCCGTCTTCACCATGCCCCGCACATGGTCCACCAGCCCTTCGCTCACCTTCAACGCGATGTTTCCGATAAACCCATCGCAGACGATCACGTCCGCGTTGCCGGAAAAAACGTCGCGCCCTTCCACGTTGCCGACGAAATTCAGGTTGGTGCGCTTCAGCAATTCAGCCGCCTCGCGGGTCAATTCGTTGCCCTTCATCTCTTCTTCACCAATGGATAAGAGCGCCACCCGTGGTTTTGGCGTCCCAAAAATCGCGCGGTAGTAAATTTCGCCCATCACCGCGAACTGCTCGATCTGCTCGGCCTTGGAATCTACGTTGGCCCCGACGTCGAGAATGATCGACATCGATCCTTTGGACGTGGGAAACGGAGCTGCCAGCGCCGGCCGATCGACCGATGCCAGGGTGCCCAATCCGAAGCGGGCAATGGTCATCACCGCGCCGGTATTCCCTGCGCTCACCAGAGCGTCGGCCTGGCCGGCCTTCACCATCTTCGCCGCGACGTGCACCGAACTGTCGCGCTTCTTGCGAAACGCCTGGGACGGTGTATCGGTCATGGTGATTACTTCGCTGGCCGCGGCAACGTCAATCGCCAGGCCCTGGGTGCGATGGCGGGCCAACTCTTTTCGGATCGGTTCTTCCAGGCCCACCAGGACCACGCGGACGCCTAGCTCCCGCGCGGCAAGCACGGCGCCTTCGACTTCGGTGCGAGGCGCACAATCTCCCCCCATGGCGTCGAGAGCAACAGTGATCATCTGGAGCACCCAATCAGGCAGGTTGGACCGCGAAAAACTTAGGCCGTTCAGGCCCTGGTGTCAACCACTTCTCGGCCTTTGTATTGGCCGCACTTGGGGCAGGCGCGGTGGGGCAGCTTCTGCTCGTGGCAGTTGGGGCATTCGGAAAGCGACTTGGGCGTCAAAAAATCGTGCGCGCGCCGCTTGCTCGTGCGTGCCTTCGAATGACGCCGTTTTGGATTGGGCATTGAACTACTCCTCGCAAACGCGCACAAGCCTACGCTCGGGCGCTAAATGAAACGACTAGTTTAGCGTTTTATTGTTTTTTTAACCAGTCCTGCTTGAGGCGGCCGAGCGGGGTGGACCGGGAGTCGACAGAGTGGGTCTCGCAGCGGCACTCATCGTGATTCAGGTTGGCGCCGCACTGGGAACAGAGTCCGCGGCAATCGCTGCGGCAAATCACCTTCATAGGTAGAGCCAAATTCACCTGTTCGGCGAGCACATCGGCGAGGAACAGGCCATCGCCCTCGAAGAATCCGATTTCGGTATCGTCCAGATTCAGCCGGGCGTCTTCGTCGTCGCTGGGCAGCGCGGTGGTACGGCGGTAGAAGAGGTCGACGTCTTTGCTAATCTCTTCCGTCACCGTGTCCAGGCACCGCGCACAGACCAGTTCCAGGCGAGTGTGAATGCTGCCGTGAATTCGAATCTGGTCATCCACCAACTCCGCGGTAGCGCGCACTTCCAGCGGCTCCACTTGCCGGAAATCGTTGGAGTGAAAATCCAGGGTCCCCGGGGTGTAGCTTTTGCGGACGGGTATTTTGTGAAGAGCGAGTTCGTGGACGTCGATAAACATGGACAAGTTCCCGGCCTTTTGAGCGAAACGCCATTATAAGGCTCAGTGAATTAGTGTCAAGAAAAGGCGAAAAATTGATGGATCAAGGTGACACCAATGCGGCAATTGTTCGTCTCGAACTGAGATTCAAATCCGCGCCCGCATTGGCGCTCCGACTTGTTCGCGGTACTGGCGCAGCAGGAAATCGTCGGTCATGCCGGCAATGTAGTCGCACACAACTCGATGTGCTGGCTGATGTTGCGCGAGCTGGGCATAGTAAGGCGGCATGCGTACCGGGTTGTTCAGGTACAGCAGGAACAGAGCGTCCAGAGCAGCAACCGACTCGCTGCGGTCTTCGACGATCGTCTCATTTGAATACAGCCGACGCATCAGGAATTGTTTCACTGTGGCATTTTGCTCGGCGGCTTGTGGCGAAAAGCCGGCCAGCCGCTCCGGATATTCCCGTACATCTTGCACGCTGGTTACGCCGCTGGCTACCACCATGCTACGCGTATTTTCGATCAAATCAGTCGCCAGATAATCCAGCAATTGCTTTAGGGCCTCGTTGAATTTCAGTTTCGTGCGGCCCTGGGGATGGGTGTGATCTACGTCTTTGTACAGCTGGCCAAATACCGGGGCCTCCCGGCACAAAAGGTCCAGATCGATCAGCCGCGCCTCGAAGCCGTCATCCAGGTCGGCGGTGTTGTAGGCGATTTCATCCACCAGGTCGATCAATTGCGATTCGAGTGGCGAGCGCAGGTCCAGCAGGAACTCCGCAAGTTCAGGAAATTCCTGGATTGAATAATCGCGCGAATGCTTAATGATTCCTTCGCGAACTTCGAAGGTCAGGTTGAGGCCGGGAAAATCCAGGTAGCGCTGCTCGAAGTGGTCGACGATACGCAAGGCGTGCAGGTTGTGGTCGAATCGCTCGCCATGCTCGCGCATGCGCTCGTCCAGTTTTCGCTCGCCGCCATGGCCGAATGGGGGATGGCCGATATCGTGGACCAGCGCGAGCGCCTCCGCCAGATCGGAATTCAGGTTCAGCGCGCCCGCTACGGTGCGGGCGATCTGCGCCACTTCCAGTGTGTGGGTCAGGCGGTTGCGGAAATGATCGGAGTGGCGCCTGGTGAACACCTGGGTCTTGGCTTCCAGGCGGCGAAAGGCGCGGGAATGGATTACGCGGTCGCGGTCGCGCGCGTAGTCGTTGCGGTAGCGATGCGCGGGCTGCGCGAAGCGGCGGCCGCGAGTCCGCCGGACGTCCATCGCATACGGTGCCAGCGCCATTAAGGCCATTCTAGCGGTAGAACATCGATTCACGTTATCGCTTTTCCCCAGCGCAGCGGGGGATGGCTCGGGCGACCTACGCCGAACGGCTTGAGAGTGTTCGGGCGCCAAAAGACTTTTGAGCAAAGGGAAGCGGGATGAAGAAAAGAACTAGCTCTTGGCGGGGAGCAGCGCGAGTTCCTGGTCGGCTTGCTCGGCGGCGCGCGTGTCTGGAAATTCCGTTTTGATTTGGTTGTAGAACTTCGCCGCTTGGGACGGGTCGGGCGGGCTGGCCTGGCGGTAGTGCTCTGCCAGCGATAACAGGATAATTGGTTTAGGCACCAGGATCGAAGGCTTGGCTAATAGTTCCTGATATAACTTCACCGCGTCGTCGCCTTTTCCGTTGCGGTCGTCGATCTGGGCCAGCTCGTTTTTTGCCAGCGCGACGAATTCTTCGCTGCCGCTCTGGGTGAGCCCTTCCAGCCATTTCTTCGCTTCCATGTCTTGCCCGATTCGTTCCAGGCTGAGCGCCGCGTAATAGTGAGCGAGCTCGCCGGAGCGGGTGCGCGGGTAGGTCTTGGCGACCTCGCCGAATCTGGTGCTGGCGTCGATGAACTTCACGCCCGGGTTCATGTAGGTTGGTTCGCCCGGCTCGACGGGATCTCCGGGTTTCATGATCCGGGCTTGAAAAATCTTCATAGCGTCGTCAAACGCGGCGGAGGCCTTCACCGCCTGGCGCTCGGTGTAAATCTTCCAGCCGCCGACGGCTAGCGCCACCACTACGATCACGCCAACGATAAGAGCGACGGTCTTTTGGTGGGAGAGAACGCCTTCCACGCCCTGCGCCAAAGTGTCATGAATCTCGTCTGTCTTTAGTTCCTTACGCGACATGTGTCGAACCACGTGATGCTCCTAACCCATAAAGTTTTCAGAGTGCCATGCTATCACAATCACTATGGTTCATTACTCTGGTCGGGTATCCGAAGGTTCCTGATGGACTATGGCGCTGGAGTCAGGATTTCGTGAGTAATGTGAAACTTCCGGACCACGCTTATCTGGAGACCCAGGCTAGGCCGTCCGGCTCGTTTCCGGTAGCGATCGTGCCGGTAATTTGCAGGGTGGCGAGGTCGATGACTACCACTTTGTTGTCCGGGCTGACGGCTACGAAGGCGCGGCGGCCTCCTGGCTCCATCAGAATGCCCGCAGCGCCGCGGCCAACGTCGATCCGTTTGATTTCCTTGCGCGACGCTACATCCATCACCACCAGCGGGCCAGCAAGGTCGGATATCAGGACTTTTGTTCCGTCCAGGGTGAACTTCAGGCGGTTGGCCATTTTCCAGGGGACGCTCAGCGTGGCTTCTACTTTCTTGCTGGCGATGTCGATGATCGAAATACTGGAGTCGTGAGCGTTGGCGGCCCAGAGTTCCTTGCCTTCGGGGGCCACGTCAAAGCCCTCCGGACCTTTGCCGATTTTCACGATCGACTCATGCCACACTTTCTGAGGCCCGCCCGGAGGCGCTCCAGACGGCGGTCCCGCGTTTCCCGGTCCGCCCTGACCCGGCGGGGGCCCGAAGAGGTTCGAATCCAAAGTCTGTTCGATGATGCTGATGGAGTCGGAGTTTACGTTGGAGGTGAATATATGCTCGAGATCGGGGGCCACCACGATCATATGGGTGCGGTCCTGCCCGGTGCCCAGGATCCAATCGATGCGCTGCGACGCCGGATCGTACCTGCCGATGACTTTGTTCGTCTCGGCGGTGAAATAGAGCTTGCCGCCCGCGAAGGCCAAGCCATGGGCCCCGTGCAGTACGCCCAGATCGATGGGCGGCATCGGTTTACGCGCCACCAAGTCGACGACGGAAATTGTGTTCAATTGGCTCTGCGGGCCGCCGTAATTCGAGGCGTAGGCATATTTGCCGTCGCGCGATGCAACCACCTCGTGGGGATCTTCGCCCGCCGGCACGCGGCCCAGAATCTGCAGGCTGGCTGGGTCGACGATCGCAAGGGAGCGATCGCGCTTCTCGAGGATCAGCAGCGCGGCCGGTTTGGTTTGAGCTACCGCTAATACGGTTCCCAGCGCGGATGCCACCACCGCCAACTGCATGAAAATCGCGATTCGCTTCCCATGGGTGCGTTTCATTGCGTTCCTCCAATTCGACCTTCACCGAATGATAAATGAGAACGCGTGATGTGGGGAACAAAACCTGAATCACCGGGCCGCACGGGCAAAGCGCGAGCGGACGGGTCGGGGCACACGAATCGCGGGTGGTACAGTCGCCGCCGGTGCTGGGGCGCACCAGTATCTACCTGCTAACGGAGGCTTTGCCAACGTAGCGGACCCGCCCGAGCTTACTGGGCCCAGCAGCGGGCAAGCCCGGAGACAAGCCTAAACCTTCGTTACGTTCTCTGCCTGGAAGCCCTTCGGTCCTTGTTTGACCTCGAACTCCACAAGTTGGCCTTCGTTTAGTGATTTGTATCCGTCCATCTCAATTGCCGAGAAATGTACGAAGACATCCTCACCCGACTGGCGCTGAATAAAGCCATACCCTTTCGAAGCGTTGAACCACTTCACCACACCTTGTTCTCTGGCCAACTATGTACTCCTCCTAGGCGATTTCCCCCCGATCGTGTGACGCCAGTCGGCCCATCCCGAGGCTTGGGCGGTAGGTCCAATTTCCCGCAGGAGCACACGAACGAATTTTCGGGGGGATTCTTGCACAAAGTGAAATGCGTGTCCAGAGCTTAAGCCTGTGGAATCAGACGGGTAAGGAAGGCTCGGAGAGCGAGCGAGAATAGCCGATTATGAGATTGGTGCTGTACATATTCAGTATAAATATGGAGACTTCCTAGTTCCCCTTACCGCAGGCTCGCGAGCAAGCAATTCCTGCGACAGATTCTTCGCGCGCAGGCTCCGCCTTTCCTGCGTCCTTGTTGGTCGCTCGGCGCAAGGCAAGGTAACAATCCGCGAGATTCACTGCTAAAATATTGCTGTGAACGACCCTTCCGCGGCCATCGAACGCGAGCGCCTGGACGCCGACGTTCTAATTGTTGGCGCTGGGCCTGCCGGCCTCGCTTGCGCGCTGCACCTCGCGAAATTGATCGAGCAGCACACCCAGGCGGGACGGACTCCCGCGCTTTCCACCGACAATATCTACGTGCTTGAAAAAGCGCGCGAGCTCGGCGCTCACCAGCTCTCCGGCGCGATCATGGATCCTTGCGCGCTGCGCGAACTGGTTCCCGACTTTGAAAAATCAGCGCCGCTGGATACGCAGGTGACGGGCGATGCCGCGTTTTACCTGACGGCGAGGCGCGCCTGGAGGCTTCCGCTCACGCCGCCGCCGCTGGCGAACCACGGGAATTACGTGGTGTCACTAAACAAAATAGTCAAGTGGCTGGGTGGGCTGGTGGAAAAAACCGGAGTGAACGTATTCACGCAGTTCGCCGCGGCCAGCCCGATCATCGAAGATGGCGGAATTGTCGGGGTGATCACCGACGACAAGGGCGTGGATAAGAACGGCAAACCCAAAGACAATTTCACGCCGGGCTACGAATTGCGCGCGCGCGTTACTGTGCTCGCCGAGGGTCCGCGCGGTTCGATCACCAAGAAAGTGGTCGAGGCGCTGCATCTCGACAATATCAACCAGCAGGATTATTCCATCGGCATCAAGGAACTTTGGGAGGTGCCGCCGGGCCGCATCGCCACCGGCTACGTGGCGCATACCATGGGCTGGCCGGTGGATTCCAGCAAGTATGGCGGCGGCTGGATTTACGGCATGCGCGACAATCGCGTTTCCGTAGGGTTGGTGATCGGTCTGGAATACCACGATCCTCTGTTCGATCCTCACGCCGCGTTTCAAAAAATGAAGACTCATCCCTTCTTTCGCCGGATCCTGGAAGGCGGAAAAATGATCCGCTACGGCGCTAAGACGGTTCCGGCCGGCGGATGGTACGCCGTACCGCGCACGTACATGGACGGCGCGCTGATCGTCGGAGATTCCGCGGGCTTTCTCAACGCCCAGCGGCTGAAGGGAATTCACACCGCCATCAAGACGGGCATGCTGGCCGCCGAAACGATCTACGAAGCGCTGTGCTCCGGAGACACGTCCGCGAAGACGCTTTCTTCGTTCGCCGCGAAAGTGGAAGCGAGCTGGGTGAAGAAAGAGCTGTGGGCGGTTCGGAATTTCCATCAGTCGTTTCGCGGCGGATTCTGGAAGGGAATGGCGCATACCGGCCTGCAATTTGTTACCGGTGGCCGGGGATTGGTCGATCCCATGCGGGTGAAGCCCGGCTACCAGCAGTATGACAAGCTCAATCGCGACCTAACGCTGGTGGATCAAAGCACACGATTCAAGGGCGACGGTCAATTGACGTTTGACCGTCTCACCGACGTCTACCATTCAGGTACGCGGCACGAGGAAAACCAGCCCTGCCATTTGGTGGTCCTCGAACCGAACATTTGCGTCGACCGTTGCGTGCGCGAGTACGGCAATCCGTGCCAATATTTTTGTCCTGCGGCGGTTTATGAAATGACTATGGAGAAGGGCGCGCCGCGGCTCAAGATCAATGCTTCGAACTGCGTTCACTGCAAGACCTGCGACATTGCGGACCCTTACCAGATCATCGATTGGATCCCGCCAGAAGGTGGCGGCGGACCGAACTACGAAGGAATGTGAGCCCTCGTACTTGCCAGCCGTAGAACCATGATACCGGAAAATCATGAAACTGCGGAGGCGTCGAGACTACGGATTTTGTTGCGGATTTTGCTCGCTGGCTGGTTCGCCGATAAATAGGCCCTTCATTTTGGACCAGAAACCGTGATGCTTCGCGCCCGGTTTTTTCCCGGTGCTTCCGGCTACGGGCGCCTGCGACGGCGACTTACCGTTCGCGGCGTTCGCATTTGGGTTTGGCGCGCCGTTCGGTGGCGGGGCTCCCTCAACGTGTCCGGTAAAGAGCCATTCAGGCTCCACGCGTGATTCGCGAATTAACAGGATCGACCGCGGATCGGGATCGGGCGGCGGCTGAGGAGAATTCGACGAAAATGTCAGCGGCGGCATCATCACTTTCCACGTCGGGGCGTCTTCGGGCCGGGGAGCGGAGTCCGCTTTCTGTGGCGCGGGAATGGGATGGCTTTCGTTGGCGCTGTCCGGGATGCTGAACTCGACGGCGGGATGAGCCGTACCGGATGGTGGCGGATCAGGCAGTGAGCTCACCGTGGTTGCGGAGGTGGGAGTGATCGGCGCACCACGTGGTGGCGGGCTAGACCTTAGGTTGGGCTCGGTGGCCGGCGTCGGAGTGACGGCCGCCATGGCGTTCGCAGGCGGTACCGCGCCATTTTCTGCTGGGCTTGGAATGGTTTCTGCAACTACCGCCGCATTCCCGGCTGCCGGGGGCTGCGCTTCGGCAGGCGGGGCACTCGAAGGCGGGGCCGAATCCGCGGGGTGCGCCAAGCCGGTCAACTGTACGTCAGGAGCGCGGGCGGCCAGCGCGACCATCGCCGCGTCGCAATCGCAGCTTCCTGCCTTCCCCGGCACAGGATTCAAGCTGTTGGCGGTGATGAAAAATTCTCCGCCCAGCGGCACGATCATTCGCTGCCCGGTGAATTGCTCTTCGAGTCTTGCCGCGCCCTGCTCGGTGCGGACGCACATGGCGTCGTTGGTGTCGAGTCCGACGGTGAAGTCGCGATCTCCGTCAGCGATGGAGATGGGTGTCTCGATCACCAGGGGAGTGAAAATTCGGAGTTGCAGGTTGCTGGCGATGGTCGCGTGTACTTTGCCAAAGCTTAGAGCCAGGGTGATCGCACCGTTGGATTCCAGGTAGCTCATCTTCGCTGGGCCGCAGATGTAAACGTCGCCGCCGTCTACCAGCGACAATCGCGCTTGGCCCGAATGCACGGTGATGGTGCTTCCGTTGGCGACCCAAAATCCCGGAAGCCCGGCGGCGGATGCCGACCCAGGGCCATTTTCAACGGTAACGTCCTTGCCCATGACGCGCGCCATCGCACCCGGCGGCCCTTGGGCGCAGAGCGGCAACGCCAGGCAAGCGAACGCCGCAACCAGCAACAATATCCACCGGCATCGGGATACATTCCCGGTGTTATTCGGGCTGGTTGGGCGAGGGCTTTTCCGAACTGGTTGCCAGATTAGCGGCCGCATCGAAGGCTCACACGATTCGCCTATAATATACCCCAGTGAATAAGCAGACATCATCATCCGATCGATCCCGAGCGGCGTCAACGACACGGGGGAATCTACCGTGGCGCTGAACGTCCACTACGACACGCGCCTGCCCAAGCTTTCGCGCTGGCGCCGGATGCAAATTCCCCTGATTGGCTGGGCGGCCTATTGGTTGATTCGCCTGATCGGCCCTACTTTACGCTACGAATATCTCGGCAGCCAGCATTTGAAACAACTCGATGCCCGAGGAGAACGTGCCATCTTCGCTTTTTGGCACCGCACGATATTTTCCGCGATGTGGTGCTGGCGCGATACCGGTGTGGTGGTGATGAATACTACTAACTTCGATGGCCAGTGGACCCGCAAGGTTGTCGAAAGATTGGGATACGGTACTGTACAAGGCAGCTCCTCCCGAGGAGGCCTGCGCGCGCTGGCGGAAATGGCGCGGCTGCTGAAGGCTGGGAAAGATGTGGCCTTCACCGTGGATGGTCCCCGGGGGCCCCGGTTCATCGCGAAGAATGGTCCGGTGATGCTGGCGCGCCGAACTGGCCTGCCGGTGGTGGTGTTTCATGGCGGACTGCAACGCGCCCGGACGCTCGAAAAAACTTGGGATCAGTTTCAGCTTCCGCGTTTGTTTTCTCGCGGCGTGATTGCGATCCCGCCGCCAGTGTACGTCACAGCAGATGCCAGCGCTGCCGGGATCGAAGAAAAGCGCCTGGAGATGCAGGAAGCCTTGGAGCGAGCGCGACACGTGGCGGAACGCTGGTTTCAGGTGAGCGAAGCGGAACGGGAGCGCCTGCGCGAGGAATGGAACCATTAGCACGGGCCGCAGAATACCAACGGCAACTGCTGTGGTTCCGGGTGGCTACTCGTAGCGCAGCGCTACCATTGGGTCTACGCGCATGGCGCGCCTCGCTGGGATGTAGCACGCTGCCAGCGCTACGGCGGCGATCAGCAGGGCCACGCCCGTGAAGGTGAGCGGATCGCGCGGGCTTACTCCGGCCAGCATAAACACTAGGAGGCGCGTCATTCCCAGTGCGCCTGCTACGCCAACCGCAATCCCTACGGCCGCCAGCCACAGCCCTTTTCCTACCACCAGGCGCAGGATCTCACGCGGTTGGGCTCCCAGGGTGATGCGGACGCCAATTTCGTGGGTTCGCTGGGTGACCATGAAGGCCATTACCCCGTAGATTCCGATCGCGCCCAAGAACAATCCCAGGACGCTGAAGAATCCCATCAGCTCAGCAACAATGTGATAGCCAGCGTACTCGTCGGAAATAACTGTCTCGAGCGGGATAACCTGCGAGACCGGCTGCTCGGCATCCACCGACCAGATCGCGTTTCGAATCGCTTCCGATAGCGTGGCACGGTCTGCGGGCGACCGGACGACGATGCCCATCCCTCGCGCCGGGAACTGCGCGAAGGGCGCGTACATTTCGCGGTCACGATGGTAATTCATTATGCTGTTCACCTTCACGTCGCCGACAACGCCGACGATGGTGAGCTCCACCTCTGGGTCGGGAGCGATATGAATTTTCTGGCCGATCGGGTTATCGTGCGGCCAGAACTGCCGGGCCAATTCCTGATTGATGACCACCACCGGCGTGTTCGATGGGCCGTCCGCGGAAGTGAACGCGCGGCCCTTCACGAGGCGGATCTGCATGGTGTTGAAATATTCGGGGGTGACAACCGAGTAGCGCGCCCCAGGAACTTCACCCGGATTCGGAGCGGGCCGGCCAACCACGGTGACGTACAGCGTTTCACAGCATTCGTCGAAGGGAATCTGATGGCTCGCGCCCACCGAGGTGACCTGCGGGAGCGCGCGAAGGCGTTCGAGTACTCCGTCGTAGAAGCCCTTGATCTCCGCCGGCGTCTTATATTTCGCCTCCGGCAAAGTCAGGTCAGCGACCACCACATTTTCCGGCCGGAATCCGGGATTGGTTCGCACCATTCCGACGAAGCTCCGGATCAACAGCGATGAACTCACCACAATCACCACCGCTAGTGCGACTTCTGCGACCACGAAAATGCTGCGCAGGCGTGAGCCGGTCCGGCTGCTGGTGCCCCGCGCCGAGGCGTCCTTGAGCATTGAATTCACATCGAGCTTCGAGCTGCTGAGTGCGGGCGCCAATCCGAAAAGAATTCCTGCAAAAAGCGCGACGCAGAATACATACGCCAAGGTTCTAAGATCGAGCGAAACCTGGCCAAAGTTCAGCAGATATCCTCGGCTGCGCGCGGGGATGGCCGCATCGATCCAGCCCAGCGCCCAATAACCGACAAACACGCCCGCGACACCCCCGGCGAGAAACAACAACACGGTTTCCGTCAGAAGTTGACGCACCAAGCGATAACGCCCTGCACCTAGGGCAGCGCGGACGGCGAGTTCCTTGGCGCGGCCGGTGGCCCGAGCGAGCATCAGATTGGCTACATTGGCGCACGCAATCAGCAGGACAAAACCGACAATCCAGAACAGGACCAGAACGGGTTGGTTGCCCGCGTTTTGGCCGATCATTTCCTTCAGGGTTTGCAGCAGTACGCCCGAATTCGTGTTGGTCTTGGGATACGTCTTCTCGAGCTGCGCCATGATCGAAGCCATCTCTGCTTGTGCCGAGGACATCGGAAGGCTGGGCTTACGGCGCCCCAGCACATTGAGCCAGGAATTGCTGCGATCGTCGCGTTCCTTCTGCGAGAGCGCCAGCGGCGTCCATAGATTTGACTCGCCCGCCAGAGGAAGC
>Ga0302326_10007256_pt1 | contig 24751 bp, 22 predicted proteins | sample Palsa_T0_3_FD_202264 | JGI IMG/M metagenome (GOLD analysis project Ga0302326, IMG submission 202264) | Peat permafrost microbial communities from Stordalen Mire near Abisko, Sweden - Palsa_T0_3 | ecosystem: Environmental > Terrestrial > Soil > Palsa > Peat permafrost | place: Sweden: Abisko... | reverse complement strand
GCGTAGTACCGCAGTTCCCCCCACGTCTTGGACTGCGCCGCCGCAGCGAGCTTCGCATCCGCCTCAGCCAGGTACTTCTCGGCCAGGTAGGCGGTCTCGTCTTCAGCGATACGCAGGTGGACCGGGTGGATCTTGCCGGCCCGCAGTGCCGCGAACGTGACCGGCAGTCGCCCCGCCACCGTGCACGCGTACACGATCTGGCCGGCCGCGGTCTGCCAGCTCAGGTGCAGATCGGGGGCTAGCTCGTCGGCCGCGAACTCCCGCACCTTCGGCGCGCCCGGCAGCCCCGCCACCGCCGCATTGGGATCACGCGCATCCAGGCCACGGCCGCTGCCACGACGGCCAGAGGCACCACCGGGGCCGGGATCGGAGTCTGGGGCGGGGCGGCGGGGATCGGGGCGGGTGGCGAACTCGCGGATCGCGGTCAGCTCGGCCCAGGCCGCGAACGACCCGATCCGCCGGACCGCGACAATGACCCCGGCCAGGTCATCATCGGACAGCGTGGCCAGGATCTTCTCATCGGTGGTGGCGGCGTGCACCAAGGTGGCCAGGACCGGGCCGGGCTGCATCTGGTGCGCGGTGCCGTCCTGCCCGAACCCGGCCCCGGCGATATCCCCGGCGGTCAGCTCCTCCCCCGCGACCGCGGCGGCCATCAGCTCCCCGAGGTAGCCTGCGCTGTCCTCTTCCTCGTTCCCGGCCCACTGGGGCTCGGGGGCGCCGTCGTTCCCGCCCGCCGGGACCGGCCGCGGGCCGGAGGGCTCGGGGGTGTCCGGATCGGGGCCGGAGGACGGGGCCGGGGGCATGAACCACCTCTCGTTCGGGAGAAAGGAGGAAGGGGGCTTGGGAACAAGAATACCATCTCTCGACTATTTGTTCGGGACTCTCCGGATGTTTTTTCGATAGAATCGTGGGTGCGGCGGCTAGCGGGACGCGGAGAGTTAAGGTCGGTCCGACGGGTGTGCGTCAAAAATGTAGGAGTCAATGCGTTTTCGCTGCTCGCGAGTCTGTACTGGTTATACGCGTTGGAACCAGGAAGAAACATGCTGGCCAGAGGGGCGCGGGCGGCCAGAGGGATGGCTATTTAGTCGCTGGTGGTGCAGGTGGCTCCGCCGACGGTCACGGTGATCCGGGCGCCGGGCGCGGGGCCGTTGAGGTAGATCAGCGCGTAGCCGGAGCTGTCGGTCTTGTAGCTGTGGGAGTAGCCGTCGGCGGTCGCGGTGGCCTCCTGGTCGGACTGGTTGGAGTGCACGTAGACGTTGTTCTCGTCGCGGGAGGCGTCATACACGCTCGCGGTGGCCGTGCACTTGGCGCCAGATTTGGACGCGGGCGGCGGTGAGTAGGCCGTGGCCCCGGCGTAGTCGCGGGCCAGGGTGGCGCTTATGGCGGCCACAATCTGCGCGTTGCTGGTGAGGATGCCCAGCTCCCGGTTGTAGCCGAGGCTGGCCACGGAGAAGTTCTGCGACCCCACCAGCACCCGCTGGCCGGACCGCCCGGCGTCGGCCACGATGGCCTTGGCGTGGATGTACAGGGCGCTGGCCTTGTCCGGGTAGAGCCGGATGTGCGCGCCGGCCCGGGCCAGTCCGGTGAAGGCCTGGTCCCATTCGGAGTCGGCGGTCATCGTGATGGTCACGTGCACGCCGCGGTGGGCCGCGGCGGCCAGGGCGGCGGTGACAGCCGGGTCGTCCATCTCCTCGTCTTCGATGGCCAGGGTGTGCTTGGCCCCGTTGATGACCGACAGGATCGACGCCTTCGCGTTCGTCGGCGACCACACCAGGTCGGCGCCATCGGGCGGGGTGACGGCGCGCCCGGCGAAGTCGGCGTTGAAGGTGGCGACGATGGCGGCGACGTCGGCGCGGCCGGTGTCGATGACGGCGAAGTCGCGGGTCCCGGAGTAGTCGCTGGCGACGAGGTTGAGGGTCATGACGACCGAGGTGGCGTTGTCGACGGTGAGGGTCTTCTGGTGGTAGGTGGTGCTGGCGGGAGCCCACCGGACGTGGACGCGGCGGGCGTTCAGGTAGCTATAGGCGCTCGTGTTGCGGGATTTCTCGAGGTGCCGGTCGAGGAGGACCCGGACGTCCACGCCGCGGGCGGCGTCCGCGGCCAGGTCCGCTTCCGCGGTGGGGTCGGCCAGCTCGTACATGGTCAGGTCGACCGAGTGCCTCGCCCCGGTGATGAGCTTATAGATCGGCCCGATCCCGGACGCCGGCTCGGTCAGCAGCCGCAACGATGCCGTAGCACTCGATGAACGGCGCACGGCGGCCGACTCCACCGCGACGGATGCCGACGTAGCCACGGCCGCGGTCTGCGCGACCTGTTCAGATGCCGCGCCTTGGCCCGGCACCGTGCCGGAGCACGCAGCCACGCTCACGCCCAGCCCGGCCGCCGCCAGCATGATCGTCATCTTCCGGTACATATCACCGTGCTCCGCCCCGATCGGGAACCCGCCAGTGTCGACCAAATGTAGACCCTGCAGAAGACCCGGAGAGCCAATGCTCAGGAAGCCTGCGGCTGGCGTTTCGCCGTACGGGCTGCTGCGATAGCCTTCCTTCCGGTCGGAGGTGCGAAGTGCAGGGTAATCCAGCGTGTGGTGTCTTCATCAGCTACCGGCGTGAGGACGCTGGACCCTACGCGCGCTTGCTGCAGTTCCAGTTCAGTGAGCGCATCTCGGACGCGCGGGTCTTCATGGATCTGGACTCCATTGAGGCGGGCTTGGATTTCGCCGAGGTGATTCGCGACGCGGTTGAGTCCTGCGTGGTGCTCGTGGCATTGATCGGTCGCCAGTGGGCAACGCTCACCGATGAGGAGGGACATCGGCGGCTACCGACCCGGACCGCGCCGAACGCATCGCCGAGTCCATCACTAACGATTTCTGGAAAGCAAAGGCACTGGTGAGGATCGCAGAAACCTTGACGCTTAACTAGTATCCCGCGCCGCGTCAGGCAACGTTCGCCCTGTTCTCCAACGCAGTTCGGAGCCGCGCGTTCTGGGGCAGTCCACTCCCCTGTTCTACTATTCAGGTTGTTTAGGATCCCTTGGGGAGGACGCCTTGGGCGCGGCAACCACGATCGTGAACGCGAAGGTATTCGACGGGACGAAGTCGCAGGACTGGACTTCGGTCCGGTTCGCTGACGGGCTGATCACCGAGTGCTCGGTCGCCTCGGCCGCCCAAGAAGGCGACGAAGTGATCGACGCGGGCGGCGGGACGGTGCTTCCCGGTCTGATCGACGCGCACGTGCACCTTGTTCCCGGCGCTCTCGCGCAATCGTTGACCTTCGGCGTTACCACCGTTCTCGATATGTTCAGCAAACCCGACCTGGTGGCCAGCGCTAAGGAGCAGGCCGGCTCCCGTCCGGACGTGGCCGATGTGCGTTCCTCGGGTGTCGGTGCCACCGCGCCGGGCGGGCACCCGTCGATGATGTACGCCCCGTTCCCGACGTTGACCGCCGCTGACCAGGCCGGGCAATTCGTGGCGGAACGGATCGCGGCGGGCTCGGACTATCTGAAGATCATCTCCGGCACCGGGGGTCTATGGCCCTCGCTGGACCCCGAAACCATCCTGGCACTGGTCATTGCCGCGCACGCCCGCGGCTTGGTCGTCGTCGCTCACGTGACCTCGACGGCCGGTGTCGAGGAGGTCGTGTCCGCCGGTGTCGATGTGGTGGCCCACGTCCCGGCGAACGCCGAGCTGGACAAGGCCCTGGCCGGACGCATGGCCGAGGCCGGAATCGTGGTCGGTCCGACGCTGGCCACCATCGAGAACACCCTCGGCGAACCGGGTGGCGCGGCAGTTGCCGGGGACCCGCGTCTCGCTGAAGTGCTCGGTGACGCCTGGGCACGCCGGCTGACTTCGGATGCCCCGGGATGGCATGGCCGGCAAATGCCGCCCTACTCCCGGGCCGAGGACAACGTGCGACGACTGGCCGATGCGGGGGTCACTCTGCTGGCGGGCACGGATGCTCCGAACCCGGGGACCGTGTTCGGGGCAAGTCTGCACCGAGAGCTCGAACTCCTCGTCCGGTGCGGCATCAGCCCGGCGCAGGCCCTGGCCGCTGCCACGGCCGAACCGGCACGAGTGTTCGGCCTCGCCGACCGAGGACGCGTCGGCGCCGGGCAGCGCGCGGACCTGGTCCTGGTGTCCGGTGACCCGTTGACGGACATCACCGCGACGCGCGCCATTGAGCGGATATGGCGCGGAGGCATAGCCTGCGACCGGCACGCCTTCGTCGCGAGCACTGCCGAAGCTGAGCAGCTTGACGCTTTCGACGCTCAGCTCGCCAAGGTCGTGGCGGCCGTGCGCGAACGCTGGTCCGGACGGGTGTAGATGAGGCGGACAGCCGGGCCGGCGGTCTGAGCCGATACCAGGGCCAGGTTTACCGGCGGGGTGCCGTCGGGAAACAGACGGGTGCCCGTGCCGAGCACCAGCGGGAACACCATGAGCCGGTATTCGTCGACCAGGTCGTGAGCGGCCAGCATACGGACGACGCTGGCGCTGCCCGTGATGACGACATCGTGGTCCTGCTTGCGTTTTTGTACCTCTGCTACCAGGTCACCGTGCAGCACGGCGGAGTTCTGCCATTCGCCGGCCTGCTGCAGTGAACGTGAGGCCACGAGCTTGGGTATGGCGTTCATCTTGGCCGAGAACTCGTCGTTCCGGCCCGGCCAGATCTTGGCGAACAGCTGCCAGGTCCGGCGGCCGAGCAGCATAACGCCGGTGTCGAGCACCTCGCCGAGGCCGAACTTGTCGCCGGCGACCGCCTCCGGGCCGTACCGGAACGCCCATCCTCCCTGACTGAATCCCTCGCGCCCGTCCGGATCCTGCATGACTCCGTCCAGGGACACGAACTCGATCACGATGACACGGCTCATCATTGTCCTCCTTCGCTGGTTCTTGCCCTCCAGACGAACAGGAGCCAGCATCGGGGACAGGTAGGTTGATTATCCGGGACAGGTGCGGGGCTACCCGGATGCTTGCTGGCTGGAGTCGAACCTGCGCAAGCGGACCATCGTCAGCCTTCGTCCACTGGCCATACCCGGACACTGCGCTGCGCCGCGTCAAGGATCAGTTGCGCGTCAATGCCGACCCGCGTTTCGCCGGTCCCGAGCTGGCAGATGAACTCCAGCGGCCCACTTGGCGGCAGCGGCCATGCCCACCACCGCGAGAGCAGATAGTGCGACGTGCCGCCGCCGCCGCGCGATACCACCACGGGCCCTGTCGGCTCAGCGTCGCCGTCTGGTCTCCCGCTGGTGACCATGCGGCCGTCGGAGAGCCGCAAACTGATCTGGAAAGACTGCCGTTCCGCCAGCAGGTCCCTCGACGCACCGGGCACCGGGTCTTGGTCGAAGCCGGGGGCATCTGGCCGGATGAGGCGGGTCACGAAGATCTCGAACCCGTTGGTGTAAGCCGACATGCCTGTGATCGCGACCGCGGTCTGCTCGGATCGGTCAAACTGCAGGGTGCTGATCGGCACGATGGCGGGAAATTCCGTCTCCGGCGGGTCCCACGGACGAGGCACCCGACGTTGTAGTTTCGGCCGCTGGGGTGGTGACTTACGAAACAAGGCCATGGCACAAGCTAGCCCGCATTGACGGGCACGCAGTCATAGAGCCGCATCGTTAGCTGGGTGCAGTGGGTGGTGACCCACCGCAGCCGGGGGTCGGCGGCGGAAGCTATCCAGACGAGATGGAACAGGCCACGCTGGATGTCGGATTGCAGCTGGGCCAGGGTCGGCGACGGAGTGGTGCCGTCGAACCCGCCGATGGGGAGCGCCTCGAGGCCGGAGTCATAGATGATGGCTGACGGCAGCAGCGCGCTCTGCGCCGCCATCAGGTAGGGGGTACCGTTCCCGGCGTGCTGCCAATAGGGGATCGTGTCCTGCACCGCGATGACCGCCTGCTTCCCCAAACCGAGCGCTACAGCCTCCTGGGTCCGAGCCGACTCGAATGGAGTGTCAAAGGCGCTTTCGCTGTGAGCCGCCAGGCTGACTGAGGCGACGGTCGGCGCCAGCGCCACGGCGACCAGGCCCGCGGCCAGGGCCGCGGCGAACGAGACGGAGCGGCGGCGCGCCAGCGACCAGACGATCACGCCGGTCGCGACGATGCCGACGGCGACGATGGCCGGGACCAGCCAGCCCGGCGCGTCGGCCGAGGAGGACACCAGCCAGCCCGCGTAGGCGGCGGTGCCCGCGACGATGACCGCCAGGCCGATCGTCCGCCTGACCTGAACTCGCTCCCGTGACCAGGCCGCGGCGACGCCGGCGCCGATGATGGCGGCGGCCGCCGGGGACAGCGCCGCAGTGTAATAGGGCCAGAGCGTGGTGACCCCGGTGAAAACGACGAAGAAGATTACTAGCCAGCCGCCCCACAAGATGAAACAGGCCCGGAGCGGGTCGCCGCGTGGCTGCCGGCGCCGGCTGGCGATACCCCAGACCGCCAGGACGGCGGCGGCTGGGATCAGCCAGCCGGTATCGCGGCCCAGGTCGCCGTCCAGCAAGCGGTCGGCGGCGCGAGGCGGAACGGGGAGCGGGGCGAAATTCAGCTGGGTGGCCCGCACCTGCAGCGGGGTCTGGTCGCCGAACCTTCCGAACCCGTTGTAGGAGAAGACCTGCTCGAAGACGGAGTTGTCGTGGCTGCCGTCGACGTAGGGCCGGTCCGCGGCGGGGACCACCGACACGGCGGTCATCCAGGACACCGACACCAGCGCGACGACCACGCCCGCGACCGCGAGCTGGCCGACGCGGCGCACCACCGAACCGGACCCGGACAGCAGCCAGGCCAGGCCCAGCGCGGGCAGCAGCATCCAGGCCTCGATCTCCTTGGCCTGGAAAGCCAGCCCCACCCACAAGCCGGCCAGGATGAGCCGGCCCAGCGTTCCGCCGGGCCGACGGACGCGAACGGCACCGGGCGACGGCCCATCGGGGTCGCCGACCGCGAGTGTGGCGCCCTGGTCCGCCTCGCTGGCGGCCAGCCCGGCGATAGCCCCCGAGACAGCGTCGGCGGCCAGGACCAGCAGCAGGATCAGCAGCGAGTCGGAGATGTTCTCGCGGTCCAGGGCCACCGTGGCCGGGCTGACCGCCAGCACCAGCGCGGCGATCAGGCCGGCGGCCGGGCCGGCCAGCCTCCGCACCGCCCGGTAGAGCACCAGCACGGTGAGGATGCCCTCGATGACCTGCGGAAGGACGATCGCCCAGGTGTGCATGCCGAACGCCCGCACCGAAAGCGCCTGGAGCCACAACGCTCCCGGCAGCTTGTCCACGGTCATGGTGCCGGCCGGGTCGAAGGCGCCGAAAATGAAGTCGTGCCAGCTCATGGACATGCTGCGGTCGGCCGCGGCGTAGTAGTACTCGAGCGTGTCCTGGCCCACGGCCCAGGCGTACAACAGGCCCGCCAGGGCCGCGATCGCCACCAGGGCCAGGCGGCGCAGCCACACCTGCCGAGACATGCGGCGCCAGGCCGGCCTACCGTTGCTGGCGAGGCTCTGCCCTTCTCGGGGGGAATCCTGCATGGTGGGCGGGTCCAGGTCCGGCAACGCGAGCCACTGCGCCCACGACAGGTCCCGGCCGACGTAACGCGGATGGGTAAAGGGCCAGGCGGCGGCGATCCACCGGGGCACCAGCGCGTCCAGCGCGCGCTCAAGACCGGTGCCGACCTGGCCGTCCACCACCCACCAGGCAATGTCGGCGTCGGCGCCTTGCTTTTCCGGCGGGTCAATGTAGACGCAGCCGAGCAGGGCTGTTTCCGCGTCGTCCAGCAACGCGTAATTGAACGACTCGCGGGCGGCGATCTCGGCTTCGTGACAGGCCAGCTCCTCCCGGTCCTGCTGGTGCGTCATCGAGTCGGACGGCCAGTCCCAGGCCGCACCGAAAATCGACCACAGCCGTCGCTGAGAGCCCATCACCGCCGGGTAATCGAGATCAACGTCCGCGGCCCTGATCGGACGCAGATGGTAGCCATCACCAACTGCCACCACGGTGGGGTAGCTGAAGTCAGACGGCAGCCAGGCCATGGGTTCTAGCCTGGCCCGGAACGCCGCAGCAGGCAATCTCCCACGCGGACATCGCCGCGCCAGCAGTGGACCTGCGGCCTACGCCGGATGACGGCGCGAACGCTCAGCCGGGCTCCGCGAGGCCGGGTTCGGCGGCAAGCTCGGCCCTGGCCTTGGCCATCTCCTCTCTCTCCGCCGGGTCAGCGGGCGGGTACTCCGGATTGATCGCGCGGAGAGCCGTCACCAGGACCGCAGCGGTGGCCAGCCGGCCGAACCACTTGTGATCGGCCGGCACGACGTACCAGGGCGCCCACCGGGTGCTGGTCTTGGTCAGCATGGCGTCGAAGGCCTGCTGGTAGTCGTCCCAGTAGCCCCGTTCCCTGACATCGCTGGGCGAGAACTTCCAGTTCTTCTCCGGGTGGTCCATCCGCTTGAGGAACCGTCTGGCCTGCTCCGGCTTGGATACATTGAGCATGATCTTGACGACATGGATGCCGTTATCGGTCAGATAGCGTTCCCAGTCGTTGATCTCCCGGTAGCGGCGGGCCCAGACGTCCTGCCTCCGGTTCTGCGCGGGCAGATGCTCGGTAGCGAGCAGCTCCGGATGCACCCGGACGGCGAGCACCTCCTCGTAGTGCGACCGGTTGAAGATGCCGATCTCGCCCCGGCCGGGCAGGGCGCGCTGGCAGCGCCACAGGAAGTCGTGGTTCAGCTCCTCCGCGGAGGGCTGCTTGAAGGCGTGCACCGTTACCGCCTGCGGGTTGACACCGCTCATCACGTGCTTGATGGTGCTGTCCTTACCCGAGGCGTCCAGCCCCTGCAGCACCAGCAGGACGCCAAACTTGTCCTGGGCGGCGAGCCGGTCCTGGATTTCGGCCAGCAGCTCCACGCCGTCGGCGAGCAGGCCGTCGGCCTGGGCCCGGGCCACCTTTCCGGTGTACCCCGGATCGTGGTCGCGGCTCAGCCTGACCGAGCTTCCCGGTGCCACCCGCAGCGGTTCGATGAGGTCGGCTATGAAGCGGAGACGCTTGTCCATGCCCTAACAATGCCCCACCGATCCGCGGCCACGCCAGAGGCGCCAGCTACCCTGGCAGCCCGCCGTGCGGGGTCACCGCCGCCATCCCAGACATAGCGTCCGTAACTGTCACGGTCTACTCGGTACCTGCAACCTGGTAATGCTGCACGGTCAGGTCGCGCTCTATGAGGAACTGCTCGTCGTCCGGGTAAAAGACCGCCTTCTCGATGTCCTGGCCGGCAAAGCCTTCAATCGCGGCCCGGGACTCCCAGAAGCTCAGCGTGACGAATTCAGCGCGGTCACCCTCGACCTGCCACAGCAGCCACGCCCCGCGGTTGCCCGGCATACGCTGATAGCCCTCGATTCCGGTCCGCTGCACATACGCGGCGTAAGCCGGAGCATCGTGAGCCCGTACTGCCCCGCGCCAGATTCTCGCGATCATCCCTCGCTCCTTCTGCACGCAGGCGCTGATAGATATGCGGCTGCCCATGCCGGGACACTATCGTCCGGCCAGGGCGGGCGCAGGGTCTCACCAGGAGATGACGGCTCCTGTAGAACTTCAATGAGACCGAACGGGCAGTGGGCCTGCTGCTACGCCGGATGGGGAGCGAAGGTGGCTTCAGGATGACCCGAGATCGGCGTCGATGGCGGCGGTGGGCCGCGGTGGCGGCCGCTTTCCTCTTGATGTCGGTCGTCGGCGGGTTGGCCCTCATCGCCACGGCGCCCTCGGTTGCGGAATCTAACGGCGTGGGGACCAGGCCGGCGATGGGCTGGAGCAGCTGGAGCTTTATCCGGCACGACCCGACAGCCGGCGATATCGAGGCGCAAGCCGCCGCGATGGTCAGCAGCGGCCTGTCCTTCGTCGGGTACGACTACGTGAACGTTGATGACTTCTGGTACGACTGCCCCGGCAGCCAGGGGCCCGACGTCGACTCCTACGGCAGGTGGGTCGCCAATGCCACCCAGTTCCCGCCGGGTCCCAACGGGGAGAACGGGATCGCGGCCGTGGCTAGTTACGTGCACTCGCTCGGGCTTAAGTTTGGCATCTACGTCACGCCAGGCATCTCCAAGCAGGCCGTGTCGGAGCACACCCCGATCCTGGGGACGAGGTACACCGCCGCTGAGATTGCCACCACTACCAGCGAGAACAACTACGACTGCGGCGGCATGACCGGCATCGACTACAGTGCGCCCGGCGCGCAGGATTTCATCAACTCCTGGGCGGATGAGTTCGCTTCCTGGGGCGTCGACTACGTCAAGCTCGACGGCGTGGGCGGCTCGGACATCGGCGATGTCGAAGCGTGGTCCGCGGCGCTGAAGCAGACCGGCAGGCCGATCCACCTCGAACTGTCCAACAGCCTCGACATCGGCGGGGCCGCGACGTGGGCGGGATACTCCAACGGCTGGCGTACGGGTGCGGACATCGAGTGCTACTGCGGTTCGGACTCCTATCCGCTGACTGACTGGTCCGACGTCCGGTCGCGGTTCGGCCAGGTGGCGGAGTGGCAACCCTACGGCGGGCCGGGCGGGTTCAACGACTACGACTCGATCGAGGTCGGCAACGGGCCGGCCGATGACGGCATCACCGACGCCGAGGCGCAGTCCCAGCTGAGCCTGTGGGCGATGGCCGCTTCGCCGCTGATCCTTGGCGCCGACCTGACGAACCTGGATTCCGCCGAGCTCGGCTACCTGAAGAACACCGCGGTCATCGCGCTGGACCAGGACGGCATCGACGCCGGCCGGATCGTCAGCCACGGCAACCAGCAGGTGTTCGCCAAGACAGAGCGGAACGGCGACGTGATCCTCGGCCTGTTCAACAACAGCGGAAGCGCAAGCCAGACCGTGACCGTCTCACTGGCCGCGGCCGGGATCCGCGGCCGCGCCACCGCGACCAACCTGTGGACCGGCGCGGCCGCGGGCACGCTGAGCGGCACCTACCGGGTCACGCTAGGCGCGGGCGCGGTGCAGCTGCTCAAGCTCGTGCCGGTCTGAGGGACGCGCTGGTAAATGGTGCTGGTGAACACGCTGTACCCGATTACCTCGTGACCGGGGGTATTCCGGACGGCGATCACGTAGCTGAACATCCCGAATATGAGCAGGCCGGACGAGATCTAGGGCTCGGCGACCAGCTTCGCGTAATCCGCAGAGGCCGGAATCTCACCCAGAAGGAAGTAGCGGAGCGAGCCAGAATCAGGTCTCCGCGGTGAGTGAGCTCACTAGGTCCGGTCCCGTCGGGCCCGTAGATACCGCATCAGCTTCTTGATGAGGAAGATCATTTCGTCACCTCCTTGCAGCTCGCGGCGTCTCGTGCCGCGCTGGTGGCCGGCGGGCGTAGCAGGTTGCGTAGCTGGGCGGCGAACTGGGCTGGGTACTGGATCATCCCGGCGTGGTTGCCCGGTAGTTCGGCCAGCGGGGTGCCGAGGTGGCGGGCTAGTTGCTGGGCGCACTGGTAGGGGTAGAAGCCGCGGCTGTCCTGGCTGGCGGTGACGATGATCCGGCCGGAGAGGGGGTGCAGCCGGTCCAGGTCGAGGTGGTACCGGCCGATGGCGGGCACGTCGCGGCGGATGAAAAGCTCGATGTCGGCCGGGCGCGTCTCGGGACGGCTGGCCGGGCCGCCTACGGCGCGACCGCGACTGACGCCGACGGAGGCCGCGATGGCGTCCAGCGCGGAGCCGGCGTCCTTCTCGGAGTCCAGGTTCAGGTCGAAGGGCTGACGCTGGTCGCCGGCCAGCAGTTGGCCGAGCGGTGGTTCGTGCACGATGAGGGTGCTGATGGCGGCGGGAGCGGCGGCGGCAAGCTCTAGGGCGATGAGGGCGCCGAAGCTAGTGCCGAAGGCCGTGACCGGGCCTGACCCGAGATCGTCGATGAGCCGCCGGGCGTCGTCCGCGTGACGCGGGATTCCGTCCGGGGCGGCGGGGTCGGCCGTCTCGGCCGGGTCGTCGGCGTGGCTGCGGGAGTAGCCGCGCCGATCGTAGCTGACGACCGTGTAGTCCTCAGCCAGGAAGGAAGCGAACGAGCTCAGCGTGTCGGCGTTGCCGGGGCCGCCGCTCATGACCAGCAGGGCCGGGCCGGTCCCCTGGGCTCGGTAGTAGATCGAGCCGCCGGGAACCTGGACCCTTTGGTGTCTGACCTGGCTCATGAGCGGATCTGCGGGATGTTGTGCCGGCGGCGGTGGGCGAACTGGACGATCGACAGCGCCAGGAACGGGGCGCTCATCACGATCAGCAGGGTCGAGTGCTCGGCGAGCCCGAGGGCGAGGAAGACGACGTTGGAGATGGCGGACAGGACGGCGCCGAGAATCGGGTAGCGGTGCTTGACCAGGAACAACATGAGAGGGCTTCCCTTCGCTATGACGGCCTGACCGGACCGTTCATGGCATGAGCGTAACAGGTCCTTGCGTATCACGCAAATAATGCGTGTCACGCAATTATCTGGGTAGGCGCGCGAAGGCGCGCACGGGGATAGTGCCGGTTGCCTCGATACGCAGGGGCAGCGCCGTGAAGCGGGCGCCGGTGGGCGGTAGTTGGCCAAGGCCGGTCAGGTGCTTCACGACGGGGATGCCTGCGGCGAGCAACAGCGAGTGTGCGGGTCGTTCGGCGTCGTCGGTGTCGTCGATGTTGAGCGCGTCGATACCGACGAGTGCCGCACCGTGGTCGACAAGCCAGGTCGCGCCGGCCCGGGTGAGGAAGTGCCGGTTTTCTGCGTAGGCCGGCGTGCCGAACCGGGCGTCGTCGCCGGTGTGGAGCAGGACGGCGGTGCCGTGAACGTCCAGGGCGGCCAGCGCGCCGACGTCGATCCCGCCCTGCGGGGCGCCGGCCATCCGTACGACCACTGCGGGCAGGTCAACGGTCTGCTCCAGGCTGATGGCGCTGAGGTCGGCACCGCCGGCGTAGCGGTGATAGGGGGCGTCGAGGTAGGTGCCGGTATTGCCGATCAGGGTGAGCTCGTCGATGGCGAACTCCGTGCCCGGAGCGTAGTGCTGACGTGATGCTCGCCTGGTCAGGTGGGAGGTGATCGTCGGTCCGGGAAGTCCGGGATAGGTGGTCATGCCAGCTCGGATGACCTGGCTGAGCTCGACGAGCCGCCCGGTCTCGGCCGCTGGGGCCAAGCGGTGATCTGAGGGACCTCCCCGCGTCCCCTTGTGGGCTTCGGCGAAGACGCGGATGTCGCTGAGCTCGACCGAATCGGTCATCAGCAGGCCGAGCGAGGCGATGAACAGCGCGGCGATCTCGGCGTCGTCGACGTCGCGGGCGGGGAGATCGATCCGGAATCCGCGCACGGTCAGGTCACCGCCATTGCCGAAGCTGACGGCGGCGTCGAGTGAGGCGCGGTACTCGGTCACGGGGCTACCGGCCGCGCAGTCCGGGGAACAGGTGCCCGAAGGCGTCGACGATGGCCGTCACGGCATCGGCGTGGCAGATATCCACGTCTTGCTGGTATTCCGGCACGCCCGCGCCGTGGGCCGCCCGCTGCTTGGCCAGCTCCAGGACCGCGAAAAACGCCGCCTTGGGCAGGGCCCGCAATTTGGCGTCGGGCGAGATCTGGGCCGGGTTGAACGGCGGCACCGGCAGCGGGAAGACATCGGGCCAGTCCTCCGGCGGCCGGGGACTGTCGAGGGACAGGACCGGCGAGATGTCGCGGGCGGCCGCGTCGCGGGCGGTCAGGGGCGCGCCGAGCTGCCAGCGTTCGCGCATGGTCCTGATGACGGAGGTGTGGCGGTATTCGGCGTTGACCACGGTCCGTTCCGGTATCCAGGCGGAAATGGCGATGGCCGGCACGCGCACTCCCGACCGGTCGAAAGCGAAGCCCAGCTGGCCGGCCGGCGCGGCCGGGTCGGGCGGCAGGACCGGGGGCGGCGGGACATGGTCATACGTGCCGCCGTGCTCGTCGAAGGTGACCATGAGCAGGGTGTTGTAGGCGTTCGACCCGCGAGCGGAGGACGCGGAGCGGACCGCGGTGTAGATCTTCGCCAGCAGCGCCTCCCCTCCCAGCAGGGCGGACGGCGGGTCCAGCATCATGTCGGGGAACAGGGCGTCGAAGGCGGGGTGCATGTCGTTGTGGCCGTACAGGAGGTTGGGCTCGATGAACGAGTAGGACGGCAGGTCACCGTGGGCCGCGTCCTGGAGGAACTGATCGGTGGTGAAGAAGTGCGTCTTGAAGCGGTCCGCCAGCCGGGGTGCGTGGATGATCCCGGTGAGCGAGATGTGACTTGGCGGGTCGCAATAGACGCGCCAGGTCAGGCCCTTGGCTTCGAGGCGCTCGAAGATAGTCTCGGCGGTGTTGTGAATCGGGAAGGAATCGGCGGGGGACATGTTGACGACATAGCCCGACGAGGTCCCGGCGTGGAAGAACGACCGGTTAGCGAACGTCTGCGACGGCACCTCGCAGAACCAGTGGTCGAAGGCGGCAAAACCCCGGGCGAGGGCGGAGACGACCGGTACCTGCTCGGGGGTGTAGCCGGTCATGATCTGGGCGTACTCCTCGAACGCGGGCGGCCGGCCCATCTCGGCCGTGAACGCGCTGATGTAGTCGGCCACGAACCCGTCCAGGGCCGGCTGCGGGCGGGGATCGGCCGGCGCGTTGTACGGGGCGGTCATCTTCTCGGCCAGGATGCCGCGGTTGCCCGGCGGGTCGATGAGCCCGAACAACTGCGTATTGACGTGCTGGTACTCCTCGCCGGGATCCGGGCTCGGGCTGTTCATGTCCGCTGCCACCCCGTAGGGCACGACCGTGGGGCCGGCCGCGCCGGCCGCCCACTCCGGCACCGGGTTACTGAGGTCCCGTCCCGCCACGCCGTCGAACGAGGCCACCTCACCGGGCTGGTACAGACGCCCGAGCAGATTATCCAATGACCGGTTCTCGAACATGATCACGACGACGTGATCAAGGGCATTGCTCCGGCTAGGACCCGGCATCGGCGAACCTCCGTTAAGGCTGACCAGGGAACATGATCGTGCTCAGGATCTCAGCCCGGGCGGCCGGCGCGAGCGGCGGGCCAGCCGGCAGCTCTTCGGCGGTGACCAACCCAAGCCCCTGCCGCGTGCTCGCGCCACATCCGCACCCCCGGCACAGCGACTGGATAATCGGCCGTTGGACGGGACGGCTAGTCGCCGGTATCGTTACATGTAACGGAGGAGGTCGTGGATGGCCGACACAGACTCGCGGCGGCGCGTCCGTGCGCACCGGGAGCGACTGCGCGCGCAGGGCCTGCGGCCGGTGCAGATCTGGGTACCGGATGTTAATGCCGAGGGCTTCGCCGCGGAGGCGCACCGGCAATCGCGTGCGGTGTCCGTCAGCGATGCCGCCGACGATGACCAGGCCTTCGTGGATTCGATATCGGAGTGGCCAGAGCCGTGAAGCGAGCCGAGATCTGGACGGTCTCGGGCGGAGCTGACTACACCGGCAAACCACGGCCTGCGGTGATCATCCAGGATGATCACTTCGACACCGATTTGGTCACGCTGTGCCCCTTCACCACCGATCCCACGGACGCTCCGCTGTTCCGGCTCTTGATCGAGCCGGATCAGGGCAACGGCCTGGACGGACCCAGCCGGATCATGGTGGACAAGGTCACCACCGTGCGCCGCTCCAGGCTCGGCACGAAGGTCGGGGTGCTTGATGACGCCAGCATCCTTCGGCTCAACCGGGTGCTCGTCGTTTTCCTGGGCATCGCCAGCAGCACGTGATCCGCGGGGACGACAATGGGCGGTTGGCGGGGAAGTTGTCCGGGGGCTGTCACCGGCGATCGTTAGGTATCAAAATGAAGATTGTTGGGGGACGGGTAAGGCTGTCGGCGAGCGATGTGGCCAATTTTCTGGCCTGCCGGCGGCTGACGCAGCTGGATTTGGCGCGGGCGCGGGGGGAGCTGCGGCCGCCGCGGGAGTTTGACGTCGGGTTTGCCGAGCTGGTCCGGCGCGGGGAGGTGCACGAGCGGGGGGTGCTCGAGCGGTTCCGGGCGGACGGGCTGGACGTCGTGGACGTCAGCGGGGCGGAGAATTTCGGGGGCGGGGCCCGGGCGACGGCGGAGGCCATCCGGGGCGGGGCCGGGGTGATCTTTCAGGGGACGCTGACCGGGGGCGGGCCGGGGGCGCCGCTGTTCGGGCGGCCGGATTTCCTGGTGCGGGCGGACCTGCTGCCCGCGCCGGACGGGGAGCCGCGGCCGGGCGGCTATGAGGTGGTCGACGCGAAGCTGGCGCGGTCGGCGAAGGCGCGGGCGGTGCTGCAGACCGCGTTCTACTCGCACCTGCTGGCCGGCCTGCAGGGGGCTAACGGGTTCGAGCCGCGGTGGATGCACCTGGCGCTGGGCAACGGGGATTTCGTGCCGTTCAAGGTGAACGAGTTCGCGGCCTATGAGCGGCAGACGCGGCGGCTGCTGGAGGACGCGATCGGGACGGATCCGGCGGCTGAGGTGTACCCGGAGCCGGTCGAGCACTGTGCCATCTGCCGGTGGCGGGATGCGTGCCGCGACCGGCGGCGGGCCGATGATGATCTGTCGCTGGTGGCCGGGATGCCGGCTGGGCAGCGGCGGGCGCTGAAGGACGCCGGGACCGCGACCCGGCGCGGGTTCGCCGGGCTGGACGCCCTGCCGTGGCTGGACCGGGTGAGCCCCGGTTCGCTGGAACGCTCCCAGCGGCAGGCCCGGCTGCAGGTGGCCAGCGAGGACGAGGGAGTCATCCGGTACGAGCTGCTGGCTCCCGAACGGGACTCCGGCGGCGCGCTGGTCGCCAACCGCGGGCTGCTCGCGCTGCCCGAACCGGCCGACGGTGACCTGTTCTTCGATATCGAGGGCGCCCGGTACTACTCCGAGGACGGCCGCGAGTTCGGGCTGCAGTACCTGTTCGGCGTGGTGGACACGGCCGAGGCCGACGAGGTGGGACTCCCCCGGTACACGCAGCTGTGGGCGTATGACCGGCCGGGTGAAAAGCGCGCGTTCGAGGAGCTGATCGACTTCATCACCGAACGCCGCGCCCGTCACCCCGGGCTGCACGTTTACCACTACAACCACTACGAGCCGACGTCGGTCGACCATCTCACCGAGCTGCACGGGACGCGGCAGGAAGCGGTCGGGAGGCTGATGGGTCGTTTCGCTACCCGCGAGGACGAGGTCGACGACCTGTTCCGGCTCGGGGTGTTCGTCGACCTGTACCGGGTGGTGCGGCAGGGAGTGCGGGCCGGGGTGGAGAGCTACTCGATCAAGCGGCTCGAGCCGCTGTGCGGGTACGACCGGCAGGTGGACCTGGCCGAGGCGACCCTCAACCTGATCGCGTTCGAGGCGGCGCTCGAGGAAGGGACCGCGGCCGCCGGCGGCGAGCGGCGGCGGGTCGTGGCCGGGTACAACGAGGACGACTGCCGGGCCACGCTGGCGCTGCGGGACTGGCTGGAGGAACGCCGGGCCGAGCTGGCCGGGCGGTTGGGCCAGGACCTGCCGCGGCCGGTCTTCGAGGAAAAGCCGGGGGCCGCCGAGGACCCGGAGGTGGCCCGGATCAGGTCGGCGTTGACGGAAGGCGTTTCCGCTCCGTCCGTGCAGACAGATTCGGAACGGGCCCGGGTTCTGCTCTCGGACTTGCTCGACTGGCACCGGCGGGAGGACAAGCCGGCCTGGTGGCGGTACTTCTACGTCCGCACGCTGAGCCCGGCGGAACTGATCGGCGAGCCGGACGCGCTGGGCGGGCTCACCGGGTACGGGGAGGTGGTGGGGCAGGTCAAGAGGTCGGTGGTGCGGCGGTTCTGCTTCCCGCCGCAGGAACATAAGTTCTCGCCGGGCTCTACGGCGTGTGATCCTGGCTCGAATAAGCAGTGGGCGGTCTGCGACGTGGACGATGCGTCCGGGACGATCGACCTGAAGATGGGCAGCGCCTATTCCGGGCCGTGGCCCGCGGCGCTGGTCGAGGCCGGGCCGCCCGGGACCAGGGAGCAGCGGGATCGGCTGCGGGACCTGGGTTCACGGGTGGTGCGGGACGGGGTCGGGGGGCCGGACGCGGCGACGGCGTTGCTGCTGCGGCGGGCGCCGGATTCCGGTGAGGATGCTCACCGGAGCGCTGCTTCCCGCGCCGAGGGCGAAACGGCGCGGGATGCAGCGGTCCGGCTCGCTGTGTCGCTGCGGCGCTCTTACCTGCCTATGCAGGGGCCGCCGGGGACCGGGAAGACGTACACCGCGGCGGAGCAGATACTCGAGCTCATCGCGGCCGGGCGCACGGTCGGCATCACCGGGCCGTCGCACGCCGTCATCCATCACCTGATCGACACCGTTTACGAGCACGCTCGGTGGCGCGGCTTGGGAGTACCTCGGATCGGGCAGCGGGCGGATCGGGACAATCCGCACCTGCATCTCGACGCCGACTCGATGAGTAACGAGCAGCTGGAGAAGGCGCTGGGGGACGGGGAGCTGGACGTGGTTGGGGGGACGGCCTGGCTGTGGGCGCGGGCGGGGATGGCGGACAGCGTGGACACCTTGTTCGTGGACGAGGCGGGGCAGCTGTCGCTGGCCAACGTGCTGGCGGTGGCCGGGGCGGCGCGGAACCTGGTGCTGCTGGGCGACCCGCAGCAGTTGGCCCAGCCGAGTCACGCCACCCACCCGCCGGGCGCGGGCGTCTCGGCGCTTGAGCACATCCTGGGCGAGCGGGCGACGATGCCCGAGGGGGCCGGGCTGCTGCTCGACCAGACCTGGCGGATGCACCCGGACCTGTGCCGGTTCACCTCAGAGGCCTTCTACGACGGGAAGCTGCACGGGGTGGACGGGCTCGAGCGCCAGGAAATCCTGGGTTTCGGGGCGGGGCTGCGGATCGTGGAGGTGGCGCATCAGGGAAACACCAACGCCTCGCCGGAGGAGGCTCGCGAGGTGGCGCGGCTGACAGGGCAGCTGACTGGGTGCACGTGGCGGGACTCCGGCGGGGCCGAGCGGGCTGTCGGTAGTGGCGACATCCTGGTCGTGACGCCTTACAACGCGCAGATCCGGGCCATCCAGGGCGCGCTGGCGGCCACCGGGCAGGCCGGGTTCGGGGTCGGGACGGTGGACAAGTTCCAGGGGCGCGAGGCACCGGTGGTGATCTACTCCATGGCCACCTCGTCGGCGGACCTGGCGCCTCGCGGCATGGAGTTCCTGTACGACCTGCACCGGCTGAACGTCGCGACCTCACGCGCCCGGGCCCTGGCCATCATCGTGGCCAGCCCGGACCTGATCCGGGTGTCCTGCCGGACCCCGCCCCAGATGGTCCTGGCCAACGCGCTGTGCCGGGCCTGGGAAACGGGCCGGGCTTGCGCGCGGCCGCACCCGGTGTTATCGTTTTTCGATAGTATCGATTAACGATAAGGGGGCTGTCATGCGACCAGATCTTGACGCCGCTCCGGATCAGGGCACTGACACTAAGCTCACCGCGCCGCTCGGCGGCGCGGTCAAGTTCATCTTGATCCTGGCGGCGGTGCTGCTGGCTATCGTGCTCATATTCGCTGTCTTCGGAAAGATCGGGTTGTTCGGGCTCGGGTCCGGACGTGCGTGTTCCGGCGCGCGGACGAACGGGATAGCGGTCACCGCCACCGCGGGGCCGCTGGCGCACCTGCGGTCCGGGGTGACCTCCGGCGGCGGCCAGGTATTGCTGTGCGCCAGCCATCCGACCGCCGGCCAGCGGGTGCTGGTGTCCCTGACCCAGGTACCCGAGATCGCGCTGTACCTGGCCGTCGTCCTGCTGCTGGCGCAGTTGCTGCGCGGTATCCGCGCGGCCGGGCCGTTCGCGGTGACCGTGGCCCGGCGGCTGCGTTTCCTCGGCTGGTTCGTCCTGGCCGGGTCCCTGGTCGTGGCGGTCGGCCAGAGCGTGGCGCAGAGCGCCTTCGCCTCGACCGTGGTCACCGGTTCCGTGCCTGCGGTGCGCAACGCGGTGGACGCCGGGATCGCGGTCCTGTTCGTGCCGCTGCTCATCGCGTGCGGGCTGCTGACACTGGCGCGGGTGATCCGCGTCGGCGCGCGGATGAGCGACGACCTCGCGGGCACGGTGTGACGGCGGCCGACCCAGGGCCCGAACACGCCATCGAGATTCACCTAGATGAGCTGCTGGCCGCGCGGGGCATGACGCTCACCCAGCTTTCCGAGCAGGTGGGGGTCACCATCGTGAACCTGTCGATCCTCAAGAACGGGCGCGCCAAGGCGATCAGGTTCAGCACCCTGACCAAGCTCTGCGAGGCGCTGGACTGCCAGCCAGGCGACCTGCTGAGCTGGCGCAAGGGGGACTAGAAGGATCCGGGGCCCAGGCCTGGCGAGGAGCGACCATGAGCAGGTGGCGACGGGCCTGGGTCACGGCGCCAGGAGCAGGTCGGCGTACAGCCCGAGGTGATCTGAGGCGTACCCGGGGCCGCTGGGCAGCTCGACCTTGCCGGTGAGCAGCAGTCCCGCGGATTCTGCCTTGACTCCGGTCGCGGTCAGGATGAAGTCGATGCAGTGCGGCGTCTTGCCCGCCGGGAGATACTCGGCGCGGAACGTCGGCGGGCACTTGCCTTCGAACGCGTCGGCCAGCCCCGTCTCGGCCATGAAATCGTCGAACAGGGAACTATCACGGTCCACGTTGAAGTCGCCGCACACCACCGCCGGGCCACCGACGCCGCGCACAGTCCGCGCCAGGGCGGACAGCTGGGCGTGGTGCAGCGGGTAGAACCGGTTTGTCCGCGACCAGTCCCCGTCCCAGTTGGCCACGGGATGGGTGTTGACGACGCAGAGCCCGGGGTGCGTCAGCCGAGTCGCGAGGGCGCCTTTTAGCCGGGCCGCGGAGCGGACGTGCGGGGGCAGGCCGGGAGCCTCGGGCGGGGTGCCGAAGCTCTGGTAGTCACGGCCGGACACCGGCAGCCGCGAGAACGTCACCAGGCCGCCGGCCGGACCGAGCGCCGCGGGCCGGTAGCTCGCGTGCCGGAACGAGCGCATCCGCCGGGCCAGCAGCCACAGGTGCCAGTAGGTGAACACCTCCTGGAAACACACGACATCGGCTTGGCCGGCCTCAAATTCAGCGCCGATCACCGCGTAGCGACGGGCCAGTTGCGAGGCCCGGATAGCAACGCCCCAGGTGTTGAGGGTCGCGACCCTCACGTGGGGTGTCAGCTGTTCGGCCATGGCGATGACCATACCGGCCGGGAGCTTGACGCTCCGGACCATGCCGGCCTGTTGTCGCCGGTCAGCGCACTAAGCTGCGGCGGATGGCGGTTATCGACCTCGCGGCGATTTTGCGGCGGATGGCGGGTCTGTATATATAAGCCAGGGCGTGGCTGGCGTTGGCGCGGACGAGTTTGGGGTGGCCGATGACGGTCAGCGAGGATTTCACCGGCCTGACCGGGCGGTTCCGGGGTGAGTTGCTGGCGCACTGCTACCGGATGCTGGGCTCGGCGCAGGAGGCCGAAGACCTGGTGCAGGAGACGTACCTGCGGGCGTGGCGGTCTTATGACGGGTTCGAGGGCCGGTCGTCGGTGCGGACCTGGCTGTACCGGATCGCGACCAACGTGTGCCTGACCGCGATCGAGCGGCGGGGCCGGCGGCCGCTGCCTTCTGGGCTGGGCGGGCCTGCCCAGGACATGGAGGCACCGCTGGTGGCGGGGCCGGAGGTGCCTTGGCTGCAGCCGTTTCCCGGCGCGCTGCTGGCCGGGGAAGGCGAGGATCCGGCCGCGGTGGCGGTGTCGCGGGCGGGTATCCGGCTCGCCTTCGTCGCGGCGCTGCAGTACCTGTCGGCCCGACAGCGCGCGGTGCTGATCTTGCGGGACGTGCTGGACTGGCCGGCCGCGCAGGTGGCGGAGCTGCTCGGCACGACGACCACGGCGGTGAACAGCGGTCTGCGCCGGGCCCGCGCCCAGCTCGCGGAGGCGCTGCCCGCCGAAGACGAGCTAGCCGAGCCCTCCGAACCGGACCGGCGGGCGGTGCTTGACCGGTTCGCCGCGGCGATCCAGGACGCCGACGGCAGCGCGCTGGCCGAGCTGCTGCGGGAGGATGTCGCGCTGGAGATGCCCCCGCTGCTGACCTGGTTCACCGGCCGGCAGACCGTGGCGGGCTTTATCGTGGTGCACTTTCTCACCGAGCCCGGAGGGCTCCGGCTGGTTCCGGTCCTGGCGAACGGGGAGCGGGCGTTCGCGGTCTACCGGCGCGACCCAGACCGGGCGTATCACGCGCACGCCATGCTGGTGCCCACGCTCACCGCGACGGGGATCGCGCGGATCATCGCGTTCCAGGACACGGGATTGTTCGGGTCGTTCGGCCTGCCGCGGGAGTACCCTGCCGGGTCTGGACCGGCACAAGTACAGGACTACTAAGGCATAGCTCAAGTAAAACCAACCTGCCCAGCACCACAGTGGTCACAAGGACCACGCATGCAGCAGAAACGGAAGAGGCAACTCCGGTTATCGTGAAGCTCCGGGTTCCGCGGCGGATCCAGTGCATCCCCGTGCTGCATGCCAAGTCCGAACACCGACCGGCGCGGCGGCTCACGATCGAGGCGACGGTCAGACTCTGAGATCCGGTCAGCCACCCTCGCTGGTTCGGGCCGGACACCACCGAGAGAAACCATCAAGGCATCCTTCACATGCCTGAAAAACGTCGCATCCGGAAGCCGCCGCCGGCAGATCTGGCCGGCACGATGAACCCCTGAATCGCCGCCGGCGCCTCCACCCCGGACTCACCCCACTCACACCAGCAATACACACTGACCCCCTACACCTCAGTCCGGTTTGCATGGTTGTGACAACGTGCACACCCCTTTGTGCAGGGTGCCACTTCCATGCACTGGCAGCGGGCCCGCCCGGTGGCGGACGGGGCGGATGGGAAGACTGAGGGCGAATGCGGACGCGTTGCGCTACCCCGGCCGGCGCAACCGTCCATCGGGCCGGCTGGAAAGACCTATCAGCAGCCCGTATCTGGAATTCACGTGCTAGCAGGTGAGAGTGAGGTCCGGGACCCCGCCATCCTGCCCACGCAGCACCCAGCCGCGCGCACTGTGTGCGGATGCGATGGCCCCCGGTGCCACATGCCAAGTCCGAACACCGATCGGCGCGGCGGCTCATGATCGAGGCGACGGTCCGGTGCTAGCGGCCACGAAAAAATTCTCAATGACCGTTGACAGTGGCGGAAGGTACGCGAGCTGGAGGTGCCGCGGGCATGGGTGGTGCGCACCGCGCTGAATACCCACGTGTCCCGGTGGCGCCGCCGTCGGCATGAGGTCGCCCTTGACAACCACGACACTGCGATGCCCGGCTAAGTAATCCCGCGGGCGCCGGTTGCGCGTTGAATAGGCATGGGGACCCAACGCCTGGAGTTCGCGGAGTTCTACCGGAGCTCCAGGGACGACTGCCTGCGCACGGTCTTGATCATCGTCGGTGATCAGGACAGCGCGCAGGAGCTTGTCGCCGAGGCCTTCGCCCGGGCTTGCGCCTCCTGGCGCACCGTCAGCAAGCATCCGGCGCCTGCGGCGTGGGTGGTGCGCACCGCGCTGAACCTGAACATCTCCCGGTGGCGCCGCCGCCGCCGGGAGGTACCCCTCCCCGACACGGGCATGCTGGCAGGCCTGCCCGCGGCCGTGACGACCGTCCAGGACCCGGTCGATCCGCAGATCATGGCCGCGCTGCGACGGCTGCCCGCTCGCCAGCGGCAGGTCATCGCGCTGCGGCTGATCCTCGACCTCGATACCAGTGCCACCGCGCACGCGCTCGGCATCACGCCGAACACGGTTATGGCGCACATGGCCCGCGCTCTAGCCGCACTGCGCAGCGACCTCATTCCCGAACCACAGCAGGAGAACCAGCCATGAACGACCAAGAACTGATCACCGCCGTGCGGCAGTCCGTCCACGGGGTGCACATGAACGTCCCGGCCGATCAGATCTTCAGCCGCAGTCGCGTCATCCGCGCCAGCGGCCACCGGAGGCTCGCCGCAGGCGTCACCGCCGTAGCGGCAGCCGGATCAGTGGTACTCGGCCTAGGCCTGTCCGGCGCGCTCGGCTCAGCCCCGGCTCGCGGCACCGGCACGATCCGCACCGCCGCCTTTACCCTCACCCGCAACGCCAACGGCACCGACACGCTGACCATCAACCCGCAGGTGCTGTTCGACCCCATCACGCTGCAGAACGACCTGGCCCAGTACGGTATCCCGGCGAAGGTCACCACCGGCAGCTTCTGCTCCACTGACCCCACCCCCGAGGGTTTCCCGCAGGTCGTGACGTTCTCACCCACCTTCCATGGCGACAGCGGTCAGCAGCATGTACAGAACCCGGCCGTCACCATCGACCCGTCAGCCATGCCCGCGGCGGCCGAACTCAGCGTTGGTACCTTCCAGCTAGCCCACGGCCAGGACACCGCGCTCGCGCTGATCGACACGAACTCCTACACCTGCACCAGCACCGCGCCGACCACCCCGCCGTCCGGCGGCGCACTGCTGCACTACGGCAGCACTGCCAGGTCCTAGGTCAGCCGAACTTGGCAGACGGGGGCCGGGGCACACGTGTCGCGTTCCCCTGCAGGCTCCATGCGGCGGCCAGCAGACACCGCAAAATCCCGGCTACGACCACAACGCTATTGCCCGGTATCCCAGCAGACCGTACAAAATCCCAGGTAAGGCACGAAAACTGCCGCGCGAGGGTCGCGTACCTGTGCCGACACTGTGCAGATTTGATGGTCCCCAGGGCCACGTTCCAACTCTGAAACAGCCCGCCCCGCGCGCCGGCTCGCCATCGAGGCGACGGTGCAGCTCTGAGAGCCCGGCAATAGCTGTCGGGAGCGGCCTGCCGTGGTGGGCCTGATCT
>Ga0302326_10007254_pt1 | contig 24752 bp, 22 predicted proteins | sample Palsa_T0_3_FD_202264 | JGI IMG/M metagenome (GOLD analysis project Ga0302326, IMG submission 202264) | Peat permafrost microbial communities from Stordalen Mire near Abisko, Sweden - Palsa_T0_3 | ecosystem: Environmental > Terrestrial > Soil > Palsa > Peat permafrost | place: Sweden: Abisko... | reverse complement strand
CGGACGTGGCCGCGGGCTTTCTGCAGCGCCTGCTGGTCGCGGACCCATGGCGCGAGGTCGCCGTGCGCGAGCTGATGATCGTCCGCTACGAGAGCGGCGACCGTGCGGGTGCGCTGCGGCTGTTTGCGGAGTTCGAACGGCGGCTGCGCGAGGAGATGGGCGCCGACCCCATGCCCGAGACGGCATCGCTCCGGCGCGCGATCGCCGAGGGTATGTCGTTGCCGAGGCTGCCGGCTGCGCACAACGTGCCCTCGCCCCTCTCGTCGTTCGTGGGGCGCGTCGCGGAGATCGCCGAGATCGAGCGCCGCCTCGCCGCGTCGCGCATCGTGACGATCGTCGGGGCCGGGGGCGTCGGGAAAACGCGGGCTGCGCTGCTCGTGGCCGGCGAACTCCTCGATGCATACGAGGACGGCGTCTGGTTCGTCGACCTCGCGCTGATCGACGATCCGTCGCTGACCGCCGGCGTGATCGCGGCAGCCCTGCGAGTGCGCGGCCCGGGGTCCGAAGACGAGGAGACGTTGCAGCGATACCTCGCACGGCGAACGCTCCTGCTCGTGCTCGATAATTGCGAGCACCTCGTCGATGCCGTGGCGCGCATCGCGCACTCGCTCCTGCGCCACGCGCCGCAGATCAGGATCCTCGCGACGAGCCGGCAGAGCCTCGGCCTCGTCGCCGAAAGCGTGTACCGGCTGCCCTCGCTGAGCGTTCCTGCGCCTGGCGAATCGCTCTCGGCGGCCGACGGGCTGCGCTACGACGCCATTGCGCTCTTTGCGGCGCGAGCGCTCGCCGTCGGCGGCGGCTTCGCGTTGACCGACGAGAACGCGGGGGTCGTCGCCGAACTCTGCCGCCAGCTCGACGGCATTCCGATGGCGATCGAACTCGCGGCGGCCCGCGTCAGGTTCCTGTCGGTCACGGAGTTGGCCGGAATGGTGGGCGAGCATCTCCGCATCCTCGTCGGCGGCGATCGCGCAGTCTTGCCGCGGCAGCGCACGATGCGCGCAATGATCGACTGGAGCTACGATCTCCTCACGGCGCCGGAGCAGCTGCTGTTCGATCGGCTCTCCGTTTTCGTCGGCGGCTTCACGCTGGAGACCGCCCGCGCCGTGTGCGCCTACGCGGGGATCGACGGGACCGACATGCTGGACCTGCTCTCGTCGCTGGTCGACAAATCGCTCGTCTCGGTCGACCAATCGCGGGCGGTGACGCGCTATCGCCTGCTCGAGGCGTCCCGTGAGTACGGCGTTGAAAACGTGACGCGGCGCGGCGAGGCGGACGTGCTCGCGCGGCGCCACGCCGTCGCCTATCTCGAGCTTGCGGAACGGCTGGAACGCGCGGGGTCGCCGTCGCCGGACACCGACTGGGCTGCCGCGGTAGAGCACGAGCGAGCGAATTGGATCGCGGCGCTCGCATGGTCGTTCGGCGCCGGCCACGACGTCGAGCTGGGCCAACGGTTGATCCTCACGCGCCCGGTCTGGCTGAACTGGGACTCGCAGCCGCGGCGTTGGCTTCATCTCGCGCTCCAAGCGATCGATTCGACGACGCCGCCCGCAGTCGCCGGGGGGCTCCTCATCAAGGAGGCGGCCGCGCTGACCGAGGCGGACGCCTTTGAAGAGAGCTCCCTCATGGCGCAACGTGCAGCGGCCATCTACCGAAACGCCGGCGATCGTAGTGCGCTCGCGACAGCGCTCCATCTGTCGGGCGCGGGGTTGGTCCTGCACGGACGAGTAGCCGAAGGTGCCGCGCTGATCGAAGAGGCGATCGCAACGAGCCGGGAGATCGGGAACGGGATGGCGCTCGCATTCGCGCTGCTTGCGCTCGGGCATGCCCGCGCCGCACTCGGCGATCTCGCGGCGGATCGAGCGCTCATCACCGAGGCTGCACAAACCTTTGCGCAGGAGCAGCCGCGTTCGACGATCGCCGGCAGTTTTTCGCAGATCGCGCTCATAGAATCGCGGGCGGAGAATGCATTCGCGAGCGGCGACGCTGCGGCGGCGCTCGAGCACTCCGCAGAGATGATTTCGACCCTGCGTGGGCTTCGCCACCGCAATCTTCCGTTCTCGCTCGCCAAAGCGTCGGCGTACCTCGTCGCGCTGAATCGATACGATGAAGCGCGGGAGGCTGCGCTGGAGGCGCTGCGCCTCATTCGCGACCGGCCGTTTGGGCTTCTCGCCACGCGCCTGATCCAAGGCCTCGCGGCCGGCGCCGCGCTCCGCTCCGACGGACGGTCCGAGCGAAGCGAGGATCGTGCGCGCGCGGCCCGCCTACTCGGCTTCGTGGACGCGCGCCTGCGCGCGCACGGCGCCTTCCGCTGGCATACCGAACGAGCGGAGTGGGATCGAGCGAGCGCCTCGCTCCGCGACTCCCTCGGGGATGCGCAGCTGCGTGCGCTCGCGGCCGAGGGCGAACGGATGGACCCGGACCACGCGCTCGAGCTCGCGCAGTCCCTCTGAGCCAGGCGGCCCGAGCCGCCGTGAGACGCTCTTGGGTCGCTCTTGGGACGTTGGCGCCCTAGAGTGAGGGCCGAGGCCGCCCCACGGGACGGCCGTTCACAACGCGGCGTTCCGAACAGGAGCCTTCACTATGAAAGCCAGTCTCATCTCGGGCCTCGCCTTGACCGCCGCAGTGGCGGCGCTCGGCGCCATCTCGGTCGCGCATGCGGAGGGCGTGAGCCCGCAGCGCATCGCGCACCAGAACGCCGTGAAAAAGTGCGCGAACAACCTCCAGACGACGGGCTGCATCGGCGGCATCAACTCGGCCTTGGGCAACGGCGTCTATGGGTCCAACACGGGCTACGGGTACGGCGTCCTCGGCGTGTACACCGGGTCCGGCGAAGGCGCCGCCATCGGTGCGAGCACGAACGGGGCCGCTCCGGCATTGTACGCGCAGTCGGCGACGGATTACGGCGCGATGGTCGCCTACTTCGTCGGCCTCACCGGCGATTATGCATTTTTTGACGACTTGGGCAACCTTTTCTTGGAGGGAAACGTGTACACGGCCGGCCTCTGCAAGACAGGCTGCTCGCAGACGCGCCATGTCCTCTCGTACGGAGCGCGTAGCACCGCAGCGACGCTCGACGATGTGGGCGAGGGTAGCCTCCGTGGCGGCGGCGCGCACGTTGCGCTCGATCCCGCGTTCGCGAATGCGGTCGACTTGCACAAGCCATACATCGTTCTGCTGACGCCGGAGGGAGACTCCGGCAACCTCTACGTCGCGAATCGCAAGCCGACCGGCTTCGACGTACGCGAAGCGCACGGCGGCCGTTCGTCGATCGGGTTTGCGTACCGGATCGTCGCGAAGCCGTACGGCGCCAAGGACGAGCGCCTGCCGTTCCACACCGACCCGGTGGTTGCGCGCCTATCGGCGCGCGTGCGCTAAAGAGCACGCACGACCCGTGGCCAGCCGTCGCGTCGACCGTGTCTTCGTCGTGCGACTCTGGCGTGAGGCGGGAGCGGCGCCCGATACCGTGCGCTGTAGCGTCCACGACGTCCATGCGGATCGGCAGCGCGTCTTCTGCACGTTCGCAAGCCTGACCGATTACCTGCACCGTCGCCTCGAAGATTCCGACCACGACGCGCTGCCACGAGGCGACGCGTGAGGGCCATCGGCCGGTGCGCCATCCAGCACGAAACAGCAAAGGAGCACAGCAACCATGACCAGCCTTTTTCGAATCCTCACCGGCACTTCTTCGCTCGCGGCACTGCTCGCGTGTGCCGTCGCGCCGGGGATCGCCGCAACCAGAACCGCGGCGCAGCCCGCGGATCGGGCCCAGAGGGGGGTCGCATCGTTCGGCGCGGCTCGCGCGATCGCACCATTCGCGAGCGATGGCCTGAACAGGTTCGTCGCGACGCATCGCGCGATCGTCCCGGCAGTGCGCGGAACGTTCCTCGCTACCTCGACTCCGAAGAAGCCTTCGGCCAACTGGATCATCGGCAGTTCGCAGTACGGCGGGAATATCGACATCATCGACGGCAACGACGGCACGGTGTTGGCCACGTGCGCGGCGTGCGGTGGCTGGGGCGTCGCCGTCAATAAGAAGAACCGCGACCTCGCAGTGGTCACCGAGAGCAACACCATCAGCGTGTACCACAAGCAAAGCACGGCTCCGTATTTCGTCCAATACGCGACCCTGACGCCGCAGACCATCTCCGGCTGGTACGGCGGCGCTATCGCGTACGACGCGGAGGGCGGCTCTACACCGGCAACGCCGTCATCGGTACGTCGAGCGTCTATACCGACGTCGTGATCAACGGCTACGACCCGCTCGGTGCCGTGTTCGGAAATACGACCCCGATGTTCAACGAGCTCTGCATCGGGGTCGCCGTCGATCCGGCAGCCCACTGAGCGGCGCGCGGCGCTAGGGGGCGGGCGAGTTGCGGACGGCCGCGCGCCGAGCCTCGTCCAGGCGAGCTTCGAGTATATCGGCGCGGCCTTCCGCCGCCTCTGCGCGCAGGCGAAGCCGTTCGGCCTCGAGCTCGTCGTAGGTCGTCGCGGCCGCGTCCGCGGCGACTTCGAGCCACTGTAGCTCCTCGGGATCGAGCTGCTCTCCGTGCGACGTGCCGCTGCACAGTAGCACGCCGTCGATCCCGCCACGCGAGCGGAGTGCCACCGAGACGGTCGGACTCGCAACCCCGGGCGGCAATCCCGCCTGGTGCCACGGCAGGTCCGCGAGGTTGACCGGCTCGCCCGCCGCTCGATGTTCGAGAACAAGCCGGTCGTTGTCGTCGAGGCGCGCCAGCGTGTCGGCAGGCCAACCGCTCGCCGCGACGCGTCGAAACGCATCGCCGTTGCGGCGGAACAATGCGACGGACACGAGTTCTAGGGCCTCGCGCGATTCTTCGACGAGGGCCGCGTCGATCGCCGCGGGCGCGGTGGCCTGCCGCAGCGCACGGGCAAGCCGCTCGAGCCGCTGGCGCGCGAGCCGCCGCCCGCGGAACAACACTTCGTCGACGCCGCGCTCCAGGCGCTTGTGGACGGCGCCGAAGGATATCGCCGCGCCGATCGTCGCTAGCGCATCGACGACGAGCGAGAGCCGGAAGTCGGCGAGCAGACGTGAGAAGAGCCAGTCGATGAGGGCGAACACGGTCACCAGCAGCGACGTAAGGATCGTGTACACGATAGCTCGGCTGATGAAGAAGTCCGTGTCGATGACGCGGTGGCGAATGATCGCGTACGCCACCGTGAGCGGCAGCGTGACGACGAAGGCGACGAGCACGGTATCGAGCCACAGCGGCAAGGTCACGTTTGCGGTGTAGAGCATCACGTTGCCGACGAAGTTGCAGACCAGGCCGACGTAGAAACCGATGAGCACCCAGCGCAGGCGAGCGCGATCCTGCAGCGGTCCCGCGAGGTAGGTCTCGGTAATGATCGCGATGGCCGCGACGTCGCAGGCGCCGAACGCGAGTTGCAGGAGTCGATTCGGGCCGTTGACGGGTGTACCAAGCACGCAGATCGCGACGTCGATCCAGAGCGTCCATGCGGCGAGCACGACGAAGAGCACGGGCAGCGCGCGCGCGACGGCAACGCGCCACCTGCGCCGAAGCGTATGAGGAAAGGTCAGGGCAAATACGAGGAGCCCGATCACTCCCACGTTCTGTACCACGTCGTAGACGGCAACGTAGACGAGGTGGGCAGTTGCCGACGGGAAGCGTGCCAGCGCGGGGGTCACCGGGTTAGCGAGCAGGCAGTAGAGGCCGAAGCCCCACGTGGTCAAGTTCTGACGCAGGACGATGAGCCACGTGCCCACGGCTATGAACATCGCCGAGCCGACGAGCGCGAAGACGAGCGCGACGCGGCTTTCGGGCGTCGGCGCCTTCGGCGCCGCGACGAGCGTCACATCGCGCGCCGCGCCACGCTGCAAGAGCCGGAACGAGACGTGCGTGCCCGGCGGGACGGGCGCCGTCACGCCGACCAGAAACGGCCGCGAGCCGTAGGGAGTCGCGGGAAGATCGACCCGATCGCCGGGCGCTATTCCTGCAAGCGCCGCCGGCGAGTCCGGGAACACGCCGGTGATCCGGGCGCCATAGTCGGCAACGAGTCCGAACGTTCCGACGGGGGTCCACAGAAACGCGGCGGAGACTGCGAGTGCGGTCAACGCGTACGCGACGAGCGCCGCGAGCAGGATGCGGCCCAACATGAGTCGTTGCCGTCGCGGTACGCTCGCCATTTCAGGGGACGGTTCCACACGCAGGCGGCCGTTCACCCGTCGGGGAGGGTGCGCCGATGGTCGCGAGCCCGGGTGGACGCGAAGGTCGTAGGCGTCGCGGGGTCCTCGTGCAGAATTCCGATGCGATGCCCGAGCTTCCCGATGTGGCCGCATACATCAGCGCGCTGGAGCCGCGTATCGTCGGCAAGCGGCTCGAGCGCGTGCGCGTGGCGAGCGTGTCCGTATTGCGCACTGCCGACCCGCCGCTCGCGAGCGTGGAGGGCCGCGTCGTGCGCGAGTTGCGCCGCGTCGGCAAGCGGATCGCCATCGGCGTCGACGGCGACCTGTGGCTGGTGCTCCACTTGATGATAGCGGGCCGCCTCCAGTGGCGGCCACCCGCCGCAAAGCTCGCGGGGCGTAGGGACCTCGCCGGGCTCGACTTCGCCGATGGGACGCTGGTGCTCACGGAGGCGGGCACCAAGCGGCGCGCTTCCCTGCACGTGGTTCGCGGCCAGGAGGCATTGGGTACGATCGACCCCGGTGGGATCGATGTGTTCGCCGCCGATCTCGAGGCCTTCCGCCATGCGCTCACCGTCGAGAACCGCACGTTGAAACGCGCCCTTACCGATCCACGCATCGTGAGCGGCATCGGCAACGCCTATTCCGATGAAATTCTCCACGCGGCGCAACTCTCGCCCATTGCCCTGACGCAGAAGCTCACCGCACCCGAGTGGGAGCGGCTGTTCGCCGCGACGCGCGCGACGCTGCGGCTGTGGATCGACCGCTTGCGCGACGAGGCCGTCGCCGAGTTTCCCAAGCGTGTGACCGCGTTTCGGCCGGACATGGCCGTGCATGGTCGCTTCGGCCAGCCGTGTCCGCGGTGCGGCGAGGCGGTGCAGCGCATCCGGTATGCCGACAACGAGACCAACTACTGTGCACGCTGTCAAACTGGCGGAACCCTACTCGCCGACCGTAGCTTGTCGCGGCTGCTCAAAGGCGACTGGCCTCGCACGCTCGAGGAACTCGAGGCGCTCAAGCGCCGCTGAGGCCGACGCGCGGACGGACCGGCGCTGGCGACCGACGAACGTGGATTCTATGGCTACAGCTCTCCTCGTCGTCGACGTGCAGCGTGGAATGTTCGCGGTGCCGGACGAGTATCAACCGCACGACGGGCCGGCCGCCGTCGCGCGCATACGCGGGCTCGTGGATCGCGCCCGCGCGGCCGACGTTCCGGTCTTCTTCGTGCAGCACGACGGGGGCGAGGGAGACCCGCTCGCCGCCGGCTCGCCGGGCTTCGCGATCGTCCCCGAGTTGACGCCCCTGGCGTCCGAGGATGTGACGGTCAAGCGCGAGGTCGACGCATTCCATGCGACCGGCTTGACGCAGAAGCTCCGCGACGCCGGCGTGGATCACCTCGTCGTCTGCGGGATGCAGACGGATATGTGCATCAACGCCGCGGTGCGCGCCGCTGCCGGCCGCGGTTTCGGCGTGACGCTCGTCAGCGACGCCCACACGACCTTCGGCACCGCGCAGTCGCCGGCGGAGCGAATCATCGCCGAGCACAACGAGGCCCTCGGTGCGATCGCGGCAATCACCCCGAGCGCCGAGATCGCGTTTGGCGCTGCGGATACGCAGTAGTCCCTAGGAGTGCATTGACGTGAGTACAACCGACACACAAACCATGCGCGCGGTTCTGACTACCGGCGATGCGCAGTCCCCGCTACGGGTTGAGCGGGCGCCGGTCCCCTCGCCTGCCGCAGGGGAGGTGCTCGTGCGCGTTCATGCGACCTCCCTCAACGCCGGAGAGCTGCGCCGCGCGGCGGCGTCGCCGGCGGGGAACCGCATCGGGTGGGATTTCGCGGGCGCCGTCGAGCGCGCCGCGGCCGACGGGAGCGGACCGCCCGCAGGTGCACGCGTCGTTGGGTTCGCGGATTCGGTGGCGTGGGCCGATTACGTCATCTCCGTTCCGTCGCAGCTCGGCGTCGTTCCCGACTCGGTGACGTTCGACGATGCCGCGACGCTGCCGGTGGCCGGGCTCACCGCCTTGCGTGCGCTCCGGCACCGAGGCGATCTGCGCGGGAAGCGAGTGCTGCTGGCCCCAGGAAACGGCGGCGTCGGGCTGTTCGGCATCCAGCTCGCGCGCATGTTCGGGGCCGAGGGGACCGCGGTGGTGCGGCGGACCGTCGCCGCCGTCGTCGCCGCGGGACCCACGCGGATCGTCGTCGGCACGACGGCCGATGCGAGCCGGCACGGTCCGTACGATGTGATCCTGGACTCGCTCGGCGGCCCGTCGCTCGCCGCGTCGCTTGCATCGGTCGCAGAAGACGGTATCGTGGTCAATTTCGGCAACTCAATGGGAACCGCGACGACCTTCGACCCTCCGTCGTTCTTTCGCATCGGTGGCGCCTCGTTGTACGGCTTCATCCTATTCCACGAGGCGGAGAAGGAGCCGGTAGGGCGCGACCTCGAGGAGCTGGCGAGCTACGTCGCTAGCGGCACGCTGAGCACGAACGTCGACGCTACGTACGATCTCGATTGCATCGGCGATGCGGTCGAGGCTTGGCGCAACCGCACGATCACCGGGAAGGTCGTCGTGCGCTTCTAACTGACCTCGGTCGCGCCCAGGCCCCTTGGGGGCACGTTCGCGCTCGTGTGCTACGGGCGCCTCGCCCGCTTTTGCGATCGCGTGGCGAGGCGCTGCGGGGAACCCGCGCGCGCAGTGCGTGTTACGTTCGCTCGAGCGCGAATAGCGTTGCGGCTCACGAGCGAGGGTTCCCAGCTATCGCCGCGAAGCGCTCTTGGTTGCCGGACGGCGACACCGTGGCGGGGCGGCGCCCCGTCGTCCTTTTGAAAGGCTTCTTTCTATGAGAAGGCTACCGATTGCATTCGTTCTCGGCGCGGCGCTCGTCGCATGGTCTGCCGCGGCGCGCGCTGACGCACCGCCCACGCCGGTCCCCGACCCGAAACCCGACCTGAGCAGTATGTCCTTCTACCTCGGCACGTGGACGTGCCATGCGACGGTTCGCGGCTCGGCTCGACCGGATACGTCGACGAACACGATGGACCTCGACGGCCGTTGGCTCAAGACCCACGACGTCGCGCCGCCCTTCGATAAGTTCCGCACGCGCGCGATCATCACGGATACCTGGACGACGTACAACGGGATCACGCACCGGTGGGTCCAGACGTCGGTCGACAACTTTGGTGGATACGGGATCAGCACCGCACCCGGTTGGGTGGGCAACAAGATCACCTGGACCGTCGTCCTGAGCAACGATGGGTCCACCGGTTCCGATACGACCACGAAGGTCAGCGATGCGGAAACGTCCGACATCGCGATCGGCAAAGACAAGAACGGCAAAGTGCAGCCACCGGTAACGACGCTCTGCAAGAAGACGTCATAGTCCTCTGATGCGACGGTCGCTCGCGAGCCGAACGGAGGCGGCTCGCCCGCGACCGGACGCCGGCAACACCGGCACGAGGCGTTCGGCCCGCAGCCGAGCGTTCGGCCGGTCTGTAACGGCAATGAAAAGGGGAGTCCGTCGATGAAACCGAGTTCACGAGTCGCCCTCGCCGCGCTCGCGGTCGGCGCCGCCGCGGTGGGCGCTGCCGCGATCGGGGCGCTTGCGATCGGGTCCGTTGCCATCGGACGCCTCCGTCTGCGGCGCGGCCGCGTCCACCGATTGCGAGTGGATGAGTTCACCATTGGCGAGTTGCGCGTCGAACGGCTGGTGGTCGCCGAGCGCATCGAGGAGCGAGCGTAGCGATCCCGTAGGAAACGGCCCGCTGACGCGGTTTCGCGCTTCGGGAGAGTAGGGTGCCCCCCCATACCGCGGCCCAGCCGGCGCGGCTACGCTACAGGCATGAGGGCGGCCCGACGGCCCGACCCGGCTCACCCGAGAAAGGCGTGTTCATGAAACCTGGGATCCTCCTAACCCCCGCGCTTCTGTCGCTCGCGCTCACCGGTGTCTCCGTCGCGAGCTTTGCTGCCGTTCTGCCGAAGACGTCGTCCGCAATCCTACGCGCGACAGCGGTCGTGGGGACGCAGTTTCCTGTAGGCAGCGTCGAAACGACCTCGTCCGTGCCGCTGCAAGGCACGACGTGGCCCGATGCGGCGCCGCCCGTCGTCGGCGCATACGTCGCCACCGTCTTGAACATCTCCGGAACGCCGTGCTTCGATTGCGTGAACGGGCACACGAAAGGGACCTTCGGTGAGGGCTATCCGCTCGGTTACGTGAACACCAACACGTCGGCCCTCGGCGTGCTGCTGGAATGGTTCGACGTGAGCTACAAGGGTTCGTGTACGGTCACGGTGACATTGTCCATGGCTGGGAAGACGCTCAAGTCCGCATCGGGCAGCGTCAGCCCGACCGTCGGAGGCGTCGAGAATTCGGAGATGGGGGTGACCAGGGGCTCGGCGTGGCACGGCGCCGCCGCGATGACCGGCAAGGTCGTGTGCGGAGCAACGACACTCGAGGAAAAAGGCACGGTCTACTTCCAGTAGCTCGAGTTCTGTAGCACCGCAGCCGTGCACGCGTCACCGGGCTCCCCCGCCGTCGTCACCCGTTCGAGGTAGGGGGGCCCATGCCGAAGGTCGCGGCAAGGCGCAATCGTAGCCGAGCGCAGATTCCCGACGCGGTGCGCTCGAGCGTCCTGCGACGGGTCCAACACCTGGACCCGGTCGACCGCGCGATCGTCATGCGAGCTTCGGTGATCGGCCATCGCTTCGATCTCGGCGTCCTCGTGGCCGTCGGGACGTGTTCCGAAGCGAGAGTGCGCGACGCGCTCGAGCGTGCGGTGAGGTTGCAGCTGGTAATCGAGGACGCCCGGGCGTGCCGGCACTATGCCTTCCGGCACGCGCTCACGCGAACCATCCTCTACGACGAGTTCCTTGCCGTGCGCGTGCGGCCGTTGCACCGAAGGATCGCGAGGGCGCTCGAGGACACGAAACGCGCCGAAGGCGCAGCGCTCGAAGACCTCGCGTATCACTCGTGGGCGGCCGGCGATACCGAACGCACGCTGCAGTATAACGAGCGTGCCGGGGACGCGGCCGCAGCGTTGCATGCGTACGAAAGCGCGCGCCTGCACTACAGCCGTGCGAGAAGTCTGCTGGATGTCGAGTCCACCGCCTACGCACGGTTGACGGAGAAGCTCGGCGCGCTCGATCGCGCCTAGGAGTGGGCTGTCGCCGGAGGACTCCCGGCTTACACGGCAGGATGCCGAGTGAGGCGTGCACGACGAATGCAACCGGGACGTTTCGGCCCATTCGGCGGCTAGGCCCGAGGCCGTGGCCGCCGAAGCCGTCGTCCTCCGTGATCCTGCGTCCCGTACTGTGCCGGCCGTTCATCGGCCGGCTAGAGGAACTTGCGTACCTGCGAGAGCGCCGGCTGGAAGCCGGCTCCTCGCGCGGCGGTTTCGTGTTGATTGCGGGCGACGCCGGCGTCGGAAAATCGCGGCTCATTTCGGAGTTCCGCTCGTCACTCGCCTACTCGCGCTGGAAGATCGGCATTGGCGCGTGCTCGGAGTTTGCGAACCGGCCGTACGGACCCATCCTCGACGTGCTGGCCAGCCTGGACCCGCAACCGTTCGACGCCGGCGCGGCCGAGACGAAGCAGGAACAACTCGATGCGATCGTGAGCCGCCTCGCAAAGGTCGCTGCGCGCACGGCCACGATCGTCGTCGTCGAGGACCTGCACTGGGCCGATGTGGCAACGCTCGACCTGCTCGCGCACCTCGCTACCAAGCTGCACAATGCGCGTATCCTCGTGGTTGCATCCCTTCGTGCTGACGAGCTGCACCCCGGGCACCCGGCGATGCGTGCGGCAATGCGAATCGCGCGGAGTGCTCGCGCCGAGCGTATCGAGCTTGCGCCGCTGCAGGGCGCCGAGTTGCGACACTTTATCGACGAGGCACTTGCCGGGCTATCCCTGCCCGACCGCGCCCGACGCGCCATCGCGCTCGCGGGTGAAGGAAATCCGTTCTTCACGGAAGAGTTGCTCAAGAGCGCGCTCGAGCGGCGGTTGGCGCGCGCCAGGCATTCCGATCGAGACGATCTTCCGCTGACGATGCGATCCGCATTGATCGAGCGCTTGCAGCCATTCGACGAGGCAGAGCGTCGCGTGATCGCGCAGGCCGCCGTTATTGGCAGGACGTTCGATCTGGGTCTCCTCGCCGCGACGCTGGAGATGGACCCGGCTGCCCTCGTGCCCATTCTGCGTCGTGCCCGCGACTTTCAACTCGTCGAGGAAGTCGCGCCCGCGCAGTTTCGCTTCCGCCACGGCCTGACGCGCAGAGCGATCTCCGAGGATCTTCTGCGCGCCGAGCTCCAGCCACGGCATCGAGCGATCGCACGCACCCTCGAGAACGCGCCGCACGACGAACGCTCACTCGAAGCCTTGGCGTACCATTGGTGGGCCGCCGGCGACGCCGTCAAGGCGGCTCGCTACAACGTGCTCGCCGGCGATCGCGCCGCGACCGTGCACGCCCACGAAGATGCGATCGCGTTCTACGAGCGCGCGCTCGACGGTCCGAATGACGTGGGGGTGCGCGCGTCGATCGTGGATAAGATCGCGCGCCGTCGTATGTCGCTCGGCCTGACGGTCGAGGCACACGCGACGTTCGACGAGGCGGCGGAGGCGTATCGTGCAGCGGGGCTCGGCGAGCGTGAGGCACGCTGCCGAGTTGCCGCGGCGATCACGGCGTACGGCATCGGCCGGCCGGCACCGACGAGAGAGCTCGAAGAAATGCTGACGCGGCTCGGCCAAGGCGAGTACGTCGCACGGAGCCGTGTCCACTTGGGACTAGCGTGGCTGGCCGCAACGTATGGGTTTCCCATCCGCGCCGCCGGGCACCTCGAACTGGTGGACCCGCGCGCCCCCGCCGAGCTCGCAGACATTTCCATGCGCTACCACAACGTGGCGGCGTGGGTCGCCATGCTCGTTGGCGATATCGAAAGGTTCCGCCGCGAGCACGCCTTGTGGGTGACGGCTGCCCGTGCGACCCACTACCCCCAGGCGATCGCCATCGCCTATGCAAACGGGGCGCTCTGTTGCTCGTTCTTTGCGCTCCACGAGGAGGCGCTGGAGAACATCGAACTCGGCCTTCGTGCAGCGAAGGAGGCGCGCAGCCGGCATAGCGATGAGAGCGTCCACGCGCTGGCGGTATTCTGCCACGTGTTTCGGGGAGATCTACGCGCCGCGAAGGAAGCTCTTGCCGCGGTCTCGCCGACAAGCGAAAACCACGTGAACATCACATTCGCCACGGGGTACGGCGCCGTCGTCGGAGCGGCGCTCGATGACGAGCAGCTGATCGACCGCTGGTTCGACGGGTTCGAGCACACCATGGCGCGCGCACCCGAACTGGAATCGGCCGGGGGATTTGCCGAGATATTGGTCCGGCGCGGCCGCGAGCGCGACGCCGCCGCGCTGCTGCACCACTCTCTCCCGGAGTGCGAGCTGATGCGAGGAAACATCATCACGCTGCTCGCTGTCGGTCGCTACGGAGCGCCAGATGACCGCAGGCGCGCGCGCGAGCTTCTGCTGCGAGGGGCAGCCGCGACGACCGAGATGCCGGAGAGTCCGGCGCTGGCCCTCTTCGATGCGCTCGACTGCGCGCGGGACGGCCGCAGCGATGCGGCGCGCGCACTCGCGCTCGACGCGGCCGGCGGCTTCCGGCGTTTGCGCTTACCCCTATTCGAGGCGGCCGCGCTGGAGCTTGCCGGCGACGTGGAAGGGGCGATCGCGCTGTTTCATCGTTGCGGCGCCTTGCACGACGTTCGTCGCCTCGCGGCGGGGGACGGCGCCCGGAACGGCACGCCAGCCCGCGCGCACGGGGACGTCGCAACACCCCTGTCCGCGCGCGAGCGCGAGATTGCGGTGCTCGCTGCGAACGGCCGGTCGAATCTCGAGATCGCGCGCGAGTTGTCGATTACCCACAAGACCGTCGAGAAGCACCTGGCATCCGTCTACCGGAAGCTGGAGATCTCGTCGCGATCGCAACTCGGGCGACGGCTGGAGAGTCGGCGATGATCCCGCCGCCGGCCTCGGGAGGCGATGCAGAGTCTCTTCAGCCTCACGACGTTCCCGGCTCCCGTCGTCCCTTGACGGACCCGACGACACGAAACCAAAATCAAATCGGCGAAACCGACCGGCACCGACCTCACGGGCACGAGGGCCGTCTCGAACGCGAGCCCGGAATTCGGCAGCTGGGGCGACGTGCTCGATCGCGACGCGCGACAGATCGGAGGTCTTTCCTTGCGTGGAATGCAATAGCGGTTTCCCGGTTTTACGTTCGGTGCGACGATCATCGTTGCCATGGGGGCCGACCGATGGAGTTCTTGCGCTTTGGGTATCGGGCGGCGGCTGGTGCAGCGGTGGTCGGCATGCTCGCAGGCTGCGGCGGTGGCGGCGGCGGCGCGTCACCCGTGCAACAGAGCGACTCGGGAGCGAGCAGCGCTGCGCAGATCCGCGCACGCGGCGTGCTGGCCCCGTTCCGCGGCCTGCAGCGTTCATCGAATTCGGAGCGCCGGCAGTCCTGGATGGCTCCCGACGCGAAGAAGTCGGCGAACCTGCTCTACGTCGCGGACGAGGCGACGAACGACGTGTACGTCTACTCGTACCCGAGGGGCAGCTTGAAGGGCACGTTGACGGGGTTCAATGCGCCGTCGGGGATGTGCTCCAATTCGGCCGGCGACGTCTTCATTCTCAATGGCAACGGGTCGACGATCGACGTGTATGCACACGGCGGTACCACCCCGCTGCGAACCCTCGCTGTGCCGGGATATCCGGAGCTGAACTGTTCCGTCGATCCGAGGACGGGAAATCTCGCGCTCGGGGCGCTCGACGGCAGCTGCGGCGATTGCGTTGTCGTCTACGCAAACGCGCAGGGAACGCCGACGACGTACAGCCCCTCGGGCCAGGTCGGAATTCCCGGATGCGGCTACGACGATAAGGGGAACCTCTTCTGCGACGCCTATAGCAGCGACGACCGGAAGTTCGAGCTCCTCGAGCTTGCCGCGGGCAGTTCCACCTTTACGAACGTCGCCGTGAATGCGGGCAGCATCGAGAGCGGCCCCGTGCAGTGGGACGGTCAGTACCTTGCGATCGGATCGGGCGCGACCGGAACGATCTTTCAGATACAACTGTCCGGCTCAGCTGGAACGGTCGAAGGCTCGACTCAGCTCGGCGGGACGGGTTGGGTCTGGCAGTTCTGGATTACGAACACCCACGGCAGTCTGCGCAAGTCACAGGGGACACGCATCATCGCGCCGACCTACGGCGGGAGCCAGGCCGTGGCCGCCTATTGGGACTACCCGGCCGGCGGCGCCCCGACCAAGGCCATCACCGGTTTCTCGCAGCCCGACGGCGCGACGCTGAGCACGATCAAGACCTAGCGGCCACGCACCGGCAACCGATGGCGCGGCCCGCCAATGGCGGCATTAGACCGTGAACGAGACGATTTCACCGGCTTCGCGATGGCTCGTCCACCAGCGCGCTCCGTCGAACGCGAGGCCCCTCGCATCGGGCGACATCTCTGCGACGGGTACCGCGGCGGGGTTGGGGTGCGCAAGATCGAGCGTCGCCAATTGGAGGTGGTCGAACTCCTCGTCGGCGGAAATCATGTAGAACGCGCCGGGGCCAAACCCGATGCCACCGCATTTCGTGGGTAGTGCGACCGCTCGTACGATGGAGCCCGCATCGTCCAGCTGCACGATTCGGCCGTTCGTCGATTGAACGAGGTACAGGTCGGTGCCGCCGAACGCGAGGTGGGATCCCGTGAAGTCCGGACACGGGATCTTACTGCTGAGATCGAAGCCCTTTCCGGGCGTAAACCGGAACAGGTAACGGTCATCGTCCTCGCCGATCGAGACGACGACGCGCAGGTCGCCGCCAATCGCCGCCAGCCCGTAGGGTTTTCCCGGTGCGGCGACGTCGTCGGTCACCACCCAAGATTGCCGGTCGATGGCATACAGGTGGTCGCTATCCCAGGAGCCGACCCAGAGCGTCTCGCCCACAAGCGCTAGCGGTTGCGGCCGACCAGCCGGCGCAGCGTGGCGCTCGCGTTCCATTACACTTTGCACGCTGCCGACAACCGGAAGCGGCGGCGGGTGGTTGCAGTGCAAATGAGTTGCTCAGTGCTGGCGGGCGATGCTCGCCTTCGCGAGCGAGATCGTGCGCAGTGCACCGGCACCGCTCGGGTCGGGCGCGAGTTGGGTGAAGACGTAGACCGTGCCGTTCTTGCGCACGTAGACGGTGGGGCCGAAACGGTGGGCTTCGTCGCCAATGCCGGTCAGATCGGCAGAGGGCGCTAGGTGCAGCCTGGGGTCCGTCACCATCGCGTGAAAGTCGGATTTCGCATCCGCCGGCGACTTGAAGGGCAGAATCGACACCTCGAGGCGCTTGAAGCTGCCGCTCGCCCGATAGCTGCAGGTCGTGGCGTCGCCGTGCGTACGCGCCGTTACGGCCGTGACAGGCACGCCCAACGCCTTTCCGGCGTCCGCGAAGCTGACCGCGTTGCATGCGGCCGGCGCGGCAGCCGCAGCAGAGAACGTCCACGCGCACGCGGCGGTGGACGCGACCAAGAGTACGAGTGAACGGTTCACGGATGGTCTCCTTCGATCGGCGGGCGTGAGGGTGGTGTGGCAAGCGGGCGCACTACAGGAAGGCAACGGGTGGCCTGCGGCCTGCCTCGTCGGGATGTCGCTGCGTGCTGCGAGCACGTCCCTAGCCTAAGACAGTACCGTCCGGGCAGCGTCCGGAAGCGGCTATGGGCCGTTTGGAGCAGGGAATCGGGCGCCGCCGTGGCGATGCAGAGAAGCGGATGCATGGGGTTGACGTCGGAGCGCTGCTGAGGTTACGGGTTGGATGCCGGTTTGCATTCGAATCCCCGCTGCCGGCCGCTTCGGTCTTCCTCGTGCAGCCGAGGAACTGCGGAGACCGCTTCGTGCAGTCCGAGTCGTGGACGACGGAGCCCCTCCTGCCCCTTCGCGACTACACCGACGGCTACGGAAACCTCTGCCGTCGCATGACGCTGCCCGCCGGAGCGGCGTCGGCGACGTATGACGCGCTCGTCGTCGCGCCCGGAGACGCGGACGAAAGCGACCCGAGTGCGCCTGCTCACGACCCCGCCGACCTTCCGGACGAGACGCTCGTCTACACGCTTCCCAGCCGCTACTGTCTGTCCGACACGCTGGCCGGACGGGCGATCGAACTCTTCGGCGGTCTGCCGCGGGGCTGGGGACAGGTGCAGGCAGTGTGCGATTGGGTACACCAACACGTGCAGTTCGCGTACGGTTCGAGTACGCCGCTCACGACGGCCGTCGACGTGCTCGAGCGCGGCGTCGGCGTCTGCCGCGACTACGCACATCTCGCGATCGCGTTTTGCCGAGCCCTGAACGTGCCGGCACGCTACGCGTTCGGGTACCTTCCCGACATCGACGTGCCTCCGACGGATGCTGCGATGGATTTCGCGGCATGGTTCGAGGCGTATCTCGGCGGCCGCTGGTGGATCTTCGATCCGCGCAATAACGAGCGCCGCAAAGGGCGCATCACGATTGCGTACGGGCGCGACGCGCTCGACGTCGCGATGGTCACCACGTACGGGTTGCTGACGCTGAGGGAAATGACCGTTTGGACGGACCTCGTCCCGTGAGTCGCCCGCCGCTTCCCAACGTCGACTGGACGTCGGCAGAGTCGCTCGAAGCCGCGACGGTCGATTGGAGCGCAGCCGCCGAGGTTACCTATCTCGTTTCGCAGCGCTTCGCGTATGAATATCCCGGGCCGATCGCCGACCTGCGGCATCGCCTGGTGATCGTGCCTCGCCAGCAGCACGGAGATCAGCGCAGGGTGTCGCACGAACTCTCCGTCTCCCCCGTCGCACGGGTCCGCTCCGCCGTCGATACCTTCGGCAACCCGGTCGTTACGGTGCGCGCGGACAGGGTCGCGAGCGGGATATCGTTCGAACTGCAGTCTGTGGTCCGGCGCACGTCGGGTGGCTGCGCGCACGCCGTGGACTCGGCGCTCGCGCGGGACGAACGGTTCTTGCGTTCGACCCGCCTGACGCACGCAAACGAGCCGCTGTGCGACGCCGCCGAGATGCTTCGCTCGCAATGGCGGACACCCGCCGACCTCGCGCTAGCGATCGCGCGCTTCGTGCACGATCATATGGGCTACGCACACGGCGTAACGACGACAGAGACGACCGCGGCCGAAGCGTTCGCACTCGGCCGCGGCGTTTGCCAGGACTACGCGCACATCGCGCTCGCGCTCTTGCGGCGCTGCGGCATCGCGTGCCGCTATGTATCCGGGCACCTCATCGGAGAAGGCGCCACGCACGCGTGGGTCGAGGCGATCGTCCCGGATGGGCCGCACGCCCTGGTGCTGGCGCTCGATCCAACAAACGACGCGCACGTGTCGCTGCGATACGTCGTGATCGCGGTTGGCCGCGATTACGCGGACGTCGCACCGACCTCGGGCGTGTTCAGTGCGCCGTACGGCGGGAGCCTCTCGACGCGAACGCTCGTCGAGATCAGGCGGATCCGGTACGCCGCCTGACCCCTGGCAAGCGAGCGTGTGGTCTTGGTTGCCGTCGCGACAGACGGTTTCGACACGCCGGCAGGCTCGGAAACGGGAGGGACTCACGCGGGGCCGGTCGCAGTCGACGACATGTATCCAGCGCTTCGCATCGCCGCCATCCTGGCCGTCGCCTGCCTACCTGCCGCCGCCACCGCGGCAGTATCTGCGGGATCGGTACCCGTGCAATCGCTGCCACACGCATCGCAACGGAGCACGGCACCCTCCGCTGACGGCCTGAGTCTCGTTGCCAACCTCGACTATTCGAATGGAACGTTCCAGTCGTGGTCGGTTGCACGCCGGCAAGCGACGCTGCTCGGCTCGTTCCGCATCGGGCGGCGCGCCGACGTCGCCGTCAACGGTGTGAGCCTCGACGCATCCGGCCTCCTGTACACCGGCATCGATTCGACGAACGGCAAGCCCTGTGCGGCCTGCTTCGAGGTGCTCAAATCGGATGGAACCGTCGTGGCGAAGGTGCCCGCCCCTGCGCTCGGCGGCTCGCAGTCCGCACACGTCGACGATCTCGCGCTCGATGCATCCGGCAAGGTGTACATCGCCGATACCGGACAAGTCGCCGCGTATTTCTACACGCCCACGGCGAGTGGATTCAGCGGGCCTACACTGATCGAAACTGGCGCAAACCCCGCGTCGATCGCCGTTTCGCCGAACGGACAGCTGGTGTTCATTCAAGGCAACTGCGGATTTGGAGAAGCCCGCGTGTACACGCTTGGGGCATCGGGAACATATCAGCCAGGGAACTGCTTCGGCATCGGAACGGTCGCGCTGATCGGCGGATCTGCGGACGACGCCGGTGACGTTGCGACGCCGGTGGACGGGGCAATCGGCCTCGTTTCCATCAGCAATCCAAACGGTCAAGGCATGGCGTTCTCGCTACCTGGCCGCTTGACCTCAGTCGGTGGCGTCGCGTTTTCGCCCGACGCGAGCCTGCTCTACGTCGCCGACGCCACCCGCGAGCGCGTCTACGCGTACGCGCGCCCCAGCGGTGGCTGGGTGTCCGGCGCGACGCCGGCCATCGCCGGACGAGCAGCCGGGTTCAAGCAGCTCAACATCATCGCCGTGCCCGAGTAGCGGCCGGGCACTCTCGCGGGCGAGTCGATGCGCGCACTGAGCGCGGCGGTGGTGTGGAGCATGGCGCCGGTATGGAGTATGGCGGTTGCATCGCTGTGCGCCCGTGCGGGTGCCGCATCTCCCGCGGCTCCCGGATCGCAGGCGTCGTCGCAGGACCGCGCGCCGATCGGTGCGGAGCGAGTGCAGCGGGAGCGGCAGCGCGCGCGGGAACGCGACCCGTGGCTGTACGTCGCGGGCAGCTTCTCGAACTTTATTGACGCGTACGACCTGCGCGAGCCAGGCATGCCGCTCGTCGAGACGATCAGCGCGGGAGTGGACAATCCGGGCGACCTTGCGGTCGACGCGCAGGGTACGCTATACGTCGACAACGGCAGCGGGACGGTCGCCGTCTATCCGGCCGGGGCGACGACGCCGTCGCTGACCATCCCGCTCGTCAATCCGGCCGGCGTCGCCGTTGCTGAAATCACGACGTCTACATTGCGGCTCGCTCGCAACCGCCGAGCATCTTCGTTTACCACGAAGGCCAAACGGCCCCATGGCGGACCATCACCGACAAACTCATCGCCGTACCGTGGCAGCTGACTTTCAGTGCGTATGGGGATCTGTATATCGCCGACAATCAAACCGGCGTGTCGGTAATACCCGTGGGCACGTATCATCCGCGCTCCCTGCACCTTCGCGCTCTCGATGGGTGCACGACGGGTCTCGCTATCGACCAGCGCAACGGCGAGCTGTTCGTTTCGGATTGCGGCGGCGGAACGCAGGTCTATGAGCTGGGAAATCACAATCCGCTGCGGAGCCTGGATGAGACATTTCCGGCCGACAGCCTCGCGATTGGGGCGATCGGCGGGCGTCAGGTGCCCTTTGCGCCCGATCTTCGTTCGAGTGCCGTCGAGTTCTATTTCGCGCATGCGCGCAGCCCGTTCTACACGCTCGAGTCGGGTGTGACCACGACGATCGGCGTAGCATACAAACCGGCCGGCGTCTAAGCGGTCGAGTTCGGCAGGTGGCTACTCGCCCCGTGGCGCGGCCGACGCTTGTCCCGGCGTGCAGACTGCTCCGACGAGGATGACGGTCTTGAACGCGCTCTGATCGGCGGCCGGGAAAGGCGTCGTCCCATTGCCGCTGGGCTTCACACAATTGGCGGCAAGCAGGTACGCCATGAGTGACGCGTACTGCGCGGGGGTCAGCGAGCCCGGCGCGGTGAGCGGCATCTGGGTTGTGACGACCGTCCGCAACGCAGAGATGCTCAGATGCGATTTTCCGAACGCCGATCCAGCCAGCGCGGGTGCGGAAACTCCCTGCAACTGCGCGCCGTGGCACGATTGGCACGACGTCGCGTATTGCTGCTTCCCCACTTGCACTTGTGCCTGCGTGTATGGCGCAGACCCCGATTGCGCGATCCCGGCGGTTGCCGACGCGGCAGCGAGGCTCTGCCCGCGCGCAGAATTGGCGACCGGATTTGTGGCGCCGAGCCGGAATGCTAGCGCGTAGCTCCCTTTGCTCGGCGGTAGGTTCGGCGTCTTCTGATTGCCCGGCTGGCCGCCTTCGACTGCGAGATACTCGGCTCCATCGACGCGATAGAGTGAGAACGGGGCGACGATCGAAACGCCCGTGGCCCGCTTCCAAAGAATCTTTCCCGTCTTCGTGTCGAGCGCGTAGAGGTCGCCTCCCAGGTCGCTCGTGAACGTCAGGCCCGTCGACGTGACGAGCGCACCGCCTTGCGCGGGATACGGAACCGCCGTCCGCCACGCAAACTTCCCGGTCGAAACATCGACGGCGTTCACGAGGCCCGTGCCGTCTTGGCGCGCCACCGGTGGGCCACCGCGATAGTTCTGACCTTGCACCCAATCCGGCTGCTTCGCATAACTCTTGAACACGCCGCATTCCTGAGTAACAGGGATGACGAAGTAGTTCGTCGCGGGATCGTAGGCACCACCGAGCCACTCGGCTCCGCCGCCGTGGTTCGGACACGCTTTCTGTCCGGCGACATCCGGCGGAACGTCGAGGTTGAGTTGCGTTGCGACTGCCAAGCGATGGATCGGGGCACCCGTGGAACGATCCAGGATGACCAAATTGCCGCCTTTATCGGCGACGGCAAGCAAACGGCGCTTCGTCCCGCCGACTCTGCCGTCAAACAGCACGGGCGGCATGGCCGGATCGGCGTCGTGCGTGTCGCTGTTGATGATTCGGTAATACCATTTGAGCTTGGGCTGCGCGCCGGAGATGTCGAGTGCCACGACCGAGTCGGCGTAGAGGTTCTTGCCCTTGCGCGTCGCCTCCGAGAAGTCGGGGCCCGGGTTGCCCGGCGCGATATACAGCGTGCTGGTTTGCGGATCCACCGAAAGGCCGCCCCACAGGGCCGCGCCGCCGTGTTTCCACGACTCGCCGGGCCACGTGTCGTTGCCGGGCTGCCCTGGGCCAGGAACCGTGTTCCATTGCCACAGCTTCGCGCCGTCGCGCAGGCTGAAGGCCTGAACGCTCCCGTTCCCCCCGAAGTCTCCGCCCGCCGTGCCGATGAGCACCGTGCCCTTGTACACGTACGACGGCATCGAGTACCAGTTGTTCTGCTGCGTCGTGCAGCCCGGGACGTCCCACACCTTCCTCCCTGTGTCCAGGTCGAGCGCGCGAATGCGGCAGTCCTGCGTGCCGAGAACGACTTTGCCGCCTCCGATGCCGACGCCGCGATTCGCCGCGAAATCGAGGATCGACGCCGGCGTATACGAGGAGTCCCACTTGAGCGCGCCGGTCGTTGCGTTCAGCGCGATCACGTGGTTGTGCGGAGTCGCGAGGTACATCGTGCCGCGCCATACGATCGGAGCTGCTTCCTGTTCACCGTCGTCGGCGATTTGCGTCGACCATGCCGGCGCGAGCGTGCCGACATTCGCCGCGGAGATCGTCGAGGTCACATAGCGGTTGTTGCCGTAGCCGTGCCCCGCCAACAGCCAGCTCGACGAGTCTTGTTCCGCGGACAGCAAGGTCTCGGATCTCGGTTCAGCGTCGGCACCCGACGTGGCGACCGAGCCCGCGATCGAGCTGGCGCTTGCGAGCGGCTGCGCACTCCCGGAGGGCGCCGCAGACCCGGTCGTATGCGTGGGGGCGCACGCCCCAAGCATCTGCACCGCGAGAATCGACGCGATCGATGCGGTGAGGAAGTAGAGGACGCGAGATCGACGTGCCATGGAGCCTCCGGTTGCCGGGTACGGATCGCCCGCGGCAGATGCAACTTGCCGGCCCAGCGAGACCCGCCGGATGCGACGCCACGGCTCCGTTTTCGACGTGCACCGCCGTCCTATCATTCCGGGATCGCGCTGCCCATCGGTGCCGCGTTTTCGGCTCCGTGCTAAGATGGCACGAGGCTCGCCGCTGAAGGGCCCATGCGGAACGCGGCAGTAGGAGCGGAGGCGCTGGAGGCCACGGTGCGGATCGTCAATGCGAATCAAATCGAATGGAGCTCGCAATCATCCCCGAGCGGCAAATTCTCACGCGCCGGGAAGAAGCTCTCCGAAGCGCTTGGGCGCGACCGCCGTTCGACCGATGTGAATCACCGGCATCCGTTCGATGTGGAGATCACGCGAGTGCCGCCGGGTGCGGCCTCCTGCCCGTATCACGCTCACAGTGCGCAGTGGGAGTTCTTTCACGTCATTTCCGGCGGAGGTACGCTGCGCCACGCCAGCGGGAGGCGAGCGATCGAGGCCGGCGACGCGTTCATCTTCAAGCCGAACGAACCGCACGAGATTATCAACGATACTGCCGCGGACCTGATCATGTTCGTGGTCGCGGACAATCCGCTCGGCGAATCATGCTACTATCCCGACAGCAAGAAGTGGGCCGTCAAGTCTCCTGAGTACCGCCTCGTTCGCAGCGAGTCGTTGGACTACTACGACGGCGAGGAGTAGGCCGTTCGTGGGATCGACTGTGACGGCGCGGGACGACAGATCGTTCCGCCCACCAACGTACGATTCTCAGAGGTTGGGACGTAGACCGGGGCATGATCGGCCAGCCAAAGGCCAACCTCCGTCGTCGTATTGCGGTGCGTGTCGGGCCCCATCGCCTTCGCGTCGTTTGGACGGGTAACTTCGTAGTCGTCGACCGCCCATTCGGTCGGCACGGCGCGGCTCGCAAGTAACATCCGTACGAACTTCTCGGTGTCTTCAGTGAAGGACCGCCGGGTCGCATACGGGGACACCAGGACCGTGGTCCGCAAACCATGCGCGGTTCCCCAGCGGATGGCTTGCTCGATGAACCGCTGGTAGCCCGGCCCACTTCCACCCTCCAGGAAGAAGTCCGACGGCGTGTCGAGCGCGATTCCGCCGCCGTACAGCGCTTCAAACCGAGCTAGGTCGTAAAACGAGCTGTTCAGATCGTAGTACTCTCGGCGCGTGGGTGGAAAGATCGGGCTGCCTCGCTTCCATGCAGCATTGGGCGCAATGACCGGTGCCATCGACGCGATTCCGACCGATTTGCCGGCCTGCACCCACGCCTCCCATGCTTGGACGTTTTTTCGATCAAACTTGATCGCCGACGCCGGCCTGTAGGGTACGTTCACGTTGGCGGCGTCGGGGCTCAGACCACTGTTGACGAACTGATATTGATAGTATCCGGGATAGCCGCTTGCGGGGAGCGTGAAGTAGTTCGAGCCCAGCAATCCCAGTTCGGCCTCACCCGGTCCGGTTCCACCGAAGACGCTCTCGATCGCCGAGAGGATGGCGTATGGCTTCGATGGCGGGCCATCGGTAATCGCAGTAGCGATCGCGGTCGCATGTTCGTAGAGCCGTACGTGACCGGATGCGAGGAGGGCCGTGGTGAAGTCAGGATTCACGAGCGCGTTGAAACCCGCCGTGCCGCCGACGGAGACGTACCGGCCCAGATTGGCACACGCGCGGGCTTCGGTCACGGAATGCGACCGTGCGTGGCTGGATGAGCGCGCGTTGCCGGGAATTGCCGGTGCG
>Ga0302326_10007253_pt1 | contig 24753 bp, 22 predicted proteins | sample Palsa_T0_3_FD_202264 | JGI IMG/M metagenome (GOLD analysis project Ga0302326, IMG submission 202264) | Peat permafrost microbial communities from Stordalen Mire near Abisko, Sweden - Palsa_T0_3 | ecosystem: Environmental > Terrestrial > Soil > Palsa > Peat permafrost | place: Sweden: Abisko... | reverse complement strand
AAGAGATGGAGCTCAAAGAAGAGGACGTGCGATTCCATCTGCCTTCCGACCTGGAACGCTCCGCCCTCAAGTTAACCACCATCGCCCACGTATGACTCCGCAACTCCAGGTTGCAGATTCATTGCTGGCGGGAACCGCCAAGGCCGCTGAGCGCACGGTGGAGTATTTCCTGCGGACCCAGCACCAGCAAGGTTATTGGATGGGCGAGCTCTCCGCCGATACCACCCTGGAATCGGACTACATCCTGCTGCAACTCTGGCTGCATCCTCCAGTGGATGGCGTCTGGAACCCGCCCACGCGGCCCCGGATCAATCGCGCGGCAGCGTCCATTCTTTCACGGCAATTGCCGGATGGCGGCTTCAACATTTACCCGCAGGGGCCGGCGGATTTAAACGCCACCATCAAAGCCTATTTCTCGCTCAAACTCGCCGGCGTTCCCTACGAGGACCAGCATCTCACCAGTGCCAGAGAAAGAATCCTGGCGCTCGGCGGCATTCAATCGGCCAATAGCTACGTCAAGGTGAATCTCAGCCTCTTCGATCTCTATCCGCGCGAGGATTGCCCGTCCATCCCGCCCGAGATCATGCTGCTCGGCAAGTTCATTTATCAAATGTCTTCCTGGACTCGCGCGATCGTGATACCGCTCTCCATCGTGCATTCCATGAATCCCCGGCGTCCGGTTCCGGAAGGATTCAATCTCAAAGAACTGTTCCTGGCCGGAGGTCATCCGGAATTTGCACCGAGCCGCGAGAGTTTCACCTGGCGCAATGTGTTTTTGCGGATCGACAAGATGCTGAAGCTCTTGGAGAACCACGGTTCCAAGACCGTGCGCCAACATGCTATTCGCAAAGCCGAAAAATGGATTCTGGAGCGCAGCCGCTACACCGACGGTCTAGCCGCCATCTATCCGCCTATGATGTACGTGATCATGGCGCTGGATCTGCTGGGTTACCCGCCCGATCATCCGGATCGCGTGGAAGCGCAGAAGCAATTTGATGGACTCATGGTGGAAGACAGCAAGCGCTTCTTCTTCCAACCCTGCTTCTCGGTTGTTTGGGACTCAGGAATCGCGGCCTACGCGTTAGGCGAGTCGCCCGAACCGCCGGAGGAAGCTCTGCGCAAATGCGCCGACTGGCTGCTCACCAAGGAAGTGCGGCGCAAAGGCGATTGGTCGATTAAGCGGCCGAAGACTCAACCCTCCGGTTGGTATTTCGAATTCGCCAACGAGTTTTACCCGGATATCGACGACACCGCCCAGGTGCTGCTGGGCCTGAGCCATTCCCAGGCATCCCGGGCGGCCGAGCAACAGGCGTGCGAGCGCCGCGCCATCCAATGGCTGCTCGACATGCAATCCAAGGACGGTGGCTGGGCCGCGTTCGATGTCGACAACAACTGGCGGCCGCTCAGCTTTGTGCCTTTCGCCGACCATAACGCCATGCTCGACCCCACCTGCCCCGATATCACCGGGCGGGTGCTCGAAGCTCTGTGCGCTTACGGTCTCAACCAGTCGCATCCGGCAGTCCGGCGGGGCATCGAATATTTGGTGCGTAACCAGGAAGAGGATGGAAGCTGGTACGGCCGCTGGGGTGTGGATTATGTTTACGGCACGTTCCTGGCGTTGCGCGGCCTTCAGGCGGCCGGGGTGAGCGACCGCGAAGCCTACGTGCAGCGTGCTCTTGAATGGGTGCGGGCAATCCAGAATTTCGACGGCGGGTGGGGTGAAAGCTGCGAGAGCTACAAGCAAGGAACCTACGTCGCAGCGCCCAGCACGCCATCCCAGACAGCCTGGGCCGTTCTGGCATTGCTGGCGGGCGCCGATACCACCAGCACCAGCTTGAACGACGGCATGGAGTACCTGGTTCGAACCCAGAAGAGCGATGGAACCTGGGAGGAACAACTGGCCACCGGTACCGGCTTTCCGCAGGTTTTTTACCTGTGTTACCACCTCTACCGGAACTCTTTCCCGCTCCTGGCCTTGAATACATTTCTGAGAACCAAAGAACCTGGCCTCCCAACAAAATCCGGCTATCGAGGACAAGATTAAATGAGATTTCCCCTTTCGATTACGGCGGGCATGGCGACTTATATCGCCCGCAACAAGTTCAGCCCGAAGCCGGAGTGGCAGAAGACTGTGGTTGCGGCCCCGGACGCCTCCAATCCCTTTCGGATTGTCTACACCCACACGGACGGCGAGCGCAAGCCGCATCCCATGATCAACAAGCGGTTTCCGCTGGTGTTGATGCTGGAGCCCCTGCACACTTGCAATCTGACTTGCACGGGATGCGGGCGCATCCGGGAATACGAATCCACCATCACGCAGAAACTCTCGCTGCAGCAGTGCATGGATGCGGTGCATGAGTGTGGTGCGCCTATCGTTTCTATCTGCGGCGGCGAGCCGATGCTCTATCCCGAGCTGGGACCGCTGACTGCAAAGCTGATCGAAGAGAACAAGACCATTTATCTGTGCACCAATGGCATGTTCATCCAGAAGCGCCTGAAAGAGTTCCAGCCCGCTGACAAGTTCTACTTCAACGTCCACCTGGACGGCATGGAGAAGAACCACGACATCGCGGTGGAGCGTGCAGGTGTGTTTCGCGAAGCCATCCAGGGAGTGAAGGCCGCCAAGCAGGCCGGCTTCCGGGTTTGCACCAACACCACCGTGTACAAAGAGACGGACATGAACGAGATCGAAGAGTTGTTCGAGTATCTGGCGCAGTTCAAGGTGGACGGCCACACCATCTCGCCGGCCTACGGGTATTCATCGGTGAACGATCGCGAGATTTTTATGACGCGCGACGATATCCACGAGAAGTTCACGAGCATCCACAAGATGGCCGAGAAGTTCCCGTTATTCAGCACGCCCACCTATCTGGAATTCCTGCAAGGCAAGCGCGAATATCCCTGCACGGCCTGGGGCAATCCTACTTACAACGTGAAGGGCTGGAAAGGCCCGTGCTACCTGATCACGGACGGTCATTACAAGACTTTTGAAGAGTTGATGACGAAAACCCAGTGGGAAAATTACGGCGCCGGTAACGATCCGCGCTGTGACCATTGCATGGTGCATTGCGGCTTTGAGCCTTCCGCCGCACTGGGGATCAATTCGAAACTCGGCGACACGTTCAAGTTGATGACTTGGGCGTTCCGATAGAACTTGAATTAAGTGAAGCCAACTTTGGTTACCGGCGCGACCGGTTTCATCGGGTGGCATGTTGCGAAGCGGTTGCTCACGCGAGGCCACGCCGTGCGGGCTTTGGTTCGGCCCACGAGTCAGGTCCGCGAGTTGGATGTAGAAGTCGTTAGCGGGGATTTGCGCGACTCTGTTTCCTTGGAGCGCGCCGTAAGGGGATGCGGGCTGGTGTTTCACGTCGCAGCCGATTACCGGCTGTGGGCCAGGGATCCGGCCGAGTTGTACCGTTCGAATGTCGAGGGTACCCGGAATCTGTTGACCGCCGCGCAACAAGCCGGCGTGGAGCGCGTTGTATACACCAGTACCGTGGGCTGCATCGGCATCCGCCAGGAAGGTCCGGGCAGCGAAGACGTGGAGGTGCGTCTCGAACAAATGACCGGGGCCTATAAGCGGTCTAAGTTTCAGGCTGAACAGGTTGCCCTCGAGTTCGCCGGAGCGGGATTTCCGGTGGTCATCGTAAATCCCACCGCGCCCATGGGCGATCACGACTTTAAACCCACTCCAACCGGCAAGATCGTGGTGGATTATTTGAAGGGCGACATGCCGGCCTTCGTAGACACCGGCTTGAATCTCGTCGATGTAGAGGATACCGCTGAAGGCCATCTGTTAGCCGCCGAACGGGGCCAACCGGGCCAGCGCTATATCCTGGGTTGCGAAAATCTGACGCTGGAACAGATTCTGGGACGCTTGGCGCGCATCAGTGACGGTAAGGTCCCGCGCTGGCGCATCCCGTATCCGGTTGCGTACGCGGCCGGGCTCGCGAGTACCGGTTGGGCCAACTTGACCGGACAGGAGCCGCGTGCGCCCCTGGATGCAGTAAAAATGGCCAAGGTGAAAATGTTCGTTTCGTCGGACAAAGCGAAGCGCGAATTGGGATTCAATCCCGGTCCGGTGGAGGGTGCGCTGAAACGCGCCGTCCATTGGTTTCGGGCGAATGGTTACGTCTAATTGCTGGCATTCGTGGCGGCGGAGGCTCGTGAATTCGCGGGCCTTCTGCGCAAAGCGGAAAGGGTGGACAAGCTGAACTGGCCTCTGGATTTCGCACGGCGAATCTGGCTGAACGGGAAAGCAGCGGTATTGGTGGCCAACGGCCCAGGCCCGAAGCTGGCTGGAGAAGCAGTTGAGATTGCCCAAGGACGCGAGGAGTTGACGGGATTGGTGAGTACGGGATTTTGCGGAGCGTTGGACCCGGCGTTAAAGCCGTTGGAAATCTTCGTGCCCAGTGAGATCTTGTTACCGAGCCGCGACCGCGAGGGAGCGGTACTCCACCCGCTGGCTTGCACGCGCGGTTCAGTTGCCAATGGAGCGCTGCTCTCTGTGGATCGGGTTGCATCTAGCGCTGCTGAAAAATGCGAGCTCCACGCAACAACCGGCGCGGCGGCAATCGAAATGGAGGCGGCTGGGGTTGCGGCAAAAGCCAAGGAATACAATCTGCCCTTCTATTGCATCCGAGTAGTCACCGACACAGCCGGCGAAAGCTTCCCGCTGGATTTCAACCGCACGCGCGATCCCGACGGCCGATTCAGTCGAATGAAAATCATCGCCGCCGCTCTCGGCAGCCCACGAGTATTTTCCAAGCTGATACAGCTGAACAATAGATGTAAGGCCGCCTCCCAGGCGTTAGGGGACTTCATTGCCGATACTCGATTCTGAACTCATCGCCGCCCCCATTAGCATGAAGGCAGCCGTATACACCGGCGATAGCAAAATCTCAGTCGAGTCCGTCCCCACCCCTGCCGTCGGCCCCGGCGAACTGCTGGTCCGCGTGGAGAGCTGCGGCATCTGCCACACCGATCTGAAGAAAATTGAACACAACTTGCTCGCTCCGCCGCGTATTTTCGGGCATGAGACGGCCGGCGTAGTCGCAGCAGCCGGGGAAGGCGTCCGTAATTACAAGGTGGGCGACCGCGTGATCGTCTTCCATCACATTCCTTGCCTGGAGTGCTTCTATTGCCGCCACAAACTCTACGCGCAGTGCCCGGTCTATAAGAAGGTTGGCGTGACGGCCGGATACGAACCTGCCGGCGGTGGATTCTCGCAGTATGTGCGCATCATGGATTGGATTGTCCGGCGCGGCGTGGAAAAAATTCCGAATGGCGTCTCGTTCGACCGCGCGTGTTTTGTGGAACCGGTGAACACCTGTCTCAAAGGGATGGTTCAACTGGACCCCAAGCCTGAGGATGTCGTGGTAGTACTAGGACAAGGTCCCATCGGCTTGCTGTTCACCATGCTGGTGAAGCGCTATGGATCCACGCTGCTGGCCACCGACACCATGCCTTTCCGCCGCGATCTGTCGGTTCGCCTGGGTGCGGCCGCCGCCTTCGATCCGCGCGAGCCGGCCGTGTTGGAGCGTATTCTGGAGATGACGGGCGGCCGCGGCGCCGACAGCGTGATTATCGCGGCCTCCGCTCCAGGGATCGTGGAGCAGGCCGTGCGTTATTCCCGTCCAGGAAGTCGCATTCTGTTGTTCGCTCAAACCTCACACCACGAGCGTGTCGAGGTTTCCGGAGCCGATATTTGCGTGGGCGAGCGCCTGATGTTCGGATCGTATAGCGCCTCGGTGGACCTACAGCAGGAATCGGCCGATCTGGTGTTTAGCGGTCTTTTGCCGGTGGAAGAGCTGATTTCGCACCGCTTTGCTTTGAACGAGATACGGGCTGGAATCGACCTCGCGTTGCATCCGGAGCCTAAATCGTTGAAAATTATAGTTCAGCCTCAGAGGTGGTCTTAGTGAACACACAGATGATTGCCGCCGTCCTCTACGGCAAGGAAAACTTGCAGATAGAGGAGGTATCAGTACCAACGATTGAGAAAGGCGATGTGCTGGTCCGTGTGCAGGCGGCCCTCACGTGCGGTACCGACGTGAAGGTGTTCCGTCGCGGCTACCATGCGCGCATGATCGTCCCGCCCGCGCTGTTCGGTCACGAACTGGCCGGAGATATTGTCGCCATGGGCTCCCAAGTAAAAGGCTTCCATATCGGCCAACGAGTGGTCGCGGCCAATTCGGCGCCGTGTCTGGAATGCTTCTATTGCAAGCGCGGCAATGAAAACCTGTGTGACGATCTGCTGTTCAACAACGGCGCTTACGCGGAGTACATTCGCATCCCCGCCCGTATTGTCCAACGCAACATGTACGAAATTCCCAGCCACGTCAGCTATCAGGACGCTGCTTTGATAGAGCCGCTGGCCTGCGTGCTGCGGGGTTTGGATGAAACCTCCATCGCCCAGGGCGACAACGTAGCCGTAATAGGACTCGGCCCCATCGGCCTGATGTTTGTCCGGCTGGCCAAAGCCTACGGCGCGAGAGTGATCGCCATCGGGCGGCGTAAAACTCAGCTCAACCGCGCCGCCGAAATGGGCGCCGATGAACTGCTGATCTCAGGCGAAACGGACGAAACCGTGCAGCAGGTTAAGGATTTGAGCGAAGGCCGGGGAGCCGACATCGCCATTGAAGCCGTCGGCCATCCGGACGCCTGGCAGACAGCGGTGCGATTGCTGCGCCGCGGCGGCACCGTGAACTTCTTCGGGGGATGCCCCAACGACAGCCACATCAGCCTGGATACATCTTTGCTGCACTACTCAGAAATCACCTGCAAGGCGAGCTTCCATCACACCCCGGCGCACATTCGGAAGGCCCTGGAATTTGTCAGCCGTCAGGTGATCACGGCTCGCGATTTTGTGAACCGCGTGGAGCCACTTACCAATCTGCTTGAAGTGATGCGCCACCTGATGAGTCACAACGGTCACATGAAGACCGCCATCATACCGTAGTGCATCCACTGGCCCCCAAAGAGTTTGTTTATTCCGCGGAGGCGCTGAGCGATAAGTACACAGTACCGGCCGCCGAGGAGTACACCCGCCGGCTGGCAACCCAACACTACGAGAATTTCCACGTGGTCTCTTTCCTGCTGCCCAAACGCCTGCACCAGGACTTCTATAACGTCTATGCGTTCTGCCGCTGGGCGGACGACTTGGGCGACGAGATTGGCGACCCTGCCGAGAGCCTCCGCCTACTGGCCTGGTGGCGCCAGGAGCTGGAAGCCATGTACCAGGGCCGGGTCCGGCATCCAGTGTTTGTAGCCTTGGAAGGCACCGCGGAAAAGTACCACTTGCCTATCCAGCTTTTCTCCGACCTGATCAGCGCCTTCGAGCAGGATCAGCGCATCACGCGCTACCAGAATTGGGATGAGCTGTTCAGCTATTGCCGGTGCTCGGCAAATCCTGTCGGCCGCCTGGTGCTGCGCCTCTGCGGATACCAGGACGCCCAGCGGGACCGTTGGTCGGATGCCACCTGCACCGCCCTTCAGCTAGCCAACTTCTGGCAGGACGTCACAGTGGATTTCGAAAAGGACCGGGTCTACCTGCCGCTCCACCTGTTGGCGAAACACGGCTACACGGTGGAAGATTTAGGCGCCAGACGGTTCAACCCAGCCTTCCAGGCCGTCATGCGCGACGCGGTGGATGTCGCGCGCAAACTATTTCTGGAAGGTCTGCCCCTCATCAAAACGGTCAACCGCCGCTTAGCCATCGACCTGGAACTCTTCAGCCGCGGCGGCATGCGCGTGCTGGAAAAAATCGAACAACAAAACTACAACGTGCTAGCCCGAAGACCCACCGTCTCCAAGACGGATAGAATCGGCATCGTAGCGCACGCACTTCTGCGTGCCGCGTTCACACTCGTGTGAACGCCATGGGCCACCGAAAAATCCAAAGAGCACCGGTTCCCTTAGCGTCGCGGTTCGGTAACTTCCGCGAGCGGGACACATGACGGATCTCAGAGCGTCCTACGCCTTCTGCCGCCGAATCGCCCGCACGCGCGCCAGAAATTTCTATTACTCCTTCCTGCTCCTCTCCGCCGAACAGAAGAGCGCCATGTGCGCCATCTACGCCTTCATGCGTTATTGCGACGACATCAGCGAAGGCGAGGGCGCGTCCCGTGAAGCAATCGATCAATGGCGCACAGACCTGGATCGCGCGCTGGCCGGCCACTGCCCGGAGAATCCGCTCTGGCCCGCTTTCGTCGATACAGTGAACCGCTACCAAATTCCCAATAATTATTTCCACGAAATGATCGATGGCGTCAGCCAGGATCTGGAGCCCCGCGAAATCCAAACCTTCGACGAACTCTACCGTTACTGCTATCAAGTAGCCAGCGTGGTCGGCCTAACCATAATCCATATCTTCGGCTTCGAATCGCAGAAAGCGTTGCTGCTGGCGGAAGAATGCGGCATCGCCTTTCAGCTAACCAACATCCTGCGCGACGTTCGGGAAGACCGCGAAAACGCACGCACCTACCTGCCGGCCGAAGACATCCGGCGCTTCAGCGTGGATCTGGCGCGGTACGACGAACATTTCATAAGCCTAATGCGTTTCGAAGCCGATCGGGCCGAGCGATACTACAACCAATCCCGCCCTCTGATCGGCATGGTGCATACCAGAAGCCGCCGCTCCCTCTGGGCCATGATCGAAATCTACCGCCGCCTGCTGCTCAAGATCGAGCAGTCCGATTTCAAGGTGCTGGAGCATCGCATCCGCATCCCAACCTGGGAAAAGCTAAGCATCCTGGCCGCTGCGTTGTTTAAGTGATCCGCTGCCTAATCTAACTCCCCCGATTTGCCGATCAAGCCCTTAGACACACTCGCGCCCACATGATTATCTCGCGCACACCCTTGAGAATCTCGATCGGCGGCGGCGGTACCGACCTGCCGTCTTATTACCGCAAGTTCGGAGGGTTCGTCATCGCGGCCGCCATCAACAAGCATATTTATGTGGGCATCAATGAGACCTTCGGCGGCGGATATTTCCTGAAATATTCATCGCTCGAACATGCCGTTTCCATCGACGAAATCCGGCACTCCCTGATTCGCGAGGTATTGAAACTTCACGAAGTCCCGGCCCCTATCGAGATTGTCAGCATGGCGGATATCCCGGCCGGGACCGGCCTCGGATCGAGCGGCGCATTCACCGTGGGGCTGCTTCGGGCGGTGCATGCTTTGAAGCGCAAATATGTGGACCCGGCAGTGGTGGCCGAGGAAGCCTGCAAGATCGAAATCGAGACCCTGCAGGAACCGGTGGGCAAGCAGGATCAGTATATCGCTGCCTACGGGGGCTTGGCCTGTTTCGAATTTCGCGAAGATGGCGAGGTGAAGGTCAACCCGCTGAATATCAGCAACGGGACCTTATACGATCTCGAAGAGCATCTGCTGATGTTCTTCACCGGCTATTCCCGCAATGCCTCATCGGTTCTCGACGATCAGAAAACGCGCTCCGAAATGGGCGATGAAGCCATGCTGGATAACCTGCACTACATCAAACAGCTGGGCCAGTGCATCAAACTGGCGCTCGAAGCCGGGAACGTGCGCCGCTTCGGAGAGCTGATGCATGAGCATTGGCTGCACAAACGGGAACGGTCGCCCGGAACCTCGAATGAACGCATCAATCGCTGGTACGACATGGGCCGTGAGAACGGCGCGGTGGGCGGAAAGCTGGTGGGAGCCGGGGGCGGCGGTTTCCTGCTCTTTTATGCGGACGACCGGGGTGCGCTCCGGCGGGTCATGCAAAAGGAAGGGCTGCGGGAGGTCCGCTTCGCCTTCGATCATGAAGGGTCCAAGCTCCTCGCCCGGGATTGACGATGGAACCGAGCCGCGACCGGAAGCCAGCTGGCCCACCTTGTAGCGCACGCACTGGTGCGTGCCGCGATCACACTCGTGTGAACGCTTGGAATTCGTTAAAAAAGTGTTCGCATGAGTGCGAACACGGCACGCTTGGGAGCGTGCGCCACGTCTTCAACGGAGCGTAATGCAGTGCGTGATACTCGCGGGCGGATTGGGGACGCGCATGCGTCCGCTGACCGACGTTTGTCCCAAAACTCTTCTGCCGGTGCGCGGGCGTCCATTTGCTTACCACCAACTCCATTGGCTGGCAGTACAAGGCGTCCGCGAAGTGGTCTATTGCGTCGGGCACCGCGGCGATCTGATTCGCAGCTACTGGGCCATCGAACCGTGTCCGGTCCACTCCATCCGTTGGGTGGACGAAGGTGAGAAGTTGCGCGGCACCGGCGGCGCTCTGCGGTTCGCCTTCGAACAAGGCGTTCTCGAAGAATCGTTCTTGGTGATCTACGGCGATTCTTTTCTCCCAGTGAGATTCGCACCTGTCTGGCAGGCATTTGAAGCCAGCCGCCAACCGGCCCTGATGACGGTGCTCAGGAACGAAGGCCGCTGGGACACCAGTAACGCAGTCTACCAGGACGGCCAGGTAGTTTTATACGACAAGAAGCAGTCGCCGGAGATGCACTACATCGACTATGGCTTGCTGGCCTTTTCGCGCCAGGTGTTCGCCGAGACCAGCGCCGAAGTCTTCGACCTGGCATCTTTTCTGAGCCAGCTCAGCCGAGCCAGGCAACTGGCCGGGTATGAAGTGAACGAGCGCTTCTACGAAGTGGGGTCCGCGTCAGGCTTGCAGGATTTAGACCGATACTTGGCTGACCGCGAGCCTGTTCCTGCGTTGCGCTAAACCGACTTCGATCGATGGCGCAGCCGTCGCGCGAAGACCACCAGACCGAGACCTGCACACAAGAACGCGATCATGGAAGGTTCCGGTGTGCCGGTGCTGGTGACTGCTGGATCGCCGGTGACTTGGAACAGCAGATGGCCGGTGGTAGAGAGATTAAAGCCGGTGCTGATCGCTGGAGTTCCGATGGGCCCGGTCGAAATCAGATCGGGCCCTTGCGTCGCTCCGTTTAACGTCTGCACCGGTGAGCCGGCTTCGATCCAATACAGCCCACCGTTTCCCAATAGCGAGAGATAGTATGTCCCGGGGCCCAACGTCAGCCCCGAGAACAATGGGATCAGCACGCCGTCGGCATTGTTGTTCGTCGAGACGGCGAACGTATCGAGCAGGTTTCCACTGCCTGCCCCAGTTCCTATGTTGTTAGAGAGGTAAGCGGTCCCGGTGGACAGAGTGGGTAGACCCGATTTCAGTTGCGCCTCGATGGAGACGTTGTTGAAAGTTCCCGTTTGCGTCCAGGAAACAACCTGAAAGGCGCTGCTTGAGCCGCTGGTGCCGCCCGCCGTGTCCGACACGATGATTTCGCCGAACATCGGCATCGCCGCCGGGAAGAACGCCAGGGCACTCAATAAGGTTAAAGATAATGCTTTCATGATTCCTCCGAATGGAACTTGAGATCCAAACCAATTCTAGTTTTGGTTCGTTCGGGGCGTAACTGTAAGTTCACCCAGGTTGGTTTGTGCGGTTTAGACCAGGCGATTGCGCAGGGCTTTGGCCACGGCTTCCGACTTTGAGTGAACTTGCAGCTTGCTATAGATATTTTGCAGATGAAAGGAAACCGTGCTGACACTGATTCCAAGACTCGTGGCAGCGGTTTTATAGCTGTGACCTTCCACCATCAGACGCAACAATTCGGCCTCTTGCTCGGTCAAATTATGCGACGCGCGCTCCGGCGCCTTGAACTCGCGAAACAGGTTCACCACCCTGCGGGCGATCTCGGGCGACATGGGCGCGCCTCCAGCCGCCACTTCCTTCAAGCTCTCCAATAAACGCGCGGGGGGAACGTTCTTCAGCAGGTATCCACAGGCTCCGGCGCAGAGTGCGTCAAAAACATCCTCATCGTCGTCGTACACCGTGAGCGCGACCACCGGCAGGTTGGGATAACGTTCTTTCAGAATCCGGATGCCCTCGATTCCACTCATTCCGGGCAGCCCGATATCGGTGAGAACCACGCTGGGTGGATGGTTTTCCAGCGCGCGCAAGGCGTCTTCCATGCTGCGAAAGCTGGCAGTGCAACAAAAGCCCGGGGAACCGTTAATCAGAACGGCCAGCCCCTCCCGAACCTCACGCTGGTCCTCAATCAGTACGACGTTCAGCATCTCGGGTCCTGAGCTTATCCTTTTGCCGCGGCTCGCGTCTCCTGGGAATTCACACAGGTCCGCTGGCGCTTAAGAGCACCGACTCCCTCACGGTCGCGGCTCGGTAACGCAAGTCGTTTCCGAGCCGCGAGCGTAAGCGACCGGTTCAGCGGCCCCCCAACGGAATTCTCAGCAGGATTTCCGTTCCGGATTCGCGGGTCGATTTCACGTGAAGTTCGCTGCCGAGATTTCGGGCTCTTCGCCGCATGTTGCCCAGCCCCTGGCCTTCGCCGCAGTTCTCGGGATCGAACCCAAGCCCATTGTCGGCCACCTTCACCTCAAGAAAAGACCTTTCCAGGCGCAACTCGATGTCCAGCTTACCGCAGGAGGAGTGCCGCACGGCATTGTGCACAGCTTCCTTATAAATCAAAAACAGGTCATGCCGCACTTCAGCTCCCAGCCTGGGGTCCTGAGTGCCGTCCGGGGCGTGGAATTGAACGTGAATTCCGCAGCCCGGCGGCAGGTCGTTTGCGAGCCGCCGCATACGCCGGACCAGGTCCATCAGGCGATCGCGCTTGGGATTAATCGCCCACACAATGTCGCTCATGGAAGCCACCGACTCACGTGAAATGCGGGCGATGGAGGAAATCGGGATGGTGACGTCGGTATGCGCGTGATCCAAGCGTTGTTGCGCCACTTCGCTCAGAATCGCGATCTGGGTCAGATTGGATCCGATGTCGTCGTGCAGGTCGGCGGCGATCCGGACTCGCACGCGCTCGATTTGCAATAATTGGCGGACACGATATCGATGCAGAGCGTGGGCCAACGCCAGGGCGAAAAGGCTGGACGCCGCGAGAAACCACCAGCGCTTCCAGACCGGCGCCAGGATCTCAAAACTGACGCTGGCCGGGATTGGGCTGAAAGCCCCATCGCTATTTTCCGCGCGCACCAGAAAGCGGTATTTGCCTGAGGCCAGCCGGGCGTAATTCACGCTTCGCAGATCCGCGGCCGGGCTCCATGTGCCGTCGGCTCCTTCCAATTTGTAGCTGTAGCGCAAGGCTTCACTCGCTACAAAACTCACTCCCGCGAAATCGATTTGCAAGCGATTCTCGTTCGGATTCAGAACAGGCAGCGAAAGCTGGGTGCTGCCCAGCGCGGGAACCGATCGCGCGAAGCCTTCAATCCGCAAGCCGGTAAGCAGGATCGGCGGTGCGGGCGACTTTTCGAGCGTGGGCACCAAACGCGACAGGCCCTTCAAGGTCCCGAACCAAAGAGCGCCGCCCTGGTCGCGATATGCGCTCAGAAATCCCGTGGAAGGCAAACCATTGGCCGTCGTGAAGTGTTTGATGTGCCCGCTGACGGGATCCAGCCGGTCTAAACCGCGGCCGGAACCGGCATAAATACCTCCGAAGACATCTTCGTTGAGGATCTCAATGGAATTACTGGAAAGTCCGTGAGCGGTAGAGTAGGCCGTGAATGCCGGCCGGTCCGATGTTGCTTGATCCACGCGAATCAGGCCGCTGCGGGAGGACGCGAGCCAGAGACGCCCGGCGCGGTCGAAGTGGATCTGGTTCGTCGATCCGGGCGGCAATCCCTGCTGTGCGGTAAAGGACCGGAACTGCCCGTTCCGATAGCGCACGATGGCGTAACCGAAGCCGATCCAAACATCGCCGTTTCGGTCCTCGGCGAACGAATATGCCAGATCGTGTTCCGGAGCCGGCAAGCCAGGCGAACCCTTCAGGTCTTGAAATGCGTTGCGATCCGAATCCCAACGGGCCAGCCCATTCATTTGGGATGAAATTGTGGAAACCCAAATGCAGCCCGTCGAGTCTTCGAACAGGCGGAAAACCTGGGGATTCGTTAAGCCGGCGCCGATGGAGTAAACGGCCAGCGGACGGGCTTTTTCGAGCGCGGTGAAATCGCTTGCGGCGGGAAATCGATAGATTCCTTCGGCGGTACCCACCCACCACTCGCCGTTGCGTGCCTGCAGCGTCACACCCGTGGAGACCCAGCCAAGGTCACGTTTCCGAAGGGCCGCCGGCTGAAAATATCGAAATCGCTTTCCGTCGAAGCGCGCGAAGGTTTGCTTCACTTCGCCGGGGCGATCGGAATCCGGGGTATAGCCCCGAATACAGATTCCGCCGCTGCGATCTTCCAAAATCGCGCTGGCCGACGCCAAGCCGTCCTGCTTGTCGTAGGTGACAAAGCCGCCGCGCGCCAACCTGGCCGCGCCTTCTCCTAACATTCCCAACCAAAGGTTGCCGGCCGCATCCTGGCAGAGAGTGCTGACATTCAGAAAGCTCACGCCCTCGCGAGCGGTGTAGGCGCGGTAACTCCCGGGATGTTCCACCCAATCCGGGAAATACTCATAGAATCCCTTGTTGCCCGCTGCCCAAAGATGGCCGTCCGAAGTTTCAAAGAGCTGGAAGACCCATTGCGGCGTGCCTGCGCGGCCTGCATAGGAATCGAAGGAAGGCGCACGATGCGACTGATCGGCGTGGAAACGGAAAAAACCCGCCTCGCGCGTGCCGGCCCACAACTGTCCCCGATGGTCCCGCAACAAACAGTGCAAGAAACCGCTGGGCAGGCCGTCCTGCTTGGTGTAGCGTGCCACGCTGCCATCTGGCCAGCGGCGATACAATCCGTCCGAAGTGGCGATCCATAAGGAGTGCCACTGATCTTCCACCAGGTCCGAAATCACTCGTTGCTCGGAATAATCGTTTTGGAGGCCAACGTCGATGGGGCGCATTTGCCAGCGGCCATCCTTCCGTTCAAGCCGGTATAAGCCGTTCCAGGTACCCACCCAAACGGCGCCCGACCCGTCGTCCAACAGCACGGTGACCGCCTTGGCGCGCCGATCCTGCTGGGAACCTGGCGAAATTACGCTGAACATGGGCGACGCGGTACTCCCGTTTCGATTGAGACGCGCCAGCCCACCGTCGGTGGCCACCCAATAGTCGCCGTCGGAGGTTTCCAAAATATCGTTGACACTCGGATGGGGGAGACCCTGCTCCACGCCGAATGTCACAAAACTGTAGCCGTTGAATCGGGAAAGTCCTTCGGCGGTACAGAACCACAGAAGGCCTCGTGAATCACGGTAGATCTTATTAACTTCGTCGTGCGCCAACCCGTCCGCAACGGTGAAAGTCTTCAACGGGAATCGTTGAGCGGCGGCGAAGCCTGGCAGAAAGAGCAGCGCCAACAGTCGGATTTGGGTCGCCATGATTTCAGAGTTCGAGGCTAATCTGACGCTGATATTCCGCGCTGTCGAAACTCCCGCGCGATTCGGCGATCAACCCATCATCGCCCATCTTCCAAACTTCGAATCCGCTGACGCGCACTCTGCGCCCGGTCCCTCCCGGTGCCGTGTTGACGCCGATCAGCGTCCAATGATACTCGCCACCGTCGCTGGTAACCTTAACTTCATCCAGCAACACCTGCAAATCCGGAAAAGTTGTCATGAATCCCCGGGCAATTTCGGTGATGGCGGTGCGGCCCACGGCCGGATCTGCGCCGTTGACACTTAACCATCCCTGGGGCGAATAAAAGGCCGCCACCCCGGCGGGATCGTGGCTGCACCATGCCTCCGTATACTGCTGCGCAAAATCCCTTAGATTGTCCATGGAGGGATTGTACCAGCGGCTAAGGTTCTTGCGATCCGCGGCCGATAGTCACTTGTGAAACGCCGTTTTGAATCTAAATGGGCGAACCGCGCCGCCCAGGCCGGTATCACTCTCGTAGCCGTAGCGCTGTTCCTGTGCATCCGCCCCGATATCTATGCCCACGCACGAGATAGCGTGGAAGCCAGCTATCAGCAGAAGTTCCTCACCCCAAAGATCATCGCTGAGTACCTGCGCAAGTCGCCGAAGCCTAAAATTCAGATCGGCGCCGGGCCCAGCAACGCGGCCGGCTGGTTAAATACGGACATCGAACCAACCCCGGGGCAGGCCTACCTGGATGCCACCAAGCCCATGCCGTTTCCGGATGGGTCCGTGTATTACATTTTCGGCGAGCATGTGATCGAGCATCTGGATTACGATGACGCACTCGGATTCTTCAAGGAAGCGCATCGCATTCTCGCCCCAGGCGGAAAAATCCGTATGGTGACGCCGAATCTGAAACAGTTCATCGCGTTGTTCAACGAACCGGACGTGGAGCACTCCGCCAAGACGTCGCACTATGTAGCGCGCAAACTTGCCTCGCAGACGAACTGGGACAAAACCATCGACCCAGCCTGTCTGATTCTCAATAACGAGATGCACGGTTTCGGCCATCAGTTCCTGTACACGCCAGCGCTGCTCCGCGAAAGCTACCGGCAGGCGGGTTTCACCGACATAAGGCAGTACACCGCGGGTGAGACGTCGGACCAGACCTTCACTACGGTTGAGTTGCGGCCGCGAGGTGAGTGGAAAGACGTGAACGGCTTTGAGGCGATGGCAATCGAAGCGACACGCTAACGGAGATTACCCAAAAGTGACAGTCGGCATATTAGGCGGAGGCTTGGCAGGCATCGGGATCGCCGCGCACCTGCAGCATGAATGCGAGGTGCTGGAGAAAGAATCGCGCGGCGGCGGCCATTGCCAAACCGTGCAGGAGCAGGGATTCACCTACGACGCCGGGGGTCCCCACATCATCTTTTCGCGCAATCAGGAGATGGTGGATTACATGGTTTCGCTGCTCGGCGATAACGTCCACCAGGCGCGCCGCAACAACAAGATCTTCTACCGGGGCCGCTACGTAAAATATCCCTTCGAAAACGGCTTGTTCGATTTGGAACCGCAAGACCGGTTCGAGTGCCTTCTGCACTACATCAAGAACGATTATCCGCCGCCAAAAACCAATTTCAAGGAGTGGCTCTATCACCATTTCGGGAAGGGGCTCGCGGAAAAATATCTCATCCCTTACAACGAGAAGATCTGGAATGTTCCGGCTGAGGAATTGGGCTTGGAGTGGGTGGAAGGTCGCGTGCCCAAGCCGCCGCTGGAGGACGTGATCAAAGCCGCTGTCGGCGTGGAAACAGAAGGCTACACTCACCAGCTCTATTTCAACTACCCGCTGCGCGGCGGCATTGAATCTCTGCCGCGGGCGCTGGAACGGCAGGTGCCGAACATCATCTCGGACTTCACGGTGGAACGTGTGTGGAAGGAGCGGGGACAGTGGTGCGTCTCGAATGGCCCGAGCACGCGGCGCTACCAGGAACTGGTTTCCACCATCCCCATCCAGGAACTGGCGCACGCGCTGGAAGGCGTACCTGCCGAGATCGTCGCCGCGGTGGATTCCCTCCGCTATAACTCGCTCATCACGGTCGCGGTGGGATTCGACCACGCCAGGCTCCCCGATTACACCGCCATTTACGTACCCGACCCCGAAGTCCGGTTTCACCGCTTGTCTTTTCCGGCATTGTTCAGCCCGCACAATGCGCCGGAGGGCAAATCCATCGTGGAAGCTGAAATCACCACGAATCCCGGCGACGGCGCTCACGAGATGTCGGATAACGAGATCCTCCTGGACGTCATCAGCGATCTCGAAGGCATGGGCCTGGCGCATCCGAGTGAAGTTTGCTACGGCCGCGTGATCCGCACCAAGTATGGCTACGTGGTGCAGGACGACAACTACCGGCGGAACCTGAAAAAAGCCAAGGAGTATTTCGAAGGGGTCGGCATTCCGCTGTGCGGAAGAGTAGCCGAGTTCGAGTACATTAATATGGACGTTTGCCTCGATCGGGCGCGCAAGCTGGCGGATCGTTTGAATCATACAGCGGCAGGCGTGCTGCAACCTAGCGAGGCAGTTGTGTGAAGTCTTCCCAGCGCCCCTATTTCGAAATCGCAAACCCTGAGATTCCAAACATCCTCGACGGTCTTCCGCGCGGACTTTCGGTTTTGGACGTCGGATGCGGCTCGGGCGTTCACGGAGCCGAGCTAAAGCGGGCGCATGGGCATCGCGTTACCGGTGTCGACCTGTCCGAACAGTCCATTGCCAAGGCCAAGACATGCCTGGAAGAAGCTTACGTGGCCGACGTTACCAAGCCGGAACTCTATCCGTTTTCCGGCAGCCGCAGATTCGAGGTGATCGTCTTTTCCGACATCCTGGAGCACCTCTACGATCCCGCGAGCGTTCTCAGCAGCCACTATCATTTGCTCGCTCCGGGCGGGCACGTGCTGATCTCGCTCCCCAACGTCGCCATATGGAACGTACGTCTGGCGGTTTTGGCCGGCCGGTTCGAGTATCAGGATACCGGCACGCTGGATCGCACACATATCCGTTTCTTCACGCGCAGCACCTTTCGTAGGTTTACCAGGGAAGCGGGGCTGGAGATTTCCAAGCGCCGCATTACCCCGGGAATTCTGCGCCCGTTCGTCCCGCTGATCAAGAAAGTTTACGGCGGTGTAGGTCTCTCGGACGGGCAGGAGGATTCTTCGTCCATTATGGAATCCGGTCCTTACCGGCTTTATCTGAAATGGTTCTATCCAATTGAGCGGGCCATTTGTGGCCTATGGCCAGGCCTGCTGGCGTTCCAGTTCGTGGTTCTGGCCGAACCGGCAATTTCGATTGCTCAGCAGCTTCAGGTATTGAACTCGGAAGTCAGCGTCACTGCCGAAGAAGTTTTCGAGAGATAGACTGCGCGCCCGCGCGCCGTACACGCACCTCTCGCAGTTTCCCGTAAAAAGGCACCCAGCCTGGTCCAAGTCCAGGACAGTTTTCGATGAACGCCGGTCCCAGTTGCAGGTAACGAGGTGCGTCTTTGCCGGTAGTAAATTCGCCGGCATTTCCCAGCGCTACGCCATCCAGCGAGACTCGCCAGTTTTGCTGGTCGTGGCGGAACGAGAGTTCATGCCACTGGCCGTTCGTTAGGCTGACATGTGCAGGCAGCGAAACAAACGTCCCCCGCTGAGCACGAATGACCAAAGCGCCCACGCTGGAAATATATGCGAGCGGCTCGGTCGAAAATCCTTGACCGTCTTGCTCCCCGCCCGGTTGCTGAACCGATACCAGAGGACCTGCGCCCCAGGATTCAAAATCGAAGACCAGCTCTTGCTGGGCTCCTTCGGTGAGCAGCTCCACCGGCAGGCCGAGCGCATTTCGTTTGCCGGCCATATCGCGGACGCCATTCAGGACATAATCGTCTTGCCATGCGGCGCGCGCCACAGCGTTAGCCCGGATTTCGTAGCCGCCGGCCTTCCGGACAGGCGACAGGTGCTGGATATACGAGACCAGTGGCTGCATCGCCAACTTGGCTCTTGTATTTGCCGGCAGTGTCTCAGTCCACCAATCCGACAGCCGCTGGTTGTTCACGGCGCAAATTTTTGACCCGTGCTCGAGTTTCGCCACAGCCTGCCGTTGACGATCCTCCGGCATGGTTATCTGCCAATCCACCAGAAGTATCGGGGATCGCCGAATCAAATCGGCGCCTGCATCGGAAGACCAAAGTAAGAAGCTGTCTAATCCCGGTTGAGTGACCAGCGCATCGCAATATCGGCTAACGCCGGCAACCACCCAGTCGAAATTCGCTTTCGTCGTCATCGGAATCCGGATGAGATTTGACTCGCCATATCCCAGGCTCGGTGCGCGCCCGTAGGAAAGCCCGAGTGAGACCGTAAAAATGCTTAGGAGAGCAGCCGTCGCAAAGCCAACAAATTTAATGGATAGCTGCAAACGGCGCGGAACGCCGGCGGGACGTAATGAGAATTCCAAGACGCCGTCGTAAAGCAGCACCAGGCAGCAGATCGAGAGCGCCAACGTACTCCAATTCGTCTGTGCGCCCTGGATCGGAAACACCTGCAGCATCTGGAAAACAGCGATGGAAACCAGGAACAGACGGGCACTTTGAGTGCGGCCGGCAATCATCGTGCGTCCGTCTGGAAACACGATCAGCCAGCAGACAGCGCCAACCAACGGCATATAGAACTTGGGGAGCATGCAGGCCGCGAAGCTGAGCGCAAGCAAAGCGACAATTACTTTTAACAGTGCCGGTGGTACTTTTAACAGTGGCGGAGGCACATACCGCCCGAAGATGGAGACGGGCGAGGTTCCGATCCATTGGCGAAAGCAGATAAAACAAATGAGCAGAAATACGGGGATTGCCGGAACGCAAATCCACGTGAAGACGGGCATCACAATCATGTTGGAGTGCGTGGCGGCGCCCAGCACTGCCTGCTCTAACACGTCCCCGGGGCGTGAGCCGTATAGCCAAGCGAACATTAGAATAGCCGCCACCGTCGAGATAGCCGCACCGGCGGCAATCGGTATGTGCTTCCAACTAAGGCGGCGCGCACCCGGCAATCGGAAAAAGGCGGCACAGGTGATCAGAATGCTGAACGTGGAAATCAGAAGAAGCTGCCAGGAGGCCCAGAGAAAGGATCGCATCAGCACTGTGGGAATGGAGGTTGCACCAATCGTAAACAGGACCGCTGCCACTTTCCAGGGCGTCCGTTTTGGGATTGACGCCAGCAACCAAAGTGTGAGCCCCGCCAGATAAAATACTCCAACGTTGATCTTCGTACCAGTAAGTACCCCGCCGATGCTTCCCAACACCGCCACCCGGAGACTATCCGGCAACCATCTTGTTTGCGCCGACGCGATTAGAATCGCCAGAGAGAGAAACAAGACAACAAAATCTTCCGGATGCCCCGGATTCACGCGCAGCGCAAACAAGTGAGCGCCGGTGACGATGATCGCGCTAATCGATATCAAAGCGTTGCGCGTGAGCTCCCAAATGGCAGCCGACAGGCACAAACAACTCAGGAGCCACACTCCCATTACCCAAATGCGCACCGATTGCGGGGTGATGGGCGCGCCCAGGGTACGAAAGATGAAAGCCTTGGCCAGGAATGGCAACGGACCATGAAAGTCGAACTGTTGGGTATAGAGCGGAGCTCCGTCCGCAACGCTGCGAATTACGCTGATGCTATATCCTTCGTCATCCGAGGGTGTGAAGGACCCAAACAGTCCGAAGAACGCCAGAGTGACTACCAAGATCGAAGCGAAGATCAATAGCGACCTGCAAAGCATTGACAACATTAAACCTATCGACCACTCAATGCACAACCTTTAGAAATCAACGAATTGCGCCTAACGCTATTGAACCGATCGTTCAAGGCCGAACTTATTTAAAGAGGCGGTAATTTTGGGGAGCTTATGATCTCTGTCGCGATGATCACCATGAACGAAGAAAAAGCCGTGGGCAGCGTAATCGCCGACATTCGCGCGGCGCTGCACAACCGCGAGCATGAGATCGTGATTGTGGACAGCAGCCAGGATGCCACTGCGCAGATCGCCGGGCAATTGGGCGCCAGGGTGATCCGGCAGTTTCCGCCGCGGGGTTACGGAAACGCCATGGCGCGCGTGCTAAGGGAGTGCCGGGGCGAAGTGACGGTTACATTGGACTGCGACGGCACGTATCCGGCGGGGGAGATTCCCAGGCTGGCTGACATGGTGCTTTCCGGAGATTGCGATCTGGTGAACGCATCCAGATTGAAAACCCGGCCGGCCGCCATGCCTTGGCCCAACTATCTGGCCAACTGGTTGTTCGCGGTCACCGGCCGTTTGCTGGTTGGTGTTAAATCCACCGACCTGCACTCGGGGATGCGCGCCTACAGCCGCCAGGTGATTGCGCGCGTCAAAGTAGACCCCAATGGCCCGGCATTACCCGTGGACCTGCTGCTGAAACCGGCCTTAATGGGCTTTCGTATCCAGGAAATTTTCATTCCTTACGGCCAGCGGGTGGGCGAGACTACGTTGCGGCGCTGGGATTCCACGATCTGGACTTTCCGGCGGATCTTCCGCCTGGCATTTTTCCAAACGGCACACCACTAATACTGTGAGCGTTCCGACAGGTTTCGTGGTAGCGCTCCCATGCGATCGCGGTTCGGTCTCTATTCCACGTTCTTTGCCTTAGCCGCCTATTGAAAACGCTGAGGTTGTCCGAATAGTTACCAGGAGTGCTGCGTGACAAGTCTGAATGACCTTTTGCAGGGCGTTAGCGCGGAGTCTGTCCCGGCGCCCGCGGAGGTTGCGGTAAGCAGTTTCTCGGCCATGTTTTTGGCCGAAACCATCGCCATCCTCGGACAGGTGGATACCCGCGAAATTGAGCACATGGCGTGGGGGCTGGCTCAGGTGCGCCAAAGCGGCGGACGCCTGTTCATTCTGGGCGTAGGGGGTTCGGCCGGACACGCCGGACATGCGGTGAACGACTTTCGCAAGCTCTGCGGCTTCGAGGCGTATGCTCCCACCGACAACGTGTCCGAACTGACAGCCCGGGCGAACGACGACGGTTGGGAGAGTTGCTTTTCGGGCTGGCTGGAAGGTTCGCGGATCAACTCGAAAGACGCCGTGCTGGTGTTTTCGGTAGGCGGAGGGAGCGTCGAGAAGAATGTCTCGGTAAACATTGTGAAGGCGCTCGAAACAGCCGTCTCGGCCGGCGCCCACGTGTTTGGAATCGTGGGGCGGGACGGAGGATTCACGCATCAGGTCTCGGAAAGTTGCGTGGTGATCCCGACGGTATCCTCCGATCGCGTCACGCCGCACACCGAAGGGCTTTGCGCGGTGCTCTGGCACCTGCTGGTCAGCCACCCGCAGCTCCAGCGCAAAGGGACCAAATGGGAGTCGATTCTATGATGGGTCGCCGTTTCTTTCTGGCGGGTGGGGCGGGCTTTATCGGCAGCCATTTTACGGACCGGCTGCTGGCCGGCCACGACGTAGAAATGGTCACCCTGTTCGACAATTTCTCGTCCGGCAGGGAATGGCACTATGGTCACCACCAGGGAGATGCCAGGCTGCGCGTGATCCACGGCGATGTGAAGGACCTGGCGGCGCTCGAACGCAACATGGCCGGTCACGACGTGGTGATCCATCTGGCGTCGAACCCGGACATCGCGCGCGCGGTGACGGAACCGGATATCGACTTTCGCGAGGGCACCTATCTGACGCAACAAATCCTGGAAGCCATGCGGCGCAGCGGAACCCCGCGTCTGCTGTATGCCTCCGGCAGCGGCGTATACGGCGACCTGGGCGAGCGTGAAGCCAGCGAGGATTTCGGACCGTTGGTGCCCGTCTCCACTTACGGGGCCAGTAAGCTGGCCGGAGAAGGGCTGATTGCATCCTACTGTGCGATGTTCGGTATCACGGCTTGTGTTTTTCGATTCGGCAATGTGGTGGGACGGCGTCAAACCCACGGAGTCGGCTTCGATTTTGTGCGGCGTCTGCAGCAGCAGCCTGACCGGCTGCAGGTATTGGGCGACGGCCGGCAAAGCAAATCTTATATTTACGTGGAGGATGTCGTCGAAGCAGTTCTGCTGGCGCATGAGAAGACCACCAAGAACTTTGAAGTATTCAACGTCGCCACCGGCGATTACATCACCGTAACCCAAATCGCCCGGCTGGCGATGTCCGTATCGGGACTCTCCGACGAAGAAGTCCGGCTGGAATACACCGGCGGAGACCGGGGCTGGAAGGGCGATGTACCGGTGGTGCGATTAAACACGGATCGCATTCGCAGCCTGGGCTGGAATTGCGGCAGAACCTCGGAGCAGGCACTGTGCATTTCCATGCACTCGATGCTCGAAGACGTCCGCGACGGGAGGATGTGAGGCAATGCGGCGGGCGGTATTCCTGGATCGCGACGGAGTGTTGAACCGGGCCGTCCTTCGGGAAGGAAAACCGCATCCGCCGGCAACGCTGGCCGAGTTGCGGGTGCTGGCCGGTGTGCGGGATGCGTGCCGCAAGCTCCACGAAGCCGGCTTTGCGCTGATCCTGATCACGAACCAGCCGGACATCGCCCGCGGCTCCATCACCGCCGGGCAAGTAGCGGAAATCAACGCCCGGCTGCAGCGCTATCTGGAATTGGACGATATGCGGGTTTGTCCGCATGACGATGCCGCGCGCTGTGCCTGCCGCAAACCGCGGCCAGGGCTGTTGCTGGACGCCGCGCGCCAGTGGGACATCGACCTGGGAACCAGCTACATCGTCGGCGATCGCTGGCGCGATGTGGAAGCGGGACACCGCGCGGGCTGCCAGGCGGTCTTTGTCGACCATGGGTATCGCGAGCGGCGGCCGGACGGTCCCTATCTAAAAGTGCGTTCTCTGCGCGAAGCGGCGAACTGGATTACCAGAGCGGCTTATGGGGAGTGCCGACGCCATGCCTGATTCTCTGCTGAGCTTGGCCCAAAGTGTTTCCGAGACACGGGCTGCATCGCTTCACGTCAAGATATTCGCCGACGGCGCCGATTTGCCCTCTATTCTCGAACTGGCGAAAAACCCGCTGATCGCGGGCTTCACCACCAATCCCACGCTCATGCGGAAAGCCGGCGTGAAGGATTATCAGTCCTTTGGCCGCGAGTTGACGCACGCGATTCCGGATCGTCCATTCTCTTTCGAGGTTTTGTCGGATGATTTCGACGAAATGGAACAACAAGCCCTGCAGATTGCGGACTGGGGCGAAAATGTGTACGTCAAGATCCCCATCACCAACACGCGGCGGGTGAGTTCGGCGCCATTGATCGACCGGCTATCGCGCCAGGGCGTGAAGGTGAACGTGACCGCGATCATGACGCTGGATCAAGTGGATGCGGTGATCCCAAGCCTGCGGCATGGTGCGCCGGCCTGTATTTCGATCTTCGCCGGGCGCGTGGCCGACGCTGGAATCGATCCGCTTCCCATGCTCTGCGGCGCGCTGATGCGCCTGCGCAACCATCCCCAAATCGA